>ERZ1645192.232-NODE-232-length-43076-cov-8.085795_pt1 | contig 43076 bp, 21 predicted proteins | sample MGYA00575354_ERZ1645192 | MGnify/ENA primary metagenome ERZ1645192 (study PRJEB40844, sample SAMN11349763) | freshwater sediment metagenome | isolation source: river sediment | host: Sediment | place: India: Faizupur Khadar , New Delhi | collected 2017-02-21 ...
TGCCTTTTACACCTTCAGTGGCAATGCAATTTTCCCTCCAATACTTGAAAATATTCGAGTATATGTAAACGTTAGTAATTGAACCAGTTCCACCATAGTTCTGAAACCACATTTGATTTACTGGATAAGGAACTGATACACCCTGTTCTTCTTCAACAAGGTTATATCTGAAAACTATTCCATTATAACCTGCTGTACCCGAACCACCGTTGTTGCATGTAAGATCCAGAGCGGTGGTATGACTTCCCCAGCGGAATGTGTTTTTCTCTATTAAAACATTTTCGACGGTAAAGCTGCCTTCATTTTGCATGTTCATCGAAATGGCCCTTCTTCCGCAGTAATAAAACAGGCAATTCCTTATTACCATATCGGAGAAAACAATATTGGTACCGAATCCATATTGTTCTGGAGTGATACCACCTACACATGAAATTTCACAGTTTTCAACTATACATCCGGTATAATCGCGGACATCATTTTGTGTTGTTCCGTCAATCCCTGTAAATGCACCATAGTTGAAATCTATCCCGTCAAAATGAAGGTAAGACTGATTATTAGTATAAACTGATGACCATCTCTGAGGAACTTCAACAGAGTAATATCTTGTTGATGGGTCCGCCGGAGAATACACATAAATATAGCTTGCGGAATATGTATACTGAAATTCTGCTGTTAAGCTTGTGGTTGAAGACTTATAATTTCCCCGTTTTTTACTGTTGTCGGAAAACTCAAAATAGATATCTGCAGATCCATATCCAACATCCTTCGGATTTTGGAATGTACTGGTTGATTTCCAGATATTTCCGCTTGTATTTGTCCAACCGGAAGGTGAGTTGGAACCTACTATTTTGGGATTCAGTCCCTGACCATATTTTGTAAACTTTATATAAGCGCTTGAGGACCCGGATCTCGGGACCTCAAGTGTTTCTCTCCATCTGTCACCGCATCTAAAAAAGACTACGTCTCCCGGCTGAAGTGAGGTGGTATTTACTTTTGATATGGTTGCCCAGGCTGTTGCATCTGATTTTCCGTCAGCGTTATTATTGCCTCCATTCTTGACGTAATAATCTGTAGCTGAAATAACTGGGGATAGGGTTAAGAGAAATAACACTAATTTAAGTCTCATCTATCTAACAAATTGATGAATGTAGAAAACTATTTGACTAACTTCCGATATTAAACGACAAAATTAATAATTTGTTACATAAACAATATATGATTTGTTTCAAAGTTATAAACAGGATTGCTTAATCTACAGTCTGAATTTGTTATTATTTGTTCATCTTTAATGTGTTACGACTTTATAAATAATTAACACAAATCAGTGAAATATGATTTTCAGAGTTCAAACCATTTGTTGTTCTTTAGGGGTCCTGGCACAATTGGACGAATCATATTAATTTGTACTTTTGATAATTCGTACAAGCAAAATGTATTAAGTCGTTTATCTGTGTGAATGTATCTTATAATCAATGCAATAATATGAGCCTTAAGAGGAGTTTGCTGCCGTTTTGTCTTTTCTGTCTGTGTCTTGGTTTATTTTCATGTGTTTCATCAAGTAAGCAAAAGTACTTCAATGATTTTGACCAGTTGAGGGCAACTGTGAAGAACCCGGTGGATCAGAATGTTATTAAACCATTTGACAGATTGGATATTCAGGTATTCAGTGTTGATGACCGGACACGTCAACTATTCTCATCTACCGGTAATAGCGAAACCGAAAGGACGGAGTACCTGGTTGACAAAGAAGGTAATATAAGGTTCCCTCTGGCGGGAGTTGTCAATTTAAACAGACTTTCGCCTGATGAAGCCAGCTTCAAGTTGGAAGAAGCTTTGAGCGCTTACGTATCAGATGTCAACATTACTATCAGGTTTACCGAAAACCTGGTGACAGTAATGGGTGAAGTAAATAATCAGGGCACATTCTCGTTTACTCAGGATAAACTAAATATATATCAGGCCATTACTCTGGGAGGAGGGATATCTCAATACGGTAATCGAAAAAAGATTGTTTTGATCAGGCAGATTGGAGAAGATATTTTGTATTATAAGTTGGACCTGTCCGATTCTAATATTGGTGAGAGAAACTACTTTTATATTCAGCCAAATGACGTAATAATAGTTGAACCCTTGAAATCAGCGTCATGGTTCAGATTCAATAATAGTTCATTTACTACCGTGTTATCGACATTAACATCATTTGTGATGTTGTATATGCTGATTATTTATCGATTATAGAAGAATCTTAAATATTGAAAAATTTCTATTCACATGAATATAAGAAGTGAATCGGATCAGGCTTTATCTCTGATAAAGCATTTATTGGAACGGATATTGGCATTCAAGTTTGTATACGTGATATTGCTGATTATTTGTTTACTGTCTGCCTATTATTATAACAAGTATTCCACAAAGATTTACGTTATCTCAACAACCCTCGGACCTGTAAAAGATGTGCGTTCAGCTTCAGTGGGCACAAATGATTATATAAGTAATTACAGTACAGGCAAAACAATTGAGGAAGCTATAAATAATCTCAGCTCTTTTGACCTTATCTTTAAGACCGTAAACAATTTAAACTTTGAAGTTGGATATTTTGTTGATTCGAGTCGTGTTTTCAAAAAATACCAGGAGATATACAGGCAGACTCCATTTATCGTGAATATTGATAAGTCAAAGATTCAATGTATTAATACTAAATTTTTTGTAACTGTATTAAGTGATTCAACCTACAGGTTGGAGGTTGATGAGGAGAAAGTCGATCTATACAATTATATTGAGAATGAATCTGCTGCAATAAACCAGGAATTTCGTCTGGATTCAGTTTATAAATTTAATGAAACAGTTAGTAATTGGAATTATAATTTTTCCCTTGTCCCTAATGAAGGAATGATCAGAACAGCAATAACCCTTAAAAAAAGGTATTATTTTGAACTGTATAATCCTGAAGAACTTACCAAATTGATTATGAAATCCTTGTCCATAAGACCAGTTTCATATATGGCTGCAATTATAAGGGTGCAATTCACAGGGATTAATTTAGAGAAATCCATATTTTTCCTAAATAATTTTGCCAGTCTGTTTCTGGATGAAAACCTAGCCAAGAAGAATAAAATAGCTTTAAGTACAATAAATTTTATCGATTCACAAATCTCTGAGATGTCTGATTCTCTGGTTACTTCCGAGACGGAATTAAGTAGCTTCAAATCGAGTAACCAATATTTGGATCTTAGCTATCAGGGGAAACGTGTTTATGATGAAATGGCCTCCCTCGAGGCTGATCGCAACAGGTTGGACCGGCAAATCAATTATTATAATAGTATCCTCAGTCACATTGGTATAGATCAGGATGTTCCATCAATTGTAACTTCACCTTCCGCTGTTGGAGTTTCAAATCCTTCCATGGAAAGCCTTATAAAGGAATTAAATGATTTGATAACTGAGAGATCAGGTTATGCGGACAGAGATGAACGGAATATTTTTCTAACGAGAATAGATACGGAGATTCAAACCAAAAAGCAGGTAATAATAGATAATGCCACTAACAACATCAATGCAACAAAGATAAGCCTGAATGAACTCACTAATAAGATAGACAGACTAAAAAGAGACCTTTACCGTCTTCCAAGACAGGAATTAAACATGGTAAATATTCAGCGGAAATATAATATGAATAATGAACAATATAGTTATATGCTCCAAAAAAGGAACGAAGCTTATATTGCTCTTGCATCAACATATCCTGACTTCGAAGTTCTGGACCCTGCGCGTGAGGTCACTGCCCGTAAGATCAAACCCAAAATTAAAACAAATTATGCAATAGCTCTTTTCATTGCTTTGTTTTTGCCAACATTAATCGTACTTCTCAGGTTTGTTTTAAACAAAAAAATAAGTGATCCTGAATCACTTGAGAACCTGGTGCAGCGACCAGTTTTTGCATCTATTTACAGTAATCCAAAAAAAATTGAATCTGTTGTTGTTGACTCTCCAAGATCTGCAATTTCGGAATCTTTCAGGAATTTGAGAAGTTCTTTATTCCTGAAACTAAGATCTGATGGTTCCAAAATAATTCTGGTCACTTCAAGCCAACCTCAGGACGGCAAAAGTTTTGTGTCACTAAATCTGGCAAGTTCTATAGCATCTTTGAGTTTAAAGACTGTTATAATAGATTGTGACCTTCGAAGACCAACTATGCACAATAAATTTAATAACAGCAATTTGACAGGATTAACCAATTATCTGACTGATAATGTTGCCATGGATGATATTATTTTCAGAACTTCACTTGATAATCTTTATATCATTCCTTCCGGTCCGATTGTTATTAATCCTTCGGAGCTGATAAGTAAGGATGCCTTTGACAGACTGATAAATTCACTAAAAACGAAATTTGATTTTGTAGTCCTTGATACGCCTCCCCTGGGAATTGTATCTGACACAATACAATTAACAAAATTCGCATCCCAGATTTTATTGGTTACAAGGTTAAATGCCACAACCAAAGGTGTTCTGAAAAATGCCCTTACTGTTCTGTCGGTGAATAAAATCCATGATTTTGAAGTAGTCTTAAACGATGTTAGTATCAAGAAGAGTCCCTATTCTGAATATAAAAGTTACTATGTAAAGGACTGACGGGTTCAGATGCGCACAGATCAATAGGGATTTTAGGATTATATGTTCCGATGGGGGATGGTTAGAAAGAAGAAAAGGAAATTGACTTTATATCGTCAGATCTATAAAATGAAGAGGCTGTCCTTATGGAACAGCCTCTTCATCAAAGATTCATTCGTTTAGATTATGGTCATTCGGGAAATTTCAGTTCTTTAATATCCTTAATCAACTTCCTGGTAAATAATTCGGCTCCGTTCCTATTTAAATGTCCGGAATTGTAGAAATATTCTTTTTGAAAAGATAAAGTGTCATTTGAATAGTCAAACAATGGTATATCATACTTATTACTGTATTGTCTGAAAATATCAATCACCTCATCCCAGTTGCTGACAAATATTTGTCCCTCTTTGTATACCGGCGGAAAAACTAAGATTAATTTAATATTTGAACTATCACACTCTGAAAGAAAGACTTCGAATAATTTAATTAAGGCAGTATCAGATTTAATTTCAAGCATACCTAATTTTCGTTGGGCTTCCATAAGATCATCATTCCAGGTCAAATCCTTGGGTTGATATCCTCTGTTTCTTACCGGAATATTGCTTTCAGGCTTTAAGTAAAGTTTACAAATCTCCAGAAACGCTTCTTTTTTACCATAGTATCTGATCAGAGGAAATTTGAAATCAGATGAAGAAAAGGAAGTGAAAGTTGATGCTTCCATTTCCTTGTTACCTAACATATAAGGCAGATACTGGTCCGGATTATAAAGATCAGAACTCTTCTCAAAGCTGGTAATGTCCAGAGTCTGAATGATAATCCGGGGTTTCTTATTGAATTTCAGTAATAAAACATGCCTGAAGTATTGCGACCTGAATGAATGTCCATTAATTCCCAGATTAAAAACAGTGGATTTAAGACTGTCCGCAAGGATAAAAGGATCTACATGAACCAAAGCACGTGAAGAACCATAAATTACAATATCGGAATTTACCTGACCATTATACAGGCAATTCCAGATGGGATATTCTCCGTCTGCATAACTATTTGACTTGCTTAAGGATGATGATAAGAAATGATCCATGCTGACTGCTAGCAAAGAAAATGGCAAAACAAACAATATTAACTTAATCAGAAAGGTTTTCATCTCTAAAACTGAAAATAGATAAACTTCTGACTTAATCCGGCGAAAAAGAAGATAATAACTAAAACACAATAGTAAAACATCCACCTCACAACCACATGAGTTTTTGTCTTAAGGCCGGCAATAGCAAATTCCATATTTCTGCCAAACCACTCAACAGAAAAGAATGCAAGGGTTAGAATTGTGATTATTAACAGCACCAGTCTGCTGTACGCAATTTCAGGTAATGCAAAATAAGCTCCGCTAAACATTAATATCAAATAGTTTACACCATCTTCCACCGTAGGTGACCTGAAAAAAACCCAGGCGAGACTTATCAAAAAGAAAGTGATTATACTTTCAATAAAAATCAGGATACCGCTATTATTGTTAATGCCTAGTTTATTGAACAGCCTTTTTCTTGGTTTAATTTGAATTCGGAATATTATCAGGTAAAATCCATGTAACAAACCCCATATAAGAAAAGTGTAATTCGCTCCATGCCAAAGTCCGGTTAAAATCCATGTCACGATGCTCGCAGCAATGTAGATAAATAAATCCGCTTTAATGTAGAAGACTCTTTCATTCTTAAGTTTCCATGAGATCGAAAAGGACAATGGCAAAAACACATAATCACGAAACCATTGTGTTAATGAAATATGCCAGCGTTTCCAGAATTCAGCAATGTTGCGTGAAAAATATGGGTAATTGAAATTTTGTATAAGATTTAGGCCGAAAAGTTTTCCGCTGCCGATTGCTATATTTGAGTACCCTGAAAAATCAGCATATATCTGGACAGAATAAAATAAAAGACCAAAGAATAATGTAATTCCATTGTAGTGGGAATAGTTATCGAAAATATCATCAGCGTAAATGGCTAGATTGTCAGCAATGACAACTTTCACAAACAAACCCCATAATATCTGTCTCATCCCACATGTAATCATGTCATAGGAGAATATCCTTTTAACTGAAAATTGAGAAAACACAGAAGATGGTCTTTGTATCGGACCTGCAAGGATTATCGGGAAGAAACTTATACTAAGAAGAACTTCTACGATGTCATTGTTTGCATTTATTGTTTTCTTATGAACATCTATTAAATAACTCAAAGATATGAAAGTGTAAAAGCTGATACCAAGTGGCAGAATGACTTTTGTACCGGAAAGATGGAGGTTATAACCGAAAGAAGCAGCCAGATCAATGAATCCATCAATGAAGAAGTTGTTATATTTAAAAAAAATCAGATTTGCCAGGTTGATAACTAACCCTAGAATAAACCAGTTTTTTCTTCCATAATTCGAGGAGGTTGATGATATCCGAATTGCAATTAAATAATTGATAACAGAAACTCCAACAAGAAGTAGAAGGAATCTCCAATCCCACCAGGCATAGAAGACCCAGGATGATATTAGTAATAACGCATTCTGACTTTTATGATTCTTATTAAACAGAAACCAGTATATTACAAATACTGATGATGCGAAGATTGCAAATTCTATTGAATTGAAGAGCATTTTAAAGAAAAGTTCAAATTATTCCAGGAAGTTCTCACTATCTCATTTTATATGAAAGCGGTGTTGTGGCAAGATGAAATAAGGCTGTGAAAAGAACTTCAGATATACTTTTGATTACGGGAATTATTTTTTGTGAAAATAATTTTCTTAAGCTTTAGAGCCATACTTATAGTAAACAATTCTTTTTTGAAAACAGAAGCTGCTTGTAAATATTTAGTTACAATCTACTTTACCACAATAATCTTAAGAGCGGGATTTTGTTTTGTATTGATCTCGGGAAAATGCATAATATAGACTCCCGGATTCATGTTTAACAGAAAGTGCTTGCTGGAAACACCTTCCTCCAGAAAGTCTGTCAATACTGTCTTACCATATATATTTATGATTTTAAAGTTCAAAAGTCCCAAAGATGAGTCCACTCTTGAGATTGTCAGATCCCCTTGGCAAGGATTAGGATAAATCAAAATTGTTTTTTTTTTACTGTATCATGGTTAGGTGGTATGGGATAGGACTCAAATGCTCCGATAGATGGTGGATTTTTCCAGGCATTACCGTCGAAATCTGAAGGTAAATTTAATTTTGTTCCCGAACCGATAGCAGGTGAACCCGATTTCAGATGAAGATCACTGGCTGATAAAAATAAAGGATCAGAAGGAAAAGGGCTATTATCCTCCCAGAAGTTTGGGAGGTTTCTTATGGTGCTCATATAATAGCTGGACCCATTTATAAGATGAGTTCTTAATAAAGTATTTGTGCGAAAGAATAAATTGTTATCACACTCAAAGTGCGCAGGGTTCAGGTTATAAAGAACTACCATAGCCCCGCTACCCTGTTTATCATTAGCAAAAGATGTAAAGAAAATGTTATTTTTTATCATCATCTTCATAGTCGGCTTTTCAGTATCTGAGTAAAGGCAGTATGAGTATCCGTAATATCCCCCCGCAGTGTTATTTTCAAAAAAAGTATTGTTATAAACATAAAAGTTACCTGTAATCCCTTCGGTAGCTATACAGTTTTCTCTCCAATATTTAAAAATATTCGAGTATATATATATATTATTAATTGTTCCGTTACCAGAATAATTTTGAAACCACATTTGATTCACAGGGTAAGTCACTTTCGACGTATTATCTTCATAAACAATATTTTGCCTGAAAATAATCCCATCTATACTGGCATTACTGCCGTCATTATTCACCGTGCAGTCAAGAGAGGTAGTGTGTGAACCATGGTGGAATTTGCATCCTTCAATAACTATATTCTTTACAGTAAATGGCTGACCTTCTGCTCCAAGGTTTAATGAAATCCCTCGTCTTCCGCAATGATGAATTTCACAATTTCTAATTATGTAATCAGAATAAACGCATTCAATTCCAAATCCGAACTGATTGCCGGTTGATCCCCCGATAAATCCGATTTCACAATTTTCTATAATACATCCTGAAACGTTCGTAATATTTGTATGGGTACTATAAGTAATACCACTCATAGATGAATACAACAAGTCTAAACCGTCAAAATGCAAATACTGGTTATTATTTGGAACGATGCAGAAGTTTCTCTGGGGGATTTCAACTGATTTATATTTTGTTTCCGGATTCTCGGTAGAATAAATTTGTACATAGTTGGAAGAAAAAGTCCAGTTGTATTCAGCTGTACAATCTGATGTGCCGGGCTTAAATTTCCCCCACTCAGCCGTATTATCAAATCTTTCGAACACAATATCTACTGACGGGCCAAATCCCAGATTCCGGGGATTTGAAAATGTGTTAACAGATCTCCATATGTTACCTCCTGTATTTATCCACCCTGAAACTGAATTGGAACCAATAATTCTTGGATTTTTCCCAACTCCGTATTTTGTAAACTTGACAAAATTACCGGGACCACCGGACCAGTTTATTTCAAGGGTCTCTCTCCAGGTATCTCCACTTCTGAAGCTTATAATATCTCCTGGTTTGAAGGATGAGGCATTAACTTTTGAAATAGTAGCCCAGGCTGTAGCATCTGATTTCCCATCTGCTTTATCATTCCCTCCGGTTTTTACATAGTAGTTGGTCCCTGATACCAAAGTGATTTTGGCTAAAAGCAGTATTAATAGTTTCACTCGTAATGTTACCATGTCGATTCTTTTATATATATACTATTGCCAGTCTTTGTATAAAGTTAGCACCGGAGATTGAATTTCAAGCAGATTCATTTAACAAATTTGGACCGGTCCTGTCTGTTTTCTGATCGAGTGCAACGTCGATTAAATACAAACCAACAGCCTGAACGGTAAAAATTCCATTATCATAGATTTCTTCATTTGTAAATGAAACCAATAGCAAATAAAGGAAGTAGAAACATACATAATACATTTCGCGGGGAACTCTGGCGAATATTGCTTTCAAAGTATACCAGAGCAGGCCTGCAGTCGCTATAGCTCCTACAACAATAAAGAAACCTAATAAGCCAATATCTACCCAGACTATGTTATAGTTCATTTTCCATGTTTCATCCCGCATATAAAACAAGTTAGATCCTGCAGGTTTACCGCCTCCTATAAGATAGTATGAAGCATTTTGAGGATAGACTTTATAATAAAATTCCAGTTGTACATTGCGAACATATTGATCACCTTCCTCCATTTCACTCTGGGTTTTCGATACCATCTTGTTCAGAATGTTTGAAGTACCCTGATACTGTGAAAGACCAATAAAAAGTACGAACAACAGGAAGACAACAACAAAGTAAAATACATTCAGTCGGAAATGTCTTATTACCATGAAGCAGGTTACAACGACAGCGCCGCCAATAAGGGTCCTGAAATCTGACTTTAGCTGAACATAAAAAAGACCCAGAGCAAGTAAAATATTTAAAATATTATGTTTGGTAAGGAATCTGTTTAGCAAGAGCAAATATGCAAGCATTAAAAAACCATGACCGAGAATTTCAAATTGAAGGGCATTTATTGCTGTTTTAGCACTATTGTTGAATATTTCTTCCGGATACACTTTATATTGCCATGTGAATATTATTGAGTACAGAATTCCAAAAACTATAATGGTATTCTCAACAAATCTGATGCCGGGCTTTAAATAGTGAAAGGCAAAATAGAGAAGGATTGCATAAAAGTAGTTGAATGACATCAGGGTTTGATAAGGATTTTGCCTGAAATTTATGAAGGCTGCCAAGCTATTAGCTACCAAACCAAATAGTAAAAGGACTATTGGATATTTGAAACGGATATTCTTTTCATTAAAGACCAATACCATGCAAAATATGCTTATGGCCCAGGTCACAAAATCTTCCATCTTATATGATAACAGAGGGATGCCTTCAAGATCCCAGAAATGAATGGAGAACAGGATCAGAATAATAAAGATGGATTTCTTAATAAGCTGATTATTAGTGTTAGTGGGTTGCTCTTGTTTTCCTGAAGCATCACTTTCTTCCTTACGAGTATTGGATGTTGTAGCAGGTAGCATTAGATCTCTATAAGAATTTTTTTATAATTCCGGCGATTCTTCTGTGAATGGAATTCGCCAGTGAAGCAGGGTATTTAAAATTATCAGATGAATACGTTTTTTTTCTCGATGCAGTATATTTTTCCGAGTGGGAGCATTTCTGATTGATCAGGATCTCTACTCTCCAGGTGATCGTTCGTCCATCGAAAATATTACTTGTGATTTCAATATGATCGATAGGGTAGAAGTATTTCATGCAGAGGTCCCAAATTCTTTTATCATTATAATGCATTTTCTTTTGCCGATATAATGATACCACAATGAAACCGTTGTCATCAAGAAGCTTAAGGGCATGTGCAATTGCTGCTTCTTCTTCCAGATAGTACAGGACTTCATTAAGAACAATTGCGTTAAATTTTTCTTCAGTTGTGAATTCCAGAAAATCAGTCGAAATAAAACTCAGGTTTTTCCGCTTGACAGCTTCGGAAATTGCTGTTTCTGATATATCAATGCCAAGGTATTTTGATTTCTGTACCTGATTCAGGAAATCTGTCATAGTACCTAAACCGCATCCTACATCAAGGATCTTACCCTCAGGGCAGAAGTGATTGAGATACATGCCTATCAAAGCATGTCTGGCTCTTTCAGAAGGCGCTGAATCCAGGCCTTCCCACCCGCCGCTGGCAAACTCTTTTTCCCAGTTATTTTTACTTACTTTTTGCTGGATGACCATTATCCCTTATTTAGAAGCTTTTCTTGATTTTTTATAACATGCAGGTAATTATCATGGGCCAAAATGCAATCAGCAATTTTATTTTTTTCCAAAGGCTAAACAGATTCTTTCACCCTGAAGGATCTGGTTGGCCTGCTCAGGTGTCTTCCCTGTTGTTTCTTGAATCTCGCACTTAATACTATCCAAATAAACTTAGTATTCCCGATAAGGTAACGTTTCCACATCTTTTTTGGCTCCTGTACAAGACGATAAAACCATTCCATTCCAATATTCTGCATCCAGAGGGGAGCTCTCCTTGTAATCCCTGAAATAATATCAAAAGTACCTCCAACTCCCATTGTAAAATATATATCTCGGAGAGTCTTCCTGTAATTATAAAGAAAATTTTCTTTTCTTGGGGAAGGCACAGCAACAAATAAGATGTGAGCGCCACTTGCCGCTATATTTTGGGCTATCTCCTGTTCTTCTTCCAGGTTGAAATACCCGTTTCTGTACCCTGCAATTATTGATGGTCCATAGCGTTTGGAGTATATTTCTACTACTTTAGTTACACATTCCTCTGTAGCACCCAGAAAGTAACACTTATAGTTCTTCTCATAGGCTAATCTGACCAACTCCTGCATCATATCACATCCTGCAACCCTGCCTGGCAGATAAGATCCCAGTAAACGCGCTGCCCATACAACACTTTTACCATCTGCATTAATTAAATCACAAGTGACAACACTGTTAAAAAGTTGCTTGTCTTTTTGCATGCTAACCACTTTTGCTGCATTTATAGCAACATGATTAATCCTGTTTTTTGATTGAATTGCCTTATCAATAAGCAGGATGGTTTCCTCCATGGTAAGCGCATCAATCGGTATGCCCAGAAAGTTAATCTTCATAGGATAATGGTTTTTCTTCAGTACTCCCTGCGTAGAGAAGATATTCACTCAGGCCATAAAACATCCATGCCTGAGCCCAACGCATGTAAGAAATCTTGTTCGAATAATATTTGTTCCTTTGATAGTAAAAGAATCCTTTTGGGGATTGCATTTTATTAACTGTCCATATTAATACTTTATCAACTATATCTCTGAACTCTTCAAACTTCCCGAGCTTCACCAGAGTCAGAACAAGTTGAGCTGGGGAATGAATATCAATAGGATATATGGAATTGTCGTAGTATTTGGATATCCCTTCAGAAGTAAAAAAAGTCCTGATATAAAAATCAAAACCTTTTTCGAGATTTTCCCTGAATCTGTTGTCACCGGAATATTTCATATATTGAGACAGAGATACAAGATTATAACCTGTGTGGAAGTTGTCTGTCCACTGATGATTTTGTTGCCTTCCATACCTCCAGGAACCATCTGTTTTCTGATCATTACAGCAATATTCAACTGATTGAGATGCATTAGTCAACAGGCGGGATTCACCCGTATAACTGTAAACTCTTGCAAGCAGAGCGCTGCCAAGCAACGAAGCATTATAAACGACTGTAGTATCCAGTGGAGAGTAGGAGAAACAGAAAGCGCCATTTGTATCATAAGTACGGTTAAGATCATTAATGATGAATTCGCAAGCATTTCGTGCAATCTTTAAAAAGGCCTCATCTGAAGTAGTTTCAAACGCATCAAGAAATCCATTTGCAATAAATGAAGTAGATACAATCGTTGGTGTATGCCTGGGATGAAAAAATGCAACTGCCTGCCAGTCAAAATTGTAACCCCAGCAAATTCCACTGTACTCCGTATTGGCCAACCTTTTAAGTGTGTCTGAAAAGAAGTTAATTTTTTCAAGGTTTTCCCGCTGCAATTTTGATTTTTCAAGATTACAGAATCCTGAGAGGAACAAGCCTAATGCTTTGGGATTAAAATCTTTGTCTATCCCGACTATAGATCTTAAATTAATTGGGAATTTCTTAAAGAACTGAAGCCAGACCAATCTTGCCAGCCGATTGTTCCTCAGGAATGGGATTGCCTGAAAGAAGGAACTGTTAAGCCCGTCGAATGGGTCAAATCCCTTATAATTTTCGACAGCGCAGTAATTTGAAAGCTTTGAAAAAGACTCTGTAATTTTTTCAGTCATTCAAGCTGATTATTTGTGGCAATCCAGTCGACAGAGAATCTATGATCCTGAAGGTGCTTAAAGTTGTAAGGCAAATTGATCTTCGACTGATCGGGCTTTCCTTACCTTCCTTAACTGCATTAAGAAATGCGTTGATCTCTTCCTTGTGGCCTTTCCCGGTTGATTTAAGTTTTCTCGCCTTTCCATTCCTGTAAAATAGTCCGTCCCTGAAATCGTTAATTATTCCGATATTTTCCCCTCCGAAAACCTCAATCCTTTCTTTTGGCATTGATTTGTCGCCGTTGGCGAGGTAAGTTAAATTGCCGATCGATCCGTTTGCAAATTTGACAACTATCGAAATATTATCATCAGTTGTTATTTTAGAATTATTACTGACTATTGAATCAGCATACACTTTTATGGGTTCGGAATCAGTGAAATATTGCATTAAATCCAGGAAGTGACATACTTCTCCAATGATCCTTCCTGCTCCCAGTTCTGGTTGTTGTGTCCAATGGCTTTTTGGAATGAATCCGGCATTTATTCGCATATTGATTACCAGAGGTTCGTTCAGATTGCTGAATTCCTTCTTAATAGTTTCCGAAATCAAAGCAAACCTTCTGTTAAAACCAACCATGAGTTGTTTATCAGACTTCTTCATGGCAGCTATTATTTCTTCCAGCTGTTTTTCATCTGTCGCCAATGGCTTTTCAACAAAAACACTCTTGCCGGCATTTAAAGCTTTAATAACCAATTCCGCATGAGTGGTGTGCGGAGTTGCAATAAATATAGTATTGATATCATTTTTTTTTAAAAGATCATCAATATCAGATGAGCAAAAATTAAACCTGAACTTTTCTGCAATATTTTTTGCATTAATTCCCTTATGATCGACCACACCGTCAAGCGATGCCCCACAACTGAGAATGTTTGGTATCAAATAGCTCTGGGCAAAGCTTCCAGCTCCTATAAGCCCTGCATTAATCTTTTGTATCGGATGGGTATCGACTTTTATGGCAGATATGTTTTTCTTTGTCCCCTCTGAGTTGTACTTTAAGAGTATTCCGATATGAGGCTCATTTGTTTTTCCCAATACAATATCATAAGCGCTCTTTGCTTCATTGATATTAAAAATATGTGTAATTAACGGAGCGATATTAAGTCTGTTTGTCGATAACAGGTCAAGAAATGCCTCCATATTACGCTTTTCTGTCCACCTGACATAAGCAAAAGGATAATCCAATCCGTTTTCCTCATAATCAACATCATATCTCCCTGGTCCATATGAGCAGGACATTCTCAAATCCAATTCCTTTCTGTAGAAATGCGGATCGCGGGGAATATCCATCTTAACTGCACCGACAACAACTATTTTACCCTTCTTCTTAATAATATCTGATGCCAGCAAAACGGGGTCATTGGTTGAAGCAGAAGCGGTTATTATTACCGAATCGAATCCATTTCCATTGGTGAAATTGTCACATGCAGCAATCAGATTAGGTTCATTCCTGTTTAATGCCTTCACTGCAGCTGTTTCTGAGGCAAGGTTTACCAGAATCTGATTTATATCCAAACCGAGGACCATGCATCCATTAGCTTTAAGTATCTGGCAGGTTATCTGTCCTAACAGGCCTAAACCAATAACGCATATTCTTTCACCAACACTTGGGTCAGTCTGACGGATACCTTGCAGAGCTATGGCTCCAAGGGTGGTGAATGCAGCATGTTCAGAAGTTACGTTGTTGGGGATTTTTACCACCAGATTCTGTGGAACTGATACTATTTCTGCGTGTGAAGCATAATCCTGTCCGGCACAAGCTACCCTGTCTCCAGGTTTAAAAGCGCCTGATGTGTCCATTGAGGCGATTACAGTGCCTGCGGTACTATAGCCAAGAGCCTTAAGAGAATCAAGTTTGGTTCTAACCTTGTTAAATGTTGCTGCAAAACCTTCCTTTCTCAGATTTTGGAGCACCTGAGCCACAAGGTCAGGGCGTTGTCTGGCTTTTCCTATCAGGCTGGACTGGGCAACTTTAACAGTACCTCTTTCTGTTCCGGCACTGATTAATGAATATTCGTTCTCGATCAGCACAAAGCCCCTTGAAATTGAAGGTAAAGGTAACTCATCAACATAAAGATCACCAGTTTTGAAATTTTGAATCAGCTGCTTCATATATTTTGGATTAAAATGCTTTTCCTGAACTGAAAATCGTGTTAAGAAACAAATTTTATGTTTTATACTTTAGATTATAAAGCCTGATGTGTTCTTTTTGTTCAATTTCACTGTTGAATCTTTTAGAAATTTTCTCAGCAGGAACACCCGCATAAATGGAATAGGCTTCGACATCTTTTGTAACTACAGATCCGGCTGCTATAATGCTCCCCTGTCCAATAGTGACACCGCTAAGGATAATTGAACCATAACCGATCCAAACATCATCATTAATATCCACCTTAAGATTCTGACCTTTCCAGTTATAGTCAGAGTCCCTGACATGTTTGGCAAATCTCATCGGGACACCAATCTGTTGATAATGATGGTCATATCTTCCAACCAAGGCTACGTGGTTAGCAAACATTACATTATCTCCAATTGTGACGTCGCATCCTACCTGAGTATCCCTTCCAATATAGCAATTCTTCCCAATTGAAATTTTGTTCTTAGTCCCAAGCCGTACATGTGCACCAGCATGAAATCCTTTGCCTATTTTATGCTTTCGCCAAAAAATCTTCACCAGAATAAGATCCCTTATTTTCTTCAGGCCGGAAATAATTGTATGAATCATTTTTTTTGGAATCAGAGTGGAAATAGATTTACTTATAAATATGAGATGAATTTGGTCATCATGATTTCAACACTGTGACATGAATATATGAAATTTTCTGCTTCGATCCCCATCTTTCTCCAGTCATCCGCTGATCTTGAAACAATAAAACTGCAGGCATCTTCCAAATTCTCATAAATATAGCCGGTTTTACCAGGAATGATCAAGTCTTTCTCCGTTCCGTCAGCGCTTTTACAGATAACGGGGACACCATAAGCCATAGACTGGTTGATGGAAAGTCCGCCCAGACCAGGTAAAACAGAAAATGATGACATGGCATAATAGGGTAGGAGCTGTTCTATTTTTTTATAGCCCAGAAATATGTGATTAGTCCCTGAAAATGACTTATCTAATTCTGATTTATATTCAGAAGTTGCCTCTCCTGCAATAATTAGAAAATAATTATCACCCAGCATTTTCATTAATTTTGCCAGGTCTTCTATATTTTTAGTTTTAACTAGTGCTCCTACAAAGATAAGGAAAATAAGATCTGTGTTTTTTTTGTCAGAAAATTCCGGCGGCAGACTAAATTGATACCCTGACCTGATTGCCTTGATCTTTCTTGTATCAATAGTATTGTTAAGAATTACCACTTTGTTTTCGTTTACGCCCAATGATTTAAAATACAGTTTGCTTTGCGAATTATATCCATATATAAAATCAGCGTGTTTAAGCAGAAACAGATAGAAAATCATATATAGTTTTCTTAAGGACGAATTACCGAAATCAGCAAAACCTTTTCCAAGGTCCCAGATGATGTATTTTCTCCTGAACAGTTTGCAATAAATAAAAACCGGAATAATATTAATAGTGTTTGCTCCGCCTTCAGCTACAATTACCCTGGGATTGAGCCATAACAGGTTAAAGAAAAGGAATGGGAAAAGAATATGTTTATCATCCAGAAATATACCAGGTGTCTTGATTAAGAAAGGCTTTTTATTTGCTCCATCATGGACTTTTACCTTACCCCTTGAGACAGTTGAATTGATAAGTTTAAAATCGAAATTAATATCAGAAAGGTAGTCAAAGAAACCTTCTCTGAAGTTATAATAAAACCTCTGTACTATCAAGACTCCCTTTTTCATATTAAAATGATAGAAGCATTCTCCGGATTTCTTTACTGAAAAACTCTTATCAACAGAAATTTTCTAATGCAATGGAAAATACTAATTGTTAAGTATAAAATTATCTAAATTACCGGCATTCAGTGTTTTGTATCTCCTGGTAATAAAGTCAAGATTTTTAAGCGACTGTAAAGAAATGATCTTGGGATGCGACACGACCACAAGTAAATTTGATTTTATAAAATGTGTTTTAAGTAAATAGCGAAAAAGAAATGAACTGGTTTTATCCAACATCAGCATTCCCTTTGAAAAAGACAGTGAACCGAGCAATCTCTTTAAAAATGATTTCTCCTTTGCTCCGATCCCATCGCCAAAGATCATATCATTTTCAATTTTAAGCAGAGCTTTATTAATTATCCGGTATACAGGATTACTATTATAGGTGCTCAGGGGAAACTCTAGGAAAAGCCCATTCTTATCTTGTTCATTTACAGTATTAGAAAATCTGTAAAAAGGAAGTCTGGGAGTTTTTGTAAAATCATAGTCATATAATTTCCCTTCCTTAATACTGTTCCCTGCGACCACTGAGAAATCGTATGCAATCCCTGTTTTCCGGAATGATTCTTTAAGCTTATGAAATGGTTCAATACACCATCCGCCGGCACGGAAGCATGAAGGTTTCTTACCAGTAATTTCAGAAAGTAATTCAGTGCATTTCAAGAATATAGTGAGAATCTCATCTTCAGGCAGAGACTGGATCGTATAAACCTCTTCCGAATTCAGAATAAATTGTTCGTTCCTGTAGGCAGCCTTAAACCACTGGGGATGTATGTGAAGTTCAACCGAAGATCCTGCATCAGTAATTTCCTTAAGCTGAGCTGCGACCATCTTAAACTCCTTCACATTTTTTTCTTTCATGACAAGGAGCCATGCAGCATCAACAAAAAATATTGCTTTTGCCTTATTCATCAGAAGAATTTGCAAAACTTTTTCGGTTGGTTTTAGTACAGAATTTTCAACTGTGCCTGTACGTCGCCCCAAAAAAAGCTCATAATCAAATGTTATTATAGCAGTTCTTTTAGGAATTGTATTCTTCATATTTAATCATAAATAACCCGGCAATACTTCCAAATCCTTCAGAAAGCTTCAGTAATCCCCAGTATCTTTTACGCCCCGGTATTAAAGAAAAAGCTGCTGTGAAAATCCCAGCAATAATATAAAACAAACTGACCAGAATTTTTTTTGTTAGCTTAAGGTACTGTTTATCAAGGATTAATATTCTGGTATAGATATTGGCTCCATTATAATATCTTCCGAGAAGCCATTTGATATTAGCCCTGTCGTCCTGTATTGTTTCATATACAATGGCTCCGGCGGCCCAATAAATGGTTGCACCTTTACGTATCATCTGTATGCCAAAATAAGAATCCTCCCCTCCGGTAAAATTGAAACGCTCATCAAACCAGATTCCTTTTTCCATAAGGGATCTGGCATTTATAATAAGATTGCCGGTTCTGATAAAGTTAAGTCTGGTATTGTCTGCATAAGAAGGTCTTTCAATCCAGCATGACAAAGGATTGGATATCTTATCTGCTGGTGAAGGAACAACCGGACCCATTACCATGTCACCATTATTCCGGATGATTGCCTTTACCATTTCATTCAGCCATTCCTCAGTTACTATTTCATCATCATCAACGAAGACAATAAAATCAGGATTTATTGAGAACGCCCTTCTGAGTAATTCGTTCCGTACGTTGGAAAGGCCTTTTATCGGATAATTGAAGTAAGTGATTTTAATCAGTTCCTGTAGTTTTGCCGTCAGCTCCCTGACAACCTGAGCTGCAGACATTTGTTCATCATTGTCGACAACAATAATGGATAAATCATTAATAACAGATCTGTCAATTCTGCCAGCGGCTATGCTCAAAATAAGTTCTTTAAGCATTTCAGGCCTTTTGTATGTCGGGATGCAAATAACTACTTTGTTCATTTATTTAGCTCGGTGTTGCTGTCTGGTATTCTTACCTGTAAAACTGACTTCGCTTTCCAAGAATAAAAGCAAAACCACCTATGGCATTTGAAACCTTGATGATGCCTTTCAATTTGTTTCTGCCACCAAAAAGGAAGAGTGGGACGGAAATCAGCATTCCATAGCTTAATCTGGCTAATAACCTGGGAATGATATTTGCCGGATGTATGTCCGGCTTTAAAATTGAGTTAATAAAATGTCTTGTGTTTGATATCCTGAAAGATCTTTTTGCAATAAATCCCAGTTTGGTCCGATTATCCGGAACGAACTCATAAGCAAGTGCATCCGGATTAAACCGGATCATACCGCCAGAGTCAGTAATTTGTTTTGTCAGGAAACTGTCCTCACCACCTGAAAGATTCAACCGAAGATCGAAAGGCCCCTCCATAAGGTCGAGAACTTTCTTCCTGATTAAAAGATTTCCCGTGAAAGCAGATTCGACCTGTGTGCCATATGAGTATGTATCGGGCTGGTAAAACTTTCTTATATATAAGGGGACTTCCTTCCCAAATATCGGCCATGTGGGACCAGCCACACCGTCTGCATTAAATTCTGCCTGACATTTCATCAACTCTTTCAGCCAATTTGCTGCTACAATCTGGTCATCATCTGTAAAACAAACGAAATCACTATCACCTGCTTCAGCAATCGACCGGTTTCTTGCATAGACAATCCCCGGGCTGGGTTCAAGATAATAAGTAATTTCAAACCTGCTTTTCTCTGACCAATACTTGACAAAGTCTTTTAACGTAGTATCTGAGTCATTTTCAACTATTATGATCTTTACGAGAATTCCGGTAGGGATTTCAAGGCTTTCCATACTTTCCAAAAGCCGCTTTAATCCTTCTCTCCGCCTTCTTGTGCAAATACAAACTGTCACAATAAGCTGATCATGGTCTGTTAAAAAATATTCTCTCAAACAGTACTTTCTTTTGTAAATGAAGGAATTGCGATAATAAAAACATCATTACCTTATCAGCTTGTCCCGGATTTCCCTCCATGTTATAAGGTGAATGTTGTTTTCTTTCAATAATCTACTGCATTCTTCCCCTGTAAAGTAGTCATAGTCTTCCTGCCTCCATGCTGAACCATAACCAGACTGATTTCCAGTTATTTGCTTCATCTCATGGTTGTCAAATGCCATGTGAATCAGAATGCAGTTCAAACCGGGCCTCAGTGATTGTAAAACACTGCTGTAATATCCTTTAAGTCCATTTCTGTAGTGTTTGGGTTCGGCATAGTATAATTGGTCCACAATAACTTCGCTTTTTTGAACTAGTGTTTTCACCGGTACTTCTTTGGTAAGCAATACCGGAAGTTTATATTCCCTGCCCAGGGATCTATATATCTCAAGTATCTTTTTATCTGAAAAAACCGTGAACATATGACTGTCAAGATGTGTAATGTCTATCCCGGAAGTAATGGCTTTAATTATTTGAGCTCTAAACTCTTTTTCAATATTACCATATGATACTTTTTCTTTTATCATTGCATTACTTTCAAGAAGAAATCCATTCTGATCGATAATTCCGGGTACCTCCATGGACGGCGATACCGGCCGCCATTTATAAGATTCCCATTCGCTGGTCAATGTAAGATGAACACCCAGGTCAATGCCAGGTTTATCTGCAATAAAGTCAGCTACTTCATGAAAAGCAGCACAGTTAACCATTACACTACCCGAATTCACCATCCCCTTTTTGAAAGCATCAAAAGTTGCTGCATTTTCTGAAGATGACAAGCCAATATCATCGGCATGTATTATCAATAGCTTGGTATTACCTGGGTAGCCCAGACGTTTTAGATTATTTGTTGCGCAGAGTGCTCTGATGATTCGCTTAAGGATTATTGTAATTCTCTTTCTCATATGAAATTACATATGCAACTGACTAAATGGATATAGATTGAATGACTGTTTGATCAGCCCAGTTTCGCTTTTCCTGCCCTGGACAAAATCCCTTTTATGCTAATAAATATTGAGGTTATGATTTCACTGATTTTGTTGTTTTCGTCCCTGGTAAATGCTATATATTTTCCGAGTATTAATAGCGACGATGTAGTTATAATACCTATTGTCAATGCTCTGATAAGCCCCTTGTCGAGTAAAAGCATGACCAGTAATGCGAAGAAGGCTGCAAGAATAACGCTCAGGAATGATTTTCCCAGTGTATTAATAACAAAATATCTGACATTAAGTCCGGCAATAGTATGTGCAAACCAGATTACCAGGCTGGTATTAATAAATTCAAGAAATATCGAACCTATCAGGACACTATAAGGTGGTAATCCGAGCTTAATTAAACCATAAGCAATCGGGATATTAAAAAACTGGATACTTCCTGTAACAAGTTGATATGTTTTAATATTTCCAACTGCTGTTATTGCCGCCATAAGGCCGGCAGCGGGCTGTTGAAGTATACATATAATCAGGACCAGACGGCAGAAGATAACAGTATATTCGGGAACATCCTTTAGCCACAGATTGATCACAAAATCCATTTCCAGGAATATAGGTAATGCAAAAAGAGCTAAGAGAAAAATTGAAAGCTTGCTTGAAAGCATGGATAGTTTCAGCATTCTTTCATTGTTACCACTTCCTCCACTTTTGAATATTTGCGGAAGGAAGGCTTTGATCATATTTGTGGAGAAAGAACTTAGGGTTCCGTTTACCTGATTTGCTATTCCATATGCTGCATTGACTTTAACACCGAAGAACAGGTTAAGCAGAACATTCATACCCTGGGTATTGAGGACATAGCAAAACATACTGTAAACATTCCAACCGGCAAAAAGAAGCATTTCCTTAACCAGGTTAATTTGATAATGTGACCTTACTTTCACTCTGCATTCTTCATACTTTCTCTGACAATATACACTCATTACTATCCTTACAAGCACTGATAATGCTGCCATAAGAAGGCCATAAAGTATGAGCTTGTCAGTTTTAGCATGTACAAGCACGATAGCAATACCCAACTTTGCAAAGGATTCGACAATGCCAACAACAGCGAGATAAAGCATGTTTTCGTGTGAGCCGATTGTTGCACTGTATGGGGCAGCATTAATCGAGAAAAATGTGCTTACCACCATGCATTGGTAAATAATTTTTGCCGTGTGGATACGGTCTTCGGGAATATTAAGGACACCATTGAACAGGAATACCCCGCCGATTTCAAGTAAAATAACTATTGTGATACCGATCAAAAGATGCAGAAGGACGCTGGAGCTGAAAGCGGCTTTTAATTTTTCCATGTCATTAGCGCCCAGGTAGAAAGAGATGTACCTGCTTGTCGCAACAGACATTCCGCTATTAATAAATGACAATAAGGCAATAACTCCGGCAATCAAACTGAAAATACCATAGTCTGATTCCCCTAATGCACTTAGAATAAGGCGAGTAGAGTACAGTGAGACAAGTATGGTAATTATCATCCGGACATACAGGTATCCGGTATTGTTGACTACTTTTTTTGCAGCTAGCACGGTGAATTACTATTTATTCAGAAACTTTGAAATCGATTTATTATTTAACATCTGGTATCTGACTTCAGAAGGCTGCGGCGAAGCAACACTTAAATAAGAATTGAGAATTCTTTTTGTGTATAAGAAATGTTCTGGATTGCTTATCAGACAATTAGAATGGTTATTAAATATTAGGGGATCAATTTCATTTTCTTCATCGCAGAGAGAGATTTCAGCAAGGTTGTCTACTATCCCTGTGCCCAATGCTTTAAGCAATGCCTCTTTGCGTGTCCAGATGAGAAAGAACCTTTCAAATGCTCCTTTTTCAGTATAAAAAATATACTCACGCTCCTTTGGTCCAAAATAATTCCTGGCAATTGCCTTGATTTCGATTCCTGTACTTATGTCCTCAAGATCTATTCCAACGTAATGATTCCTTGTCACTGCAATTGCAAAAGCATTTTTAGTATGTGTCAGATTGAAGAAAACTGGATTCTTTGGTATTCCGGGCTTATTATTAATTTCATAATAGTAAGACAAATCTTCAGGATCGGAGTTTATATGGAATGATAGTATCAGTCGCATAATTCCATGAGAGATCACATATGTTTTACAGTCGTCAGGTGAAAGAAATTTTAATTTCCTTTCATTCTCTTTCTCAGACAAATATTTACCGAGGATATTTTCTGACTGAAGCAGATTTCTTGTAAAACCATAGTAAACATCTATTCTGTCCTGAGAAAAATAGGTGCTTTTATCAGCCGTCAGGCCAACAAAATGACATTTTACGTATTTGTAAGATCTGATTTTTGACATAACAAATCAGTGACTGAAAACCTATTTTCTCATATCTGCATTCAGATATCTTTCAAGTTCTTTTTGCAGGATTAGTGCTTTCTCTTTTGTGCCAAAGATATCCAGATGTTTTCCATCGATTTCGACCAGGTCTATTTTATCGGCATAAGGCTCCCAGCCAAGATACCTCCGTGATGAAGCATTAGAGGTTGTTGCAAATAACAATATTCTTCCCATAAATCTGGAAGGCGAGTAACTCTTTGTAAGCGTGAGATATCTAATATGCAGATAATAACCTCTCTTATCGGCCGGAAGGGGGTGTCCTACAATAAAATAAAGATTATCCAGAAGCAATATTATTTTTCGTTTTAAACCTCTTCTTATTGGCCGAAGGATTTTATATCTTATTGACTGAAAAACTCCCAAATTTGAATATACAGGTTTAGCTGCATCAGGACTTAAAGTATCAATAAGAACAAGAGATTGTACAATATAACCGGCTTTCTGTAATTGGACAGCCATTTCGAACGCCAAAATTCCGCCAAATGAATATCCAATAAGGTTATATGGGCCGGATGGCCAGACCGTTTGAACTTTTTCAAGGTAGTTTGCTGCCATCGATTTGGCATTTTTAAAAGAGATTCTTTCTCCTTCTGATCCCGGATGGAAGAATCCATAAACCGGTTGGTCGGGTCCGAAATATTCACTAATAATATAATTGCTGTTATCCCCATGCACAATAAACAGAGGTGTTTTACTTCCTTCAGGATTGATAGGCATCAAATTGCCCAGCTCCTTTGGCCAGAAGTGTTTTATCAGCCTGCCTTTAAAGCCTTTTAGGTTCTCTATCAGTTCAGGTGTGATATTCTCTTCCGGGCCGCTGTATTTCAGTTTTCCTCCGGCGAAAGTGATATTAATCTGTTTTTTATTTAGTTCCTCAATGAAATTTGCTAAAGTCATATTTCTCCGGTGATTATGTTCGAATTATTTTCATTTACAATAAAAGCATCTGATTTTTCTTTCAGTGTTTTCAGGTCAACAGCCTCAGCGATATCTTTAATCCTGGGGCTGTCGAAGAAAACCCGCAATCCAAGTGCAACATTAAATGTCGCTTCTATTCTTGCAAGGACTGAAACCGCCATGAGCGAATTTCCTCCTATATCAAAGAAGTTATCAGCAACAACAATATCATCGGTTTTAAGAGCGTCACACCATATCTTGTAAATTGTCTTTTCAGTTGCCGTAAGTTTTTCCTGATCAACTACTTCCCTCTTTTCGGGTTCATCTGGTTCCGCATTAAGAGCCTTCCTGTCAACCTTCCCGTTTACTGTCAACGGAAATCCATCCATATAGACTATTTTTGAAGGTACCATATAAGGAGGCAATCTTCTCTTAATATTCTTGATTATCTCATCAGTCCCGGTTTTGAAGGTTACCGGTACATTCAGAAATGCTACGAGCCTGTAATCTCCTTCAGCGACCTTAACTGGCTTTACGACTGCTTCAATGACACCATCGATAGCAGACAGCACCGATTCTATTTCTTCAAGTTCTACCCGGAAACCTCTTATTTTCAATTGATTGTCTGATCTTCCCCTGAATTCAATATTCAGATCAGGCAGCCAGCGGGCAAGATCTCCGGTTCTGTACAATCTTACTCCTGGCTTTTCGGGGTGTTCAATGAAACATTTCTTATTCAGTTCCTCCCTGTTAATATATCCGGCAGATAAACCATCCCCTCCGACACAAAGCTCTCCAACCACACCTATCGGCTGATATTTAAGATTTCTATCCAGAATATAAGCAGTGGAGTTACTTATAGGCTTTCCAATGGGGATATTATTCACACATTCCTTTTCAATTCTGAATGCCGTGGAAGTACAGGAGTTCTCAGTAGGTCCATAAGCATTGATAAAAATCAGAGCCGGATTTTCCTTCTTTATTTTGTTTACATGGGAAATGGACAATACATCGCCTCCAACTACAAGAAGTCTGAGACCGGTAAAGATATCAGGTCTGAACTCAGACAAATGGGTGAACAGGGCTGACGTAATTATAAGGGTTGAAATCCTGTTTTTTCTCATTTCATCGGCTAATGCAGCATGATCAAGAAGGATATCCTTGTTAATAATGAATAATGAGGCTCCGTTTAAGAGAGCTCCCCATATTTCCATTGTCGAAGCATCAAACACAATTGCCCCGGATAACAAAATATTATCGTCCGGTGAAAGGTCAATGTAATTAGTTCTGCAGACCAGTCTGACAACCCCTCTTTGTGGAACAGGTGTTCCTTTAGGTGTACCTGTTGTCCCGGATGTATATAAGATGTAGGCAAAATCGCCTGGTCCGCTTGATCCGTTTAAATTTGATCTCTCTTCGCTGTAGGAATCTTCAGAATCAATGCAAATATTGTGAACACCCTCCAATCCTAACCTGACGAATTTCTTTTGTGTCAGCAGAAGGTTTAAGTTCACGTCTTTTATGATAAACCGGATTCTTTCTTCGGGATATTCCGGATCGATCGGAACATAGCACCCGCCTGCCTTCAAAATAGCCAGCAGGGCTGTTATCATTTCAAGTGATTTTTCTGCCAGGAGACCAACCGGCTTGTTCGCCTCAACCCCATAGCTTTTTAAAGTTCTTGCTAATTGATTTGCTCTCTCATTGAGCATTCTGTATGAATACGATTCACCTTTGAAAGATAAGGCAATGTGATCAGGATGCAAGCTGGCGTTATCCTCAAATATTTGAGCTATCGTTTTATCCGCAGGGTAATCGTTTGATGTATTATTAATCTCTTCAATTCTTCCTTTTTCCTCATCGGATATCATTGAAAAAGAACTAAGAGGCATATCTATGTTTTCAGCAATGTTGTTCAGAAGCGTTATGTAGTTATCTTTTAGCCTGCTTATAGTTCCTGGTAAAAGAAGGTCTTCGCTATAGTTTATTCCACCTTCAATTCTATCACCATTTTCCCATAAACTGAACGTAATATCAAAAACTGATGCATTTTGTCTGATTCTGACAGGTTCTGTTTCAATGTCATTAAGAATCATGGGTTCCCCAAGATTATTTTGCCAAACAAAAGCTATCTGAAAAAGAGGATTTTCATTAGATGCACGTTCAGGACTAATAATTTCTACAATTCTTTCAAATGGTATGTCCTGGTGAGATATGGCATCCAATGCAGATTTATTGGCTTTTCTGATAAGGTTCCTGAACGTGTCCTGCTTATCATATCTGAGTCTCACCACAACCGTATTGACAAACATCCCGAATATTTTCTCCAGGCCGGAATGAGGGCGGTAAGCCACAGGCATTCCTATATTAAGGTCATCTTCTCCGGAGTATTTATGCAATAGTATTCCTAAGCTGCTGAGCAGAATTGAGAACAATGAAGAACCCTCTTCCCTGCTTATCTGTTTTAATGCCTTTGAAAGAGTTCTTGATAGTGATATGGTCTCATAGCTTCCCTTTCCCGAAGACTGCTGCCTGCGGGGGAAGTCAAAGGGGAAGTTAAGAACAGGAGAACAACCTTTTAAGTTTTCCTCCCAAAATTCGACTGAATCTTTGTTTTCTTCCGAGGCAGTCTCCCATTGAGCATAGTCGTACTGTTGGAACTCCAGATCCTCAAGATCAGGTTCTTTACCTGCTGCCAGACTGTTATAGATAGAGCTCAGGTCATTAGCCAATATGCCCCATGACCAGCCATCAAAGATGATGTGGTGAATTGTCATGTGTAAGTAATGCTCATCTGCAGCTGTTTTGATAAGGTACAACCTGTACAGTGGACCCTTTTCCAGGTCAAAAGGCTTTACGCTGTCAGAACTGACCAGGTCCTGGATTAGTTTCTCTTTTTGATTGACGGGCAGCCCTGTATAGTCTTGAAACTGTATATCAATATCTCTTTTTACTATTTCACAGAATGGTTCTCCGTTTTCCTCTTTAATAACCGAGAACAGTATATGATGCCTGAGGAATAACAGTTCAATGCTTTTATGAAGCATTTCAAGGTTTAGAGGCCCTGAGAACCTGTAGGTCGAAGGGATAATGTATGATGGTGCTTCCGGCTGGAGTTTCCAGATAATCCACAACCTTTTCTGGTTTCTGGTAAGAGGCAGATGCCCGGATTCCGGGAGATGAACGAGGAAAATAGCCTTTTCTGATCCTCCGGTCCTGGCGTCAATGAATTTTCCCAGCTGACTTATAGTTGAATTGGAAAGCAATTCGCTGAATGTAAGCTTTACTCCGAAAGATTCTCTTATCTTGTTAATAAGCCTGATGCCTGATAATGAGTTACCACCTGAGCTGAAGAAGTCGTCTGTGAGTGAAATGGAATCTGTTTTAAGTGTCTCGCACCAGATAGCATGAAGTGTCTTTTCAGATTTGGTAAAGCTGCCAATCTCCTGATGCGGTTTTGTTTCAAATTCTGATATGTCAAAGAATAAGGCTTTTTTATCAGTTTTGCCGTTAATTGTTTTTGGGAATCCATGAAGGATTCTGAAGGCTGAAGGGATCATATAACCCGGTAGCCTTGTTTTTATATGACTGGCAATTTGACTGGTTTCCGTATTAAATGATTCAGGAACATTCAGGAAAGCGACAAGTCTGAAATCACCTTCAGCTACTTTAACCGGTTTGACAACGGTTTCAATTACGCCGTCAATTTCTGAGATGACTGCTTCAATTTCCTCCAGTTCGACTCTGAATCCTCTGATTTTAAGTTGGTTATCTATTCTTCCGCGAAATTCGATATTTCCGTCAGGGAGCCACCTTGCGAGATCGCCGGTTCTGTAAAGTCTTTCTCCGGGATTAAGAGGGTTTTGAATAAACTTGCTTCGGTTTAGCTCCTCACTGTTTAGATAACCAGCAGAGAGGCCATCACCTCCTACACACAATTCGCCGATGACCCCTACAGGCAGGAGATTCATATTCCTGTCAAAGATATGGGCAGTTGAGTTTGCGATGGGTTTTCCGATGGGGATATTGTGGCCAAAATCCCTATCAATGAGATAGGTTGTTGAAAATGTTGTGTTTTCAGTGGGACCGTAACAGTTTAGGATCTTTAGCCCCGGATTGGCCTTTCTGACTTTGTTAACATGAGGAGCCGACAATACATCTCCTCCGGTAAGGAGGTAGTTGAGTTTTCCGAAAATATCAGTTCTTTCCTCGGCAATCTGGGTGAAAAGGGCAGATGTAAGCCAGAGGATTGAAATATCATTTCTGTCAAGCTCGGCACCCAGGGCATCCGGGTCAAGAATAGTTTCTTTATCGACAATATATAATGTTGCCCCGTTCAGGAGGGCCCCCCAGATTTCAAAAGTAGTGGCGTCAAAGACCATTGCTCCTGTAAGAAGAATTCTGTCTGTGGGTGACAGCGAAATGTAATTTGTATTACGCACCAGTCTTATCACACTGTGCTGGAGGATCATGCTGCCCTTTGGTTTGCCGGTTGTACCTGAGGTATACATGATGTAGGCCAGGTCAGATGAGGTGTTTATATTTTCGATATTGGATTTGGAGTAGTTATAAGCTCCCGGGGAATTGAGGTGGATTTTATGAATATTGTCAGGGGAGAGATGATTAAATTTATCCTGGAGGAGTATGATTTTGCAGCCTGAATCCTCGAGGATATATTGGATTCTCTGAAGGGGATATTCAGGATCGACAGGTACATAACCACCCCCGGCCTTAAGGATTGCAAGGATACCGACAATCATTTCGAGTGACTTGTCAGCCATTATTCCAACAGGAGTGTTATTAGTGACTCCTGCATCCCTCAGGGTTCGGGCTAACTGGTTGGCTTTCCCGTTTAACTCCTCATATGAAAAGGAGTCATCCTTAAAAACAAGTGCGGTTTTTTCCCGGAACAGATCAACTTGTTCTTCGAATAACCGGGCAACAGTCATATTACGTGGATATTCGCTTCGTGTGTTGTTAGAATTACTGATAAGTGTTTTATCAGCATCAGATATCATCGGCAGGCTTTCTATGGCTCTGTCAGGATTATCAGCAAGTTTTGCGAGCAAGTCCAGGAAGTGATCCCTTAGCCGTATAATGGTATCCTGTTTCAACAAATCAGCTGAATATTCAAACTCCCCCTGTATTGTGTCTTCCTTTTCCCATAGATAAAGGATCAGATCAAAAATGGAAGGACCTTCTTTTAATTTTACGTTTTCACTTCTAATCCCTTTCAGATTTATAGGTGCCCCCAGATTATTCTGCCATGCCAAAGCTACCTGGAACAGAGGGTTTATACCGGGGATGCGTTCAGGTCTGACAAGTTCAACTACATTCTCAAAGGGAAGATCCTGGAACTCAATTGCATTCATTGCAGCCTCATTGGTCTGTTTCATCAGTTCTCTGAAGGTGGATCCCCTTTCATACCTTAAGCGAACAACAACAGTGTTCACAAACATTCCAACGACCTTTTCAAGCTGGGAATGTGGGCGGTAAGCCACTGGAATCCCAATATTGAGGTCATCCTCACCTGAGTATTTATGCATTAACACTCCAAACCCGCACATTATTGTAGAAAACAGCGATGAACTGGTTTCTTTGCTTAAAACTCTCAGTGAATCAGAGAGCTGCTTTGTCAGACAAATGGTCTCGTGACCACCTCTTCCTGTTGATTTTTCTTTTCTAGGGAAGTCAAATGGGAAGTTCAGAACAGGAGAACAGCCTTTTAAGTTTTCCTCCCAGAATTCAGCCGAATCTTTGTTAACTTCCGAGGTAGCTTCCCAGTGAGCATAGTCGTACTGCTGGAACTCCAGTTTTTCAAGCTCATGTTCCTTTCCAGTTACCAGGCTGTTATATATGGAAGTCAGGTCGTTAACCAGTATACCCCTTGACCAGCCATCAAATATGATGTGGTGTATACTCATGTGAAAATAATATTCATCTACATTAGTCTTAATTAGATATAAACGATACAATGGCCCTCTTTCCAGATCAAATGCCTTGTTCATATCTTTACTAAGAATTGCTTCAACCTTATCTGTCTTCTCCTCTTCGGGTAATTGTGTGTAATCAGAAAATGAGATCTGAACTTGTCTTTTAACGATTTCACAAAAAGGTTCACTGTTTTCTTCCTTAATGACGGTGTAGAGAATATGATGCCTGTCAAACAGGATCATTAAGCTCTTCTCAAATAACTCATAATTGAGAAAACCTGAAAACTTAAAGGTTAAAGGTATAATGTATGTAGGTATTTCTGGATGAAATTTGGATACAAGCCATAATCTTTTCTGGTTGGCTGTCAGTGGCAGTTCTTTTTCCTGAGTCAGATGAACTAGTTCAATTGCCTTGGTTGGAGTTGGAAGTTGACCGTCAATATATTTTGCTAACTTGATGATAAATGGAAATGTCACAAAAGACTTAAAAGATAACGAGGTTCCAAATTCTTCTTTGATCCTGTTAATTAGTCTGATTGCCAGCAAAGAATTCCCTCCGATATCAAAAAAGCTTTTAGATATATCTATATTATTGATCTTCAAAAGAGATTCCCAGAGATTAACTAATTTTTTCTCTGTCTTGGTAAGACTTTCAAAATCTATTTCGTGTATATCTTCTATTTTATCTATTTCAAGACTAAGTGCTTTCTTATTTATTTTTCCATTTGGTAACCTGGGGAATCCATCAGATACCTGAAAAAAAGACGGTATCATATAAGTCGGAAGACTTTTAGCCAATTCTTCATGAATATCTTCTTTTGTTAATTTGAATTCATTATCCACATTTAAAAACCCTACCAGACGTTCATCATTTTCATCAAATTTGTGGACTTTTACAATAGCTTCTTTAACCTTTGAAAGGCTGGTTAACAAACTCTCGATTTCTCCGGGCTCTATCCTGAATCCTCTCAACTTGATCTGGTTGTCAATTCTTCCGAACAACTCAATGTTACCGTCTGTGAGGAATCTTCCCAAATCACCAGTCTTATAGATTATACTGTCTTCATATCTAATAAACTTTTCAGCCGTTAGTTCCGGCTTGTTATGGTATCCCTTTGCTACTCCAACTCCACCTATACAAACTTCTCCAATGGCTCCAATTGGCACCATTTGCTTGTTATTATCAAGAATATGGATAGTAAGATTATTTAAAGGTTTCCCGATAAGAATGGGGGGATTTATGCTGGTTATCTGAGTACAGGTAGCATAAACTGCTGTTTCTGTAGGACCATAACAATTCCAGAATTCCCCTACCCTGGGAAGTATCTGTTGAATAAGGCTGTAAGTTAAAGCCTCTCCACCGCACAAAGCTTTCAAATTACTTTTACCTTTCCAACCATTGGAAAGCAGGATATTCCAAAATGATGGGGTGGCTTGAATAATGGTAATATTATGATACTCTATGAGATCTATCAAGGCTTGACCATCGAGAATTTCATTTGAATCTGCTATGACCAGAGTTGCCCCTGTAGACAAAGATGCAAAAATCTCAAAGACAGACATATCAAAAGAGAGTGTAACTACTGCCAGAAGTATATCATCCTTATTTATTCCGGGTTTTACAGACATACTCTCAATCAAGTTTACAACAGCTTTATGATGAACACCAACGCCTTTGGGTTTTCCTGTCGACCCTGAAGTGTAAATCATGTAAGCTACTGACTGAGTGTCTATAGTTAAATTAGGCTTATTGGAGCTGCATTTGGAAATTTCACTTTCATCTTTATCTATTGATATAATTGATGTGTTTGTAAAACTATCAATCTTCTCCCTAAGTGAATTCTGTGATATGAGCACCGTGGTACCGGAATCTTTATACATATAACTGAGTCTGTCATTAGGATATAAAGGATCCAGAGGAAGATAACCACACCCGGCCTTCAAGATTCCCAGAACAGCAATTATCATATCAGCTGATCGTTCCAAACACACTCCAACCGTATTTCCGGGTTTAATGCCGAGATTAATCATATGATTTGCCAGTCTGTTTGATTGATCATCCAATTCCTTGTATGAAAGTTTCTTACTTCCGGAAACAACAGCTGTTTTAAATGGATTGCGTTCAACCTGCTCCTCGAATAATTTTTGGATTAAACATTCTGAAACAGGGACTTCTGTATTATTAAATTCTTGGAGTATCTCTTTGTCTGTTTGTGAAACTCCTGAAACTTCGGATATTTTCTGATTCGGATTCTCAAGTGCTGATTGAACCAAATGAAGAAAATTATCCTTTAACCTATGTATTGTTTCTGATTTAAAAAGATCTTCACTGTATTCAATCTCACCTTCAATCTGACCATTATTTTCCCATAGATGGAATAAAATATCGAAAGGGGAGACCCCGTCTTTAACATTTACCTGCTCAGCAATGAATCCTGCAAATTTGCGAGGCTTAGGTGAATAGTTGATCCATTGGACAGAAACCTGAAAGATCGGATTTACATTAGGGGAACGTTCGGGATTAACAACTTCAACGATTCTCTCAAATGGAAGTTCCTGGTGGGAAATTGTTTCTAATAAAGCACTCTTCGAAGTCCTTATTAAGTCAAGGAGTGATTGATCCTCATCGATTTTTAATCTTACCGGAATAGTATTGACGAACATGCCGATTATTTTCTCAAGACTTAGCCAGGGCCTGTTTGCCACATGTGTTCCAATACAAAAATCATCATCTCCGGAATACCTTTTAAGGAGTATTCCCATAAGTGTAAGCATGATGGAAAAAGGAGTAGCATGTTCTTTTAGTGCAAGATCCTTTATTTTTGATGTGGAAATAGTTGAAATTTGAAGTTTTTCTTTTCTTCCCAAACCAGTTGCAACGTCTTTTCTTGGGAAATCATATGGAAAATGGAGTTCAGGCGTAATCCCTTTCAGGTATTCTGTCCAAAAGTTTATGTCTGTCTCTTCATTAATATTGTTATCCTTTAGTCTTCTTGCATAATCATAGTAACAATCTTCGACATTATCAAGTTGTAATTTGTTATTGAGGACAAGGCTATCATATATTTTTTTCAAATCGTTGTTAAAAACACTGAAAGACCATCCGTCGAAAATAATGTGATGAAATGTTGCATGGAAGAAAACGTTTGAATCATTCTGTTTTAAAAGATAAAGTCTGTAAAGTGGCCCGGATTCCAGATCAAAGTTCTTTCTGGAGTCTTTTTTAATAAAAGAGAAAATTTTTTCTTTACTTACATCAAAAGGGTCATTAGAAAAATCAATTAATTCAATATCAACTGCTTTGGGTATTATTTCACAATAAGGTTCCCATTCTTTATGCTTGAAAACTGAAAATAGCACAAAGTGTCTGGTAAATAAAACATTTAAGCTTTGGCGGAAGATGTCAATATTTACGTCACCTTTTAAGTGATATGTGAAAGGAATATTATACGCAACATTTGCACTGTCAAGCTGAGAGATTATCCAAATCCTTTTCTGAATATAAGACAATGGGAAATGATTCAAATCAACATCGGTTTTTGCATCATTTTTAAATGTTTGTTTCAAGTTTTTTTCTGCTATAAAAGCACTTAGTTTATTGATTGTTGGATTGTCAAGAAATTCTTTAAGTGAAATTTTAAATCCCAGAGCTTCTTTTATTCTTGTCAATATTTGCAATGCCAGAAGTGAGTCTCCTCCAATTTCAAAAAAGTCACTATCATGGCTTATAACATCATGTCCTGTTAATGATTTCCAAATATTGGCTATCCTTTCTGCATCATTACCACTGTAAGACTGAATTAAATCTTTAGTATTACCGTCAGATGATTCTTTTGAGAGACCTGGACTATTCTCATTTGGTTTTTCTTCTAATACAGAGGAGCTATTGTAATCAATAACTTTAGAAGGCTTATATTCAGTCCAATGGCGTTTCCTATCAAAAGGATAAAGTGGCAAGCTTACCTTTTTTAGCCTTTTGTTTTGAAACAAAGCATCGAAATTCACATTGAAACCAATATTGAAAATATTCCCAACGGCATTTAATACCTTTTGCCATTCGTCAGCATTATCCGCTTTTCCTAATGTACTTAATATTAATGTCTTATCTAATATTTCTTTGTTCTGTCTTATTAAAGAACTTAAATGAGTATTGGGTCCGACTTCAACAAATGCAACATCTTGATTCGTGGCGATTGATAAAACTCCTTGACGAAAAAGGACAGTGTTTCTTAACTGCTTAGCCCAGTAATTACCAGATATTGCCTCTTCATCAGTAATATAAGTCCCGCTCAGGCAGGAAATGAACGGCAATTCAGGTCTATTTAAAGTAAATTGATTTACATATTCACCAAATTCCGCCAGGATAGGATCAAAAGCCTCAGAATGAAAAGCATGTGATGTTTTCAGATCAATATATTGAATACCATTTTTATTCAATATAGCTTTAACCTTTTCAATATCCCCGGTATTGAAAGAAATTGTACATGATTCAGGTCCATTATCTGCTGCGATTTCAAAAGATGAGTCTGAAATGGATCTAAGCAAATCCACGTTTGCCCTAACAGCCAACATTTTACCGGAGGGCATTTTTCTCATTAATTCACCCCTTTTTAAAACAATTTTCAAGGCTGTTCTCAGGTCAAAGACTCCGGCCAGACAAGCAGCTGTGTATTCCCCTATACTATGGCCGATCAGATAATTTGGGATGATACCAAATTCTTCAAGCATTTTTGATAATGCAAATTCAATACAAAAAAGGGCAGGTTGAGTTATCTCGGTACTATCCAATTTATTATCAGGGAAATCAGGATCTGCATTTTCAAATAATATTTTTCTAAAATCCTGACCAGTTTCAGAAAAGATAGTTTTAAAACAATCATCCAACACGTTTCGGAAGATATCATTGTTCTCGTACAAGTCCTTGCCCATATTGATATACTGAGCTCCCTGTCCAGGGAAGGCAAAGGCTATTTTTGTGATCAGGTTGTTCTTTTTTCGATCCGTAAAAACACTTTCAGCAGAGATAACATCTTCCAGGCTGGATGCAACCAGAAAACTCCTGTAATTCATATGGCTCCTTCCTGTTCCCAAAGTGAAGGCAACATCATGGAAGTTCAGATTTTGCTTGGCAGTCAAGTACTCTTTTAGATCTTGTTTACGTTTGTTGAGAGAGTATTCTGATTTTGCAGATAGAACAATTAAATTTGCTCGTCCTGCTGAATAATCTTTTTCTTCTTCCGGACTGTTTGGCTCTTCAACAATTACATGAGCATTGGTACCCCCTATTCCAAAAGAACTGACCCCCATTATAAGAGGTCTTTTTTCATTCCATTCTTTTAATTCTTTTTGGACATAAAAAGGTGAGTCTTCAAAGTTAATATGAGGATTTGGCATTGAGTAATTAATACTCGAGGGTATTTTTTTATGATATGCAGAAAGGCATGTTTTAATAAAAGAAGCTATCCCGGCAGCTGAATCAGTATGGCCAATATTACTTTTTACTGAACCTACACCGCAGAATTGTTTTTTATTGGTTTTTGCCGTAAAGGCTTTAATCAGAGCACTTAATTCAATCGGATCACCCAGCTGGGTTGCTGTCCCGTGTGCTTCAATGTAGCTTATCTCTTCAGGTAATACTTCAGCAAATGATTGGGCCATCATTATTACTTCAGCCTGTCCCTCAACACTTGGAGCGGCATAACTTACTTTTTTATTGCCATCATTATTCAGCGCCCAACCGCTGACAACAGCATAAATAGTATCATGATCCCTTAATGCATCTTCCAACCTTTTTAAAATAACCGCCCCGACACCATTGCTACCGACTGTGCCTTTGGCTTTAGCATCAAAAGGGCGACAATGACCATCCGGAGAAGGTATACCTCCTTCCTGAAAAATATACCCTTTTTCCTGGGGTATATAAATCGATACGCCACCGGCCAAACATAGATCAGATTCGTAACTATAGAGACTTTGACAAGCCTGGACTACTGTAACCAGGGAGGTTGAACAAGCTGTCTGAATATAAATGGCAGGTCCTTTAAGATTAAACAAGTAAGCAGTTTTAGTTGGAATGAAGGATATATCATTCACCAATGATATTTGAGATGAATCTGCGGAACCGGTTCTAAGGAAATTTTCCATCCTTTTCGGATCTCTGAGAATATTGTTTAAGAGATATGAGCTTGTTTTTCCTCCCGCAAAGACCCCAATTGATCCATTGTAATTGATCGGGTCACAACCAGCATGTTCAAAAGCATCCCATGCGATTTCCAGCCATAATCTATGCTGTGGATCTGTCACAGCGGCTTCCTTAGGAGTCATAGCAAAAAAGGCAGCGTCAAATTTGTCTACATTGTTTAAAGCACCTCTTGCCTTAACATAATCTGGATTATTCTTCAGGGATTCATAATCTGATTCAAATTTTGCAAGTTCTTCATCCGTAAAAAAACTAATTGACTCCTTCCCCTGTAAAAGATTCTTCCAGTATTCTTCAAGATTATCTGCTCCGGGAAATCTGCAAGCCATACCAATTACGGCTATTTTATTATTGGTGGTATTCATATCAATATGAATAATTTAGTTGATAATAGTAAAGCTTTAGTCTCTAAGTCGTTTATAACTTACCTTCTTTTTGCTCTTTATTTTTTCGTCAATTTCAATGTTTTTCTGTTGATATTCATTTTCAACATTTCCTGTCAGATAGTTACTCTGAGTCTTAATACTTGGGAATTCAAATATCATGGTTGGTTTTATGGTTTTACTGAATTCTTTAGATATCCGACTGGCAAGAGTAATTGTCATTAATGAATTGCCACCAATATCAAAGAAATTGTCCGTCAGATTTAGATCATCTGTTCTTAAGACTTCACACCATATTTTATATACCTTACTTTCTGTCAATGAAATTGAATTTATATCAAGCTTCTTGGTTTTTTCTATATCCTGAATGTCAACGCTTAGTGCATTTCTGTCTATTTTGCCATTTACAGTCTTCGGAAATCCATTCATGATTTTAAACACAGTAGGTACCATAAATAGAGGCAGCTTTTCCTTAATTTGAGCGATAATTTTATTCTTATCATATTGGAAAGATTCCTGAACATTAAGAAAGGCAATGAGTTTGTAATCCCCCTCTTTAATTTTCAATGGTTTTACAACTGCTTCAATAACTCCATCAATTTTTGATAGGACAAATTCTATTTCTTCAAGCTCAACTCTAAAACCCCTGATTTTTATCTGGTTGTCTGCTCTGCCGCAGAATTCAATATTCCAGTCTGGTAACCATTTTGCCAAATCTCCGGTTCTGTAGATTTTCTCTCCTGGTTTTAATGGATGGGTTATGAAACTTTTCTTAGTTAGATCTTCTCTGTTTAAATACCCTTTTGAAAGTCCGTCCCCACCGACATATAATTCACCGATCAATCCGACTGGCTGATAGTTCATGTCATTGTTAAAAATATAAGCAGTTGAGTTGCTGATAGGTTTCCCAATTGGAATATTGTTATCAAAATCACGACTAATCTTGTAAAATGTTGAATTGGTTGCATTTTCAGTAGGGCCATAACAGTTTATTATGGTTAAATTAGGATTGGCTGCTCTCACTTTGTTGACATGAGGTGCAGATAAAATGTCTCCTCCCAAGAGAAGAGTTTTAACTTTACTAAATATATTACTTTGGGATTCTGCTATTTGGGTAAAAAGTGCTGAAGTAAGATCAACAAAGGTAATCTGATTTTTCTCCAGGTATTCTCTAAATGCATCCGGATCTAAAAGAGTTCCTCTGTCAATAATATACAATGTTGCTCCATTTAACAGAGCTCCAAAAATTTCTTCAACCGAAGCATCAAAAACTATTGAATTACACTGTAAAACTCTGTCTTCCGGCCTGATATCAATGTAGTTGGTATTCACAACCAGTCTCACCACACTTTGATGGGTTAACAGTGTCCCCTTTGGCATACCAGTGGTCCCCGAGGTATAAATGATATATGCCAGATCTGAAGGGACATTAATACCTGCAGGATTTGATTTTTCAGAATGGTAAGATTTCAAGGAATCAAGGCTTAACCTTTTAATTTCATGAACAAAAGGAATACGATCACAAATTTTATCCTGGGTAAGAACGATCCTGCATCCAGAATCCCGGATAATATGCGTTACTCTTTCCAACGGATATTCAGGGTCAATCGGCACATAACAACCTCCTGCCTTAAGTATTCCAAGAATACCCACAATCATTTCTAATGATTTCTCAGCAAATATAACAACCGGGTCATTATCAGTTATTCCTAATTCTCTTAGCGTGTGGGCTAATTGATTCGCTTTCTCATTTAATTGGCCGTACGTAAGTGTTTGTTTATTAAAGGTTAATGCAATCTTTTCATACTTAGTAACAACTTGATTTTCGAACAATTTAACTATTGTCTCTTTAGGATAACTAGTTCGTGTTTCATTTAAATTATTAATGATCTTTATCGTTTCATCAGATACCATTGATACCGAATGGATTGGAGTATCAATCCTTTCAATCAGATTTTTTACAAGAGTTATGAAATTTTCTATTAGCCTGGATATAGTATCAGGTCTTATAATATCCAGATTAAAGTTTACCTCTCCTTCTATGAAATCTCCATTTTCACAAAGACTTACTGATAGATCAAAGATTGAGATCCCTTCTTTTACTTTAACTCTTTCACTTCTTGTTCCTTCCAGATTCAGTGGGATATCCAGACCATTCTGCCATGTAAAGTCAACTTGAAATAAGGGATTCGTGTTAGTAACACGAGCAGGATTGACTATTTCAACAACCCGATCAAACGATAGATCCTGGTGAGCCATCGCATTCAGGATTGACTCACCAGTAAGTTTTATTGCATCTCTGAAGGAATAGTTTTCATCATACCTAAAACGAACAGCAACTGTGTTTACGAACATACCAATAATCTTTTCAAGCTTGGTATGTGGGCGATATGCCACTGGCAATCCAATATTCAGGTCATTATCACCTGAATATTTATGCATAAGTATTCCAAAAGCACTCATCATTACTGTAAATAATGTTGAGCCCTCTTCCTTGGCTATCTGTTTAAGTAATTTAGATATAGTTTCCGGAAAACGTATTGACTCTGCACCTCCTTTGCCACTAGAATTTTCATTGCGAGGGTAATCAAACGGGAAATTAATTACTGGAGAGCATCCTTGCAAATTTTTTATCCAAAAATCTATCGACTCTTTCCGTTCCTCCTGGCCATTTTCCCAATTGGCATAATCATACTGCTGAAATTCAAGCTCTTCTAAGTTAATTTTATTACCAGAGGACAAACAGTTGTATATTGTATTCAAGTCATTTATTAAAACTCCTTGTGACCAGCCATCAAAAATAATATGATGAATGCTCATACTAAAATAATGCTCATCATCATGTGTTTTAATCAGATTCAGACGAAATAACGGACCTTCTTCCAGGCAAAACGCTTTCCTTTTCTCGGAAATCAAGAAATCATTCAATCTTTTTTCCTTTTCAATTTCAGATAATTCAGTGTAGTCTTGAAATGATACCTTCACTTCGGTTGGAACTATATCACAATATGGATTGTCGTCTTTCTCCTTAATTACTGAAAAAACTAAATAATGCCTTTGGAATAATAATTTCAAGCTTTCCTCAATTCTTGCGCGATCCAATGAACCTTTAAGCTTGTAGGTTAGGGGAATAATATAGGAAGGATTGTCTGGCTGTAATTTCGAGATAAGCCAAAGTCTCTTCTGGTTTTTTGTAAGGGGCAGATGATGATCAGATGTTAGATGTACTAATTCGATAATTTCCCCTGTGCTTATAGTCTGGGTTTCGACTAAATCACTTAGCTGTCCTATTGAAGGATTGGCAATTAAATCCCTGAAGTTCAGCAAAATCCCGAATTCTTCCTTTATCCTGTTAATAATCCTGATACCTAACAGGGAATTCCCTCCGATATTAAAAAAGTCATCTGTTGAAATAATATCATCAGTTTTTAACGTTTCACACCATATTTTATGAATTAATTTCGCAGTGGGAGATAGAGATGTAATATCCGTACCTTCTCGTTTTTCCAGTTCACTCGCTTCAATGGTCAGGGCTTTCCTGTCAATTTTACCGCTATTTGTTTTCGGAAATCCAGCCATTTTTATAAAAGCGGAAGGGATCATATACACTGGCAACTTTGCTCTTATGAGCTGTGCTATTTCGTTGGTTTCCAGTTTGAATGTATCCTGGACGTTCAGAAAAGCAGCCAGTCTGTAATCCCCTTCTGAGACTTTTATGGGCTTAACGACAGTCTCCATTACACCCTCCAATTCCGAGATGACTGATTCAATTTCCTCAAGTTCAACCCTGAATCCCCTTATTTTTAGCTGGTTGTCTGCTCTGCCACGAAATTCTATATTCCAGTCTGGAAGCCATCTGGCAAGGTCTCCTGTCCTGTATATTCTTTTACCAGGCAGGTAGGGATGTTCAATAAAGCTCGCTTTGTTTAATTCTTCTCTGTTGATATAACCATCCGAAAGGCCATCACCACCGACATATAATTCCCCCGGAACACCTGATGGCTGATAATTCATATGCTTATCGAAAATATAAGCAGTGGAGTTGCTGATAGGTTTACCAATAGGAATATTTGAGTCAAAGTTCTGGCTTATGCTGTAAGTAGTGGAAATGCACGAATTCTCAGTTGGGCCGTAAGCATTAATTACCTTAAGGTGAGGATTATCCTTTCGTACTTTATTAATATGAGGTGCAGATACAATATCGCCACCGACGAGTAAATATTTCAGTTTAGTAAAAATGTTGGTGTTGGATTCTGCAATCTGTGTAAAGAAGGATGAGGTTAGTAGTGCAATTGTAATTTCATCTTTGATAAGTAAATCACCCAGGATACTCGGATTTAGAAGTGTCTCCTTTTCTATTATATGCAGTGATCCTCCATTTAATAGTGCTCCCCAAATTTCAAATGTTGTAGCATCAAATACAATTGCACCTGCAAGGAGGATTTTATCTTCCGGGGTAAATTCGATATAGTTGGTGTTACAGACCAGTCTTATGACACCACGATGCGGTATAATAGTTCCTTTAGGGATACCGGTTGTACCCGAAGTGTATAAAATGTACGCAGTATTATCAGGATTGTTTTTACTCTGCAGATTTGATGAATCGGAATCAAATGAATCCTCCGAATTCAGATTAAGCTTCAGCAATCCTTCTATTTCAATTCCCATATATTTCTCCTGTGTAAGGAGAACTTTAATTCCGGAATCCTTAATAATAAAGTTTATCCGTTGTTCCGGATATTCCGTATCAATCGGAGTGTAGCAACCTCCTGCTTTTAGTATTCCGATGATACCAATAATCATTTCCAGAGACTTATCGGATAAAATCCCAACAGGTGTATTATTGGTTATACCAGCTTTTCTCAGTTTCCTGGCCAACTGATTTGACCTTTCGTTCAATTGCCTGTAGGTAAATGATTTCCCTTTAAAAGTCACTGCAATATGATCAGGGAACCTGGTGGCATTGTCCTCGAACAATTGTGATATTGTTTTTTCCTTCGGATAACTGGTGGATGTACTATTTATTTTATTGATAATTTTTATTTCCTCCTCAGAAATCATCTTAATTGTACTGACAGGCATTGCGCTGTTGAGAACAAGGTTATCGAGGAGGATTATGAAGTGTTGCTTCAATCTGGAAATGGTGCTGGATTTAAGAAGGTCCAGGTTGTATTCTATTTCGCCTTCAATAATGTCGTTATTTTCCCACAAATAGAGGGTAAGGTCAAAAATTGATGCTCTTTCCCTGGTACTTATGGTTTCTGACATAACGCCATCCAGATTCAATGGTGAGTTGAGGTTGTTTTGCCAGGCGAATGCGACCTGGAACAGGGGATTGGCATTTGAAGAACGTTCAGGATTGACTAATTCCACCATGCGTTCGAACGGGAAGTCCTGGTGGGAGATTGCATTCATGGCAGAGATGTCGGTTTTTCTTATCATCTCCCTGAATGAAATCCCTTTTTCAAATTTAAAACGGACAACGACCGTATTAACAAACATCCCGCAGATTTTTTCCAGGCCTGAATGAGGGCGGTAGGCCACGGGCAATCCTATATTAAGGTCATCTTCTGCAGAATACTTATTCATAAGAACCCCGAATCCGGCCATCATTGTTGTGAAAAGAGATGATTTTTCTTCTCTGCTGATTTGTCTGAGCTTCTCTGAGAGGTCGCGTGAGATCTGGAACGGTTCGACAGCACCTCTGGCCGTTGACTGTTCCTTGCGGGAGAAGTCGTAGGGGAAATTGAGGACAGGAGAGCAGCCGTTCAGGTTTTCTTTCCAGAAGGCAACCGATTCGTCTTTTTCCGTAGTTTCGGTCTCCCAGTGAGCAAAGTCGTACTGCTGGAACTCGAGTGGTTCAAGTTTTACCTCATTTCCGGATAACAAACTGTTGTAAATGCTACCTAAGTCATTGATCAATATTCCCTGTGACCATCCGTCA
>ERZ1645192.233-NODE-233-length-42849-cov-9.423494_pt1 | contig 42849 bp, 37 predicted proteins | sample MGYA00575354_ERZ1645192 | MGnify/ENA primary metagenome ERZ1645192 (study PRJEB40844, sample SAMN11349763) | freshwater sediment metagenome | isolation source: river sediment | host: Sediment | place: India: Faizupur Khadar , New Delhi | collected 2017-02-21 ...
ATGAATCAAAACGGAGCAGGAGGTCAAAATCCTTCAAGCCGCGCAGTCTATGATAAATATAATGAGAATGATTATCAAATTTATTTATGAGCGGCTGGCTATCCTCAAGGGCTTCACCCCTCCCTGCCACACATGACGAACAGCTGGCTTGACATCAAAGCCGCTCTGCCATCAGCTGAACATTTCCGGAGAGCTGTTTCTACTATTGATCCGGCACGATTTTATCTAAACTTTTTGAGGTCTCTTTCGTCGAAGCTTCATGGACAAAGAAGACGCAAGAACCCAATCGCTGGAGCGACAGCATGAACGGCGCAAACAAGTAGTCCGTTTGTACCGTCAAGGCTACGGCGTCATGCAGATAGTTGGGCTCAGTGGGCTGAGTTATCCGACGGTGCGCGGAGTGATCGATCGCTATGAAGAGGGCGGACTGGCAGCGATCAAGCCTGCCGCGCGCGGCAAGCGGCCCGGCGATGGTCGAGAGCTGACACCGGAGCAGGAAGAAGCCCTCCAGCGCCTGATCTGCGATAAGCGGCCCGAACAACTGAAGATGACGTTTGCCTTGTGGAACCGTGCCGCCGTATCGGAGCTGATCGAGCAGGAATATGGCATCCGGCTCTCAGTTCGCTGCGTGGGAAACTACCTCGAGCGCTGGGGTTTTACGCCGCAAAAGCCGATCAAGCGTGCGTACGAGCAACGCCCCGAGGCAGTTCAGAAATCGATCGAAGAGGAGTATCCCGCGATCGAAACGCGGGCCAAAGCCGAAGGTGGAGAGATTCACTGGGGTGACGAGACGGCGCTGGTCAACACTGACGTGCGCGGACGCAGCTACGCGCCGGCGGGCCAGACGCCTGTGGCATATGCCGTGGGAGGTGCTCGGCAAAAGCTCTCCATGATCGCTACGGTCACCAATCGCGGCCAGACCCGCTGGATGATCATTGACGAGGCTTTCAACTCGGACAAGCTGATCGAATTTCTGGAGCCTTGATCAAGGATGCCGAAAAGAAGGTGTTTCTCATTCTGGACAACCTGCGCGTACATCACAGCAAGCCCGTCAAAGCCTGGGCCGCAGAGCATTCAGAGAGGATCGAGCTGTTCTACTTGCCCAGCTACAGCCCGGAGCTGAATCCGGAGAAGCGCCTGAACGCGAGCCTCAAGCAGGCCATCGGCTCCAAGGTGCCTGCACGCACAAAAGCAAAGCTCAAGGCAGCCGTGACAGAGCACATGCAAGAACTGGAAAAATCCCCCGAGCGAGTCATGAAATTCTTCCAGGACCCTCGAGTGAAATATGCCGCGTGAAACTTCAAACTTCACTTGGCCGGATCAATAAGTACCTAAATTTTATGCCGTCATGAATGAATTCTTTGTAAATCTGCGTCGAATTGGCATTGCCCTGTTCGCCTGGTCACTCCTTGGCAGTACGGCTTCTGCAACTCCTGTCATGAGCTCAACCCTGCTGGTGCTCGGTGACAGCCTGAGTGCTGGTTATGGCCTGACCCTCGATCAGGGCTGGGTCGAGCTGCTGAAGCAGCGACTGGCCGCCGAAGCATTTCCGGTCGAGGTGATCAATGCCTCCATCAGCGGTGAGACCACCGATGGCGGTCTGCGGCGACTGCCTGATCTGCTCGATCGCCACACACCGTCACTGGTGATCATCGAACTGGGCGCCAACGACGGGTTGCGCGGATTTGCGCTCGATTCGATTCGCGCCAATCTGACGCGGATGGTGCAACTGGTCCAGCAGCGTGGCGCCAGGCCGCTGTTGGTGGGTATACGCATTCCACCCAACTACGGCAGCCGTTATAGCGAACCTTTTTTTATTCAATATCAGGAGATTGCGAAGGAAAACTCGATTCCGCTCGTGCCGTTTCTGCTCGAAGGTGTCGCTGCGCAACCCGGGATGATGCAGGCGGATGGTTTGCATCCGACCGCCGCAGCACAGCCGCGCCTGCTCGATACCGTCTGGCTTCAGTTGCGGCCGCTGTTGCCGAAGCGCAGTGGCACGGCACTCCCCTCTTCTGCGGCCACCCAGCGATAGAGTTCGATCTGCTCCGTGGCGCAACTGCGGCAACCGCTGCTGCACAGCGTGCCCGACGGCAGTTTCTTCACCAGTCCTTTGCGCTCGAGCAGTGCAAGTTGATGGCGCAGCACCTCGGCACTGCTGTCGAAGCGCAGGGCCAGATCGCGCAGCGAGCACTGATGATGCTGTTTCAGATGGTTCTTGAGCTGGATCAGATTCATGCTGCACCCGCCTTCACACTCGCGGTCGAGGGGGCACTGCGACCCAGCCAGCGGAAAACGCCCACCACTGCGACCCACGACAGCAGGACCAGGGCAATCCAGAACGATGAGCTGCCGGGATGGCGGGCAAAGCTGGCCAATTGATAGCAGAAGGTCGCACTGGTGTAGGCGATGAAAGTGCCCCAGCCGGCGGCAAACAGAGTCCAGCCAGTGCCGGCCTCCCGTCGCAACGCGGCGATGGTCGACACGCAAGGAAAGTAGAGCAGGATGAACAGCAGGTAGGCATAGGCTCCGGCCTGCCCATCGAAGCGGCTGACCATCGCGCCGAAGGTTGAAAGACTCACCTGCTGCTCGGCCGCCGCCGCGCTCGGATCCCCCTCCTTGATGACACTGAAGCCGAGTGGATCACCCAGTCGATCGAGCAGTTGCAGCAGATTCTGCGGAATCGTGGCCGCTGCCGCGCTCAGTTGCGCCAGCAGGTCGAAGGGTGTTGCGGCGTCGGCTTCGCCGGCGGATTCGCGGTCCATCCGGCTGTAGATGGAGTCGAGCGTGCCGACCACCACCTCCTTGGCCAGAACACCCGCCAGGATGCCGACGACGGCCGGCCAGTTCTCCTCGCGCAGGCCCATCGGCGCGAACAGCGGCGTGCCTTCGCGTGCAATCCAGCTCAACAGCGAATTTTCGCTGTTTTCGTTGCCGAAGCTGCCATCGCGGCCGATCGAGTTGAGCAGATTGATCACCAGCACCATGACGATGATGATGCGGCCGGCGCGGACCACGAAGCCCTTCAGTTTGTCCCAGGTGTGAATGCAGATGCCTTTCAGCGTGGGCAGGTGGTAGGCCGGCAACTCCAGCAGGTAGGCATCGGCCTCGCCTTTCAACAGGCTGTTTTTCAGCAGCAGCGCAGTCAGCACGGCGATCAGGATGCCCAGCAGGTAGAGGCTGAACACCACATTGGCACCACCCACCGGAAAGAACGCTGCGGCAAAGAGTGCATAGACCGACAGCCGCGCGCCGCAGGACATGAAGGGCGCCATCATCGAGGTGAGAATGCGTTCTCGATGTGACTCCAGCGTGCGGGTCGCCATGATGGCGGGCACATTGCAGCCAAAGCCGATGATCAGTGGCACAAAGGCCTTGCCGGGCAGACCGATCCGGTTCATCAGCCGGTCCATCACGAAGGCGGCGCGCGCCATGTAGCCGGAATCCTCGAGAAACGACAGGAACAGGTAGAGTGCGCCGATCACTGGAATGAAGGTCGCCACCACCTGCACTCCACCACCCAGACCGTCCGCCAGCAGCACCTTGACCCACTGCGGCAGGCCGAGCGCCAACAGCAGTTGACCCAGCCCATCGACCAGCAACGCACCTGTCACCTGATCGAAAAAGTCGATCAGCGCGCCGCTGAAGTTGATCGAAAACAGGAACATCAAATAGATGACGCCCAGAAAGATCGGCACACCGGCAAAACGGTTGAGCACGATCCGATCGATTCGATCCGAAGAAGTGCTGCCTGGTGCCTGACCGCGCGTGGCCACCTCCTGTGCGACCCGCCGGGCAAAACCGTAGCGGCTGTCGGCGATCAGCAATTCGACATCTTCGTGCAGTTCGGTGCTGATCTGGCGCCGCATCTCGGCGACGTCATGCAGAAGTTCTGGCTCGACCGCAGGCGCGACACCCTCATTCGCCAGCAGTTCGAGCGCGAGCCAGCGCCGCGCTGGATCGCGGCCCAGCGGATCGAGCCGATCCACCAGGGTGGCGACGGCGAACTCGATCTGCACCGGATGCAGAATGCCATCACCCCGCGTCGTGGGGTGAGTCAGTCGTTCGGCGATCGCCGTCTTCAATTGCGCGATGCCCTGCTCGCGACTCGCCACCGTCACCACCACCGGACAACCCAGTTGCTGGCTGAGTTGCAACGGGTCGACAGTCAGTCCCTGCGCCGTCGCATGGTCCATCATGTTGAGCACCACCAGCAGCGGGGCACCCATTTCGATCAGTTGTGCGGTGAGGTAGAGGCTGCGCTCCAGATTGGCAGCGTCGAGGATGTTGATCAGCAGGTCGGCTTCGCCGGCAAGCAGGTAGTCGCAGGCAACCTTCTCATCCAGTGCCTGGCTGAAGCGGTCGAGACTGTAGACACCGGGCAGATCGATCAATCGGATCGGCTGTCCATCGATCTCGAACTGCCCCTCCTTGCGATCGACGGTGACACCGGGCCAGTTGCCGGTTCGCTGGCGGGCCCCGGTCAGGGCATTGAAGAGGGTGGTCTTTCCGCAGTTGGGGTTGCCAACCACCGCAATGGTATATTGGCGCATGGGCCGGCCGTTCAGCCGCGCTGCACGGTGATCTGCTGCGCCAATCTCTTGCCGACCGCGATGCGGCCCGATCCTGCTGCGATCACCACGGCACCCGTGCGGTTGTGCAGCACCTGAATCTGCTGCCCGGGGCGAATGCCCATGCTCAGAAGACGCAGCGTGACCTGGTTGCCGCCGGCAATCTGCAGCAGTGTCACCTGCTCGGTCGCGCGCACCTCACTGAGCATGAGCCGGTCCGGCTGGCTGGCAATCCGCACCGGGTCCGCCGCCCCAGCCGCCTGGTACTGCATCGCGAGTTGAGGGCTGTTCATGTCACCACCTGGTACGCTGCGTTGCAATCTGCTGGTTTTGCTAATGATAACGTTTCTCATTGCAATGTCAAATCCATCCTACACCCGTGGGACCCGGGCCTGCCCCCTCCCCTCTTCAATGCCGTGGCCAGTTTCGGGTTGAAAGACTGGTCGGGCCATGTCGCAGATCAATGAATCGACAAGAAAGATCATTCACATCGACATGGATGCCTATTTTGCTGCCATCGAGCAGCGCGATCATCCGCAGTGGCGCGGCAAGCCGCTGATCGTGGGTGGCGCGCCCAATTCGCGCGGGGTGGTAGCCACCTGCAGTTATGAAGCCCGCCGTTACGGCATCCATTCGGCGATGCCATCGGCGCGCGCCTATCAGCTCTGTCCGCAGGCACTGTTCGTCAAGCCCCGCTTCGAGATCTATCAACAGGTTTCACTGCAGATTCGCGAGATTTTTCAGCACTATACCGATCTGGTGGAGCCGCTGTCGTTGGATGAGGCCTATCTGGATGTCACCGGCAGCACCCTGCATCGGGGCTCGGCGAGTCTGATCGCGCAGGAGATCAGGCAGAGAATCCGGCAGAAGACCCAGCTCACCGCCTCGGCTGGCGTCTCGTACAACAAGTTTCTGGCCAAACTGGCCTGTGAGCGGGGAAAACCAGACGGCCTCTTCGTCATCATGCCCAGCGAGGGGGCGGCCCATGCAGCCGCCTTGCCGATCGACAGGTTCCATGGCATCGGCCGCAGCACCGCCAGCCGGATGAGATCGCTCGGCATCGAGTTTGGCGCCGATCTGCTGCGCTTTGGCCTGCCCGAGCTTGAGCAGCACTTCGGCAAACTGGCGCGCCACTATCATGGCATGGCTGCCGGCATCGATCCGCGCCCGGTCAACCCTTCACGCATCCGCCAATCGATCGGCGCTGAGACCACCTTTGCCGATGATCTGACCGATTCAGCGCAGATGGTGTCCGAACTCGAGCGGCTGCTCGATCGCGTCACTCAGGAGTTGCAGCAAACCGGGCAGCGGGCGCAGACGTTGACCGTCAAGGTGAGGTTCAGTGACTTCCGCTCGGTCACCCGCGGCATGACGCTGCGACAGGGTTTTGCCTCGGCACCGCAGGTCGATTCAGTGTTGAAGACGCTGTTGCAGCGCGCACTGACCGATTTTCGGCCAGTGCGGCTGCTGGGAATCACGGTTTCGGGGCTGCAATCAGCCGATCACTCTCAACCGCGTCAACTGACGCTGTGGTGACTTTCGCTGCAGCAGCGGCTGCGGCGGCACGCTGCTCGCTCTGCCGCACATGGCGACGGTAGCGTGGATGGCGCCAGACCCAGATCAGCCCGCCCAGGCCAAAGACGAACAGCAGCATCCACAGCGGGCTCTCTTTGCTGCCGGCCAGTTGCGGCGCCTCGGCTGGCGAGTTGAGCCGTGCGACCGGTTGCGCCTGCACCTGGCTGTCGCTCTGGGCGCTCGATTTCACGCCCAGCAGATGGTGATTGGCGTCGTAACTGAAGCGGGCATCGAGCAGAAGCTGCATCTGCCAGCTCACCCCGCCGGCGCCAAAGCGCCCCAGGCCGTTCTCGACCATCAGCGGCACCGCAATGCGAACCACCCGGCGGCCCGACGTCTCCTCATCGCTCACGCGCACGGCATTGGCGTGGCTCGACAGAAAATCCTTGTTGCGGTCGACGGCAAAGTTGAGCGGATCACCGCTCAGTCGATAGAGGCTCACCTGATGGGTGTTCAGATCGGCATAGAGGGTCAGCGAGCGCGCGGCATTGCCGGTCGCATTGGCCGGACTCACGACCATCCAGAAACCATTGGCCACACCGCCATTTTCGCTCGGCAGAATGGTGAAGTCGGCGGTCAGATAGTTCCACTGGTCATCAAAGGCCAGCACCACATTGCGCACCTCGCCGGCCGTGCCGCTGCTGTTGGGTGACTGAACCACCGCCTGATAGCGTGCTGCCCAGCTTGCCGTTGGCAGCAGCAGGCTGGCCAGCGTCAACAACAGACAAAAACCGCGAGAGAACAAGGTCCTGCTGGCAGAATATGAACAGTTACCGTCGGATGTTACAGGCATGGACATGGTCGATCGCCTCCTGGGTTGGGCTTGTTTGCAGGGATGCATGAGTTCAAGCTTAGACCGGCAGCCATGACGCGTCAGAAAGAACAACCACAAAAACGTGAAGTCACGCACAATGTCTGAAAAACAGATGGAGGAGTGACCGATGCATCCAATGCGAATCTGGCTGATCGCCCTGTTGACGTTGATTCTGAGTGGCTGCGGCTACAACACCCTGCAGAGCCAGGATGAGCAGATCAAGGCGGCCTGGTCGGAGGTGTTGAACCAGTACCAGCGCCGCGCCGATCTGGTGCCCAACCTGGTCAACAGCGTGAAGGGCTATGCCGCACAGGAAAAAGCAGTGCTGACCGAGGTGACCCAGGCCCGTGCCAGCGTTGGCTCGATTCAGCTCACCCCGGAACTGCTGAATGATCCGGCGGCCTTCGCCCGCTTTCAGGCCGCGCAGGGCCAACTCACCAGCAGCCTGTCGCGCCTGCTGGTGGTGGCGGAGAACTACCCGCAACTGAAATCCGACGCCAACTTCCGCGACCTGCAAGCCCAGCTCGAAGGGACCGAGAACCGCATCACCGTGGCGCGCAACCGCTACATCAAGGCGGTGCAGGCGTACAACGTCACCGTGCGCTCACTCCCCTCCAACCTCACCGCGATGCTGCTCGGCTACCACGTGAAGCCCAACTTCAGCGTGGAGAACGAACAGCAGATCTCCACCGCGCCCAAGGTCGACTTTGCCCCGGCGCCCGACAGCAAATCCCGATGAACCGGCTCGGCCTGCCAAAAAGCATGGCCGGGCTGTTGCTGACAGCACTGCTCGGCATCGTCTGGATCAGCCATGCCGAGCTGCCGGTACCGCCCCTGACTGCGCCGGTCATCGACCAGACCGCCACCCTGACCCCGGAACAGCAGCGCAACATCGAACAGAGACTGCGCAGCTTCGAGCAGCGCAAGGGGAGCCAGATCGCGCTGCTGCTGGTCGCCACCACCCAGCCCGAGTCGATCGAGCAGTACTCGATGCGGGTGGTGGAGCAGTGGAAGCTGGGACGGGAGAAGATCGACGACGGCGTGCTGCTGATCATCGCCAAGGATGACCGGACCCTGCGCATCGAGGTGGGCTATGGGCTCGAAGGGGTGCTGAACGATGCCCTCAGCAAACGGATCATCAGCGAGCTGATCACGCCGCGCTTGCGCCAGGGTGATTTTTACGGCGGCATCACCGCCGGCATCGAGCAGATCATCCGGTTGATCGATGGCGAACCCCTGCCGCCCCCTTCCCAGCGCCCTGCCCGCGACCGTCTGGAAATTGCGAACCTGCTGCCGTTGCTTTTCATCATCGTGCTGATGGCCGGCGGCGCACTGCGCGCCTTGCTGGGACGACCACTCGGCGCGCTGGTGAGCGGCACGTTGATCGGCCTGCTCACCTGGTTTCTGGCCGGTGCGCTGCTGATTGCGCTGCTTGCCGGCATCGGCGCCTTTCTCTTCACCCTGCTCGGCCATGCAGGCCGTGGCCTCGGCGGTTTTCCCGGCGGTTTCGGAGGGCGCGGCGGTTTTGGCGGTGGCGGCTTCGGCGGTGGTTTCAGGGGCGGTGGCGGCGGTTTTGGCGGCGGAGGTGCATCCGGACGATGGTGACCATCAAACTCAAGCGCATCCTGACCCATCTGTGGAGCGGCGAGCGACCCCTGCGCCGCGCCTTTCCGGCCAGCGCGCTGCGGCAGATCGAGCAGGCGATCCAGCGCAGCGAAGCCTCGTACAGCGGCGAACTGCGGTTCGTGGTCGAGGCCGCGCTCGACATCGGGCCGCTGTGGGCCGGCACCAGCGCAGCGGATCGGGCGCTGGAGCTCTTCTCACAGTTGCGAATCTGGGACACCGAACAGAACAACGGCGTGCTGATCTACCTGCTGCTGGCAGAGCGCGATGTCGAGATCATCGCCGACCGTGGCATTCACCGCCGGGTCGGCAGCGCGGGCTGGGCGCAGATCTGCCGGATGATGGAGCAGGCATTCGGGCGTGGCGCCTATCTGGAGGGCAGCATTGCCGGCATCGAGGCGATTGCCCAGCAGTTGGCCCTGCATTTTCCGGCGCAGGATCAGGCCAACCCGAATGAACTGCCCGATGCCCCGCTGCTGCTGTGAAGCACACCGTGTCCATACCTTCAGACCCACCACAACCTGCCAAGACCCGCCCGCTTCGCCACCAGGCGCTCGATTTGCTGGCGCGCCGGGAACATGCGAGTCACGAGCTGGCGACCAAGCTGCTCGCCAAAGGGGGCGACCGAACGGAAATCGAAACGGTGCTGACCCAACTGCAACAGGAGGGGCTGCTGAGTGATGCCCGTTTTGCCGAAATGCGCTGTCGCCAGCGCCGCGAAGCCGGTTTTGGTCCACTGCATGTCAGCAGCGACCTGCTGGCGCGCGGCCTGTCACGGCAGTTGATCACTGAGGTCATCGATGCGGAGTCCGAACTCTGGCTGAGCGCCGCGCGCCATGCCAAACAGAAACGTTTTGGCCCGGGCCGCCCGCGTGACCCGGCGACCCAGGCCAAATGGATGCGCTTTCTGCATGCGCGTGGTTTCACCCAGCGACAGATTCGCCACGCACTGCATGACACTGAAGCTGAAGAAGATTGATTCGGCATATAATTTTGCCGCCGGCCCGGCCTCGGCACCCCTTTTCACTCCAACAGGCAGACCATGAACAGCTCTGAACTTCGCCGCGCCTTTCTCGATTTCTTTGCCGAACAGGGGCACGAAGTCGTGCCGAGCAGTTCACTGGTGCCGGGCAACGACCCCACCCTGCTCTTCACCAACGCCGGCATGGTGCAGTTCAAGGATGTTTTTCTGGGACAGGATGTGCGCCCCTACCGTCGCGCCGCCTCGTCACAGCGCTGTGTCCGTGCCGGCGGCAAGCACAACGATCTGGAGAATGTCGGCTACACCGCCCGCCACCACACCTTCTTCGAGATGCTGGGCAACTTCAGCTTTGGCGACTACTTCAAGCGCGAGGCGATCCACTACGCCTGGCGCTTTCTGACCGAGCGTCTCGGCCTGCCCAAGGCGCGGCTGTGGGTCACCATCTTCCACGAAGACCAGGAGGCCGAGCGCATCTGGCTCGATGAGATCGGCATCGATCCACAACGGTTTTCACGGCTTGGCGACGCTTCAAACTTCTGGTCGATGGGCGAGACCGGCCCCTGTGGACCCTGCACCGAGATCTTCTACGACCATGGCTCCGAGGTGGCCGGCGGCCCACCCGGCTCGCCCGATGAAGATGGCGACCGGTACATCGAGATCTGGAATCTGGTCTTCATGCAATTCAACCGCCTGCCCGATGGCCGGCTGGAGCCGCTGCCCAAGCCCTCGGTCGACACCGGCATGGGGCTGGAGCGCATCGCCGCGGTGATGCAGGGCGTGCACAGCAACTACCAGATCGACCTGTTCCGCCACCTGCTCGAAGCGGCGGCCCGCATCACCGGCCGGCAGGATGCCCACACCAACGACTCGCTGAAGGTGATCGTCGACCACATCCGCTCCAGCAGCTTTCTGATTGCCGATGGTGTGATTCCCGGCAACGAAGGGCGTGGCTACGTGCTGCGCCGCATCATCCGCCGTGCGTTGCGGCACGGCCACAAACTGGGCGTCAAGCAGCCCTTCTTCCACCGGCTGGTGGCCGCGCTGGCGCAGCAGATGGGGGCGGCCTATCCGGAGCTGCCGGCCAGGCAGGCGCAGATCGAACGGATTCTGCTGGCCGAAGAGGAGCAGTTCAGCCGCACCCTCGACCAGGGCATGCGCATCCTCGACGAAGCGATCGCCCAACTGAACGGAGCCTGCATCGGCGGCGAGACGCTGTTCCAGCTCTACGACACCTATGGCTTTCCGCTCGACCTGACCGCCGACATCGCCCGCGAACGCGGCCTGCAGATCGACTCCGCCGGCTTCGAAGCCGCCATGCAGGCGCAGCGCGAACGCGCCCGCGCCGCCAGCCAGTTCGCCCTCGACAGCACCGCGCTGATTCGCCAGAGCGACCATGAATGCCTGTTCACGGGCTATGAACAGACCGCAGACGATGCCGAAGTGGTGGCCCTCTACCGCGACCATGAACCGGTCGAACGGCTCAGCAACGGCGAAACCGGCTGGGTGCTGCTCGATCGCACCCCGTTCTACGCCGAAGCGGGCGGCCAGGTCGGCGACCGTGGCCAGTTGCGTGCCGGCGGCGGCCGGGCCGAAGTGCTCAACACCCTCAAGCAGGGCAACAACCACCTGCACCAGGTGCGGCTGCTGCAGGGCAACCTCGAAGCAGGCAGCAGACTCACCGCCGAGGTCGACCCGGCACGGCGCCAGGCCACTGCCCTCAACCACTCCGCCACCCACCTGCTGCATGCGGCCCTGCGCGAGATACTCGGCAGCCATGTCGAGCAGAAGGGCTCACTGGTCGATGCGCAGCGGCTGCGCTTCGACTTCGCCCACTTCGAGGCCATCGCGCCCTCGACGCTGCGCCAGATCGAACAGCGGGTCAATGACGAGATTCGTCGCAACAGTCCGATCAGCGTCGAACTGCTGCCGATCGATCTGGCCAAGGCGCGCGGTGCGATGGCACTGTTCGGCGAGAAGTACGGCGCCGAGGTGCGGGTGCTCACCATGGGCGACGGCTTCTCGGTCGAACTCTGCGGCGGCACCCATGCCCGCCGCACCGGCGACATCGGCCTGTTCCGCATCACCGCCGAAAGCGGCATCTCGGCCGGCGTGCGCCGCATCGAAGCGGTGAGTGGCGCCGCCGCGCTCGAACTGGCCCAGTACGAAGCCAACCTGCTGCGCGAACTGGCCCAGCAGTTGCGCGCACCAATCGACCAGTTGCCCGAGAAGCTCACCGCCCTGCTCGACGAACAGCGCCGGCTGGAGCGCATCGTGCAACAGCTCGGCGCCCGACTGGCCAGTGCCGCCAGCGCCGACCTGCTCGACCGGCTGGTTCAGGTTCAGGATGTACCGCTGCTGGTGGCCGCCGTCGATGGCATGGAGGCCAAAGGGCTGCGCGACCTGCTCGACAAGGTGCGCGACAAACTCGGCAGCGGCGTGATCCTGCTCGCCTCGGTCAGCGCCGGCAAGGTCAACCTGATTGCCGGCGTCACCGCCGACCTCACTGCCCGCATCGCCGCCGGCGAGCTGATCAAGGCCATCACCGCCCTGATGGGTGGCCGCGGCGGCGGCCGCGCCGACATGGCACAGGGCGGCAGCGACCAGCCCGATGCGCTCGACGCCGCACTGGCCGAAGCGCCCGCCATCGTCGCGCGGCTGCTGTCGGCTTAGTGGGAGGCGACGATGCCGTGTTCGATCGAAGCCGGGCTGGCCGCAATGTCGCGCGCCAAGGCCCCGATCGGAGGGTCGAACAGCTTCGACAGTTTGGGAGAAGCGGGATTGGTCATCCGGAGAATTTTGGGTCGCCCAAATCGGCATGATCGGCGTAAACGATTGAAACTCAGGGGATCGAGCTTGATTTGGGCGACATCTATCAACATGTTTGGGTTCGTCTAATTTACGTTAGGCATCAGAAACAGTTCTCGCGTCGGCGGCGGGAACTTGCCCTTTCGTGGCAACGTCAGTGGCCGAGATGTGATGAGCAACAATTGAGAAAGGGGGGTTCATGGACAACAGGTCGATCGTAGCGCTTGGCGCTGTGATGCTAATCGTCGGCATGGGGCTTGCGTTTTATTGGTATGAATACCGCCCGTCACAAATTCGGGCGGCTTGCGAGACGCAGTCAACCGAGCAGGCTGCGGAATTTCTTAGGCAAATTATGGGCAAGCAGGCTCCCAAGGGCTTACCAGAGGGTTTGTACAGTCAAGCCAACAAGGAAGCCTACTATCTGAGTTGCGTCCGAGAACACGGCCTTGAACGTTAAGGAAGTTCTCCATGGCGCGGTGATGCCTAACCCTTCGGTCAACCGGACCTTGCGCATAAAGCCGCGCAAGTCCGGCATAATTGGGGACCCCATAATTGGGGACAGACCACGGTTTCCTGTTCCTGATCAGGAAAATCGGCGGCTTCCCGTTCGCGCGCCTGGGGTTGCGCGCACTACGCCTGCTTGACCCGCGCTTCAGGCAATGCCCAGCAGCGTCGCTGCGGTGCCGACGTCGTCCGCCAGTTCGCCGCCGGGAGCCAGATGCGCTTCGTCACCGGGCCGGTACTTGCCGGTTCTGACCAGAACGCCGCGCAGGCCAGCGGCCAGGGCGCCGTTGATGTCCGCTTCCACATCGTCGCCGATCATCGCGGCCGCCGTCGGTGGACAGCCCGCACTCTCCAGCGCAGCGGCGAACAGAGCCGGCGCCGGCTTGCCGAGCAGTTCGGCCTGCACGCCGGCGGCATACTCGAGCGCGGCGACGAAGGGACCGGCATCCAGCGACAGGCCGTCGCGCTCCTGAAAGTAGCGGTTGCGGCCGAGCGCCAGCAGCGGCGCGCCGGCCTGGAGCAGCCGAAAGGCCTGGTTCAACCCGGTGTAACTGAAGTGCTCGCCGGCATCGCCCACCACCACGGCGTTGGGTTCAGCCGTATCGAGACCGGCGAAGTCGGGCGCCAGGTCGGGGTGGATCAGCAGCAGCGGGCGCAGGCGGCGTGCAAGCAGCGTGTCCCGGGCGGCGGCGGCCGGCGTGAGGAGTTCATCCTCGGCAATGGCGATGCCGCGACCGGCCAGTTCGCCCTGCAGGGCGGCGCGGCTCTGGCGCGTGGTGTTGGTGACGAAGCGCAGCGCCAGACCGCTGGCGCGCAGCCGGGCCAGTGCCTCGAGCGCCCCCGGGATGAGGTGGTCGCCCTGGTAGAAGACGCCACCCAGATCGAGCAGCAGGGTGCGCAGCTTCATCGTTCAAACCTCCGTTTAGGCAGCGCCGGCGCCGTGGTCTCTTCGGCTCGGGGCGTCGGCAGACGCTTTCGAATTGGTCGCACTGGGCGCCAGCAAGGGTTGTGCCGGGTCGTCATGCTGGATGCGTCCGGTCATCGATCGGACGCCTGCCGGTGCCGGCAACGAGTCGTCACCTGAAAACCCGCCGACCTGGGATGCTGATTGCCGCGAGCAGGTGGCCGCCGAGTCATCGACCGCACTCTGGATGGTGGCGGCACTCTTTGAAACGGGCCATTCTCCAGAATGACCAACACTGCGGAACAGCTCAAACCGGCCCCATTTTTTTATTCATTTTTCATTTCCCTATAATGGCGGCCACTCGGGGCGCCAACAGCCCCGCCCTCGACTCTTGTTGGAGCTTACGGAGCATTGCATGCGTGATTCGCTGTTCATTCTGCTGCAACATCTGCTGCCGCAGAAGTTGCTGAGCCGGCTGATGGGGCTGTTGGCCGACCGGCCACTGGGCGCGCTGACCCAGTGGTTGATTCGGCTGTTCGTGCGGCGCTATCAGGTCGATCTGGCCGAGGCGGAGCCGTCGACGCCGACCGGTTACGCCTCCTTCAATGCCTTTTTCACCCGGCCGCTGCGTGCGGGCGCGCGACCGATCGCTGCCGAGCCCCACAGCCTGGTCTCCCCGGCCGATGGCCAGATCACCGAGCATGGTCCGCTGCTCGGACAGCGGCTGGTGCAGGCCAAGGGGCGTCACTACACCTTGCAGGCGTTGTTGGCGGGCGATCAGCAGGCGGTGGAGCAGTTCCGCGATGGCGACTACTGCACGCTCTACCTCTCGCCACGCGACTATCACCGGGTGCACATGCCGGTCGATGGTCGTCTGACCAGCATGGTGCATGTGCCGGGACGGCTCTTTTCGGTCAATCAGCTCACGGCCGAGCGGGTCGAGGATCTGTTTGCCCGCAACGAGCGGGTGATCTGCCACTTCGACACCGACGAGGGGCCGTTGGCGGTGATTCTGGTCGGCGCGCTGATCGTCGGCAGCATCGAAACCGGTTGGGCCGGGGTGGTGACACCTCCCGGGCGCGGCATCAGCCGCTGGCAGGGTGGCACGCCGGTGGCGTTGAAGCGGGGCGATGAGTTGGGTCGCTTCCGGCTCGGGTCGACGGTGATCCTGCTGTTGCCACCCGGGCGCATGCGCTGGAATGCCAACCTCACACAGCAGCCAGTGCGCATGGGGCAGGCACTGGGGCAGTTCAAGGGTTGAACTCTGGCGGCAGTCAGGCCCGCTCGAAGGTGAAGGCGAGCACTTCGTCGATCCTGCGCTGACCGGTCGCCGCCATCGCCAGCCGCTCCAGCCCGAGCGCCACCCCCGCAGTCGCTGGCAGGCCAGCGGCAAGCGCCGCCAGCAGCCGCTCATCGACCGGCAGTTGCGGCTGGCCCTGCTGCTGACGGCGCTGGTTGTCGGCGATGAAGCGGCGACGCTGTTCATCGGCATCGGTCAGCTCATCGTAGCCGTTGGCGATCTCGATGCCATCGAGGTAGAGCTCGAAGCGGGCCGCGACCCAGACGCCACACTCATCGCGCCGCAACCGTGCCAGTGCGGCCTGCTCTGGCGGGTAGTCATGGATGAAGAGGGCCGGAATCGACGCCAGCCGCGGTTCGATCAGATGGGTCAGCAGCAGGTCGAGCCAGAACTGCCGGTCGCCCGCCACGGTGGGGCCCAGGTCGATCTGGCGGCGGGCGGTATGTTCCAGTTCTTCGGTCGGGGTGACGAAGGGGTCGAGATCGAGGTGGCGAGCAAACAGTGTGCGGTAGCTGAGCCGTTCGAAGTGGTGACGGCCGGTCAGCTCGGCCACCAGTTCGGCCACCTCATCCATCAGCCGTTCGAGTGAAAAGCCGGGCCGGTACCACTCCAGCAGATGAAACTCGGGGTTGTGGCGGGCACCGCGCTCATGCTGGCGGAAAGCCTTGGCGATCTGGTAGATGGGGCCACTGCCCGCCGCCAGCAGTCGTTTCATCGCCAGTTCCGGCGAGGTTTGCAGAAAGCGCGGGAGCGGCTCGCCCTCGGTCACGACGAAACTGACAAGCTGCGGGTCGGTGGCGGTGGTGGTGCAGAGCAGCGGCGTGGTCACTTCGAGCAGCGCGCGCCGGGCAAAGAAGGCGCGCACCCGGCTCAACAACTCGGCCCACTGCCGCAGTGCGGCGAGGCTGGCACTCGGCTGCCAGTCGCCACCGGCAGCGGGTGCCTGACTCACTCCTTGACCCGGCTCTGGTAGTCGCCAGTGCGGGTGTCGACGCGGATCACCTCGCCCTGATTGACGAACAGCGGCACCTTGACCACGGCGCCGGTGCTGAGCCGGGCCGGCTTGGTGCCACCGGTGGCGGTGTCGCCACGGATGCCGGGGTCGGTTTCGACAATCTCGAGTTCGACGAAATTGGGTGGAGTGACTGCCAGCGGGGCGTTGTTCCACAGCGTGACGATGCAGACATCCTGCTCACGCAGCCACTGCACCGCATCGCCAACGGTGCGCTTGTCGACCGCGTACTGCTCGAAGCTGTCGTTGTCCATGAAGTGCCACTGCTCACCATCGGTGTAGAGGTATTGCAGGTTGCGGTCGGTCACATCCGCTGCCTCGAGCGTCTCGCCCGATTTGAAGGTGCGCTCCCAGACCCGACCGGTCTTGAGGTTGCGCAGTCTGACCCGGTTGAAGGCCTGCCCCTTGCCCGGTTTGACGAACTCGTTCTCGACGATCGCGCAGGGATCGCCATCGAGCATCACCTTGATGCCGGCACGAAATTCATTGGTAGAATAGTTCGCCATAAGCTCCTCTATTGATGATGTGTCGGACTGCGGGCAGTCGATGCGCGACCACAGCCGGAGATCATTGACCCCCTTGCCTGATTCAAAGCCGCCAATCATACCGCTATCGACCCACTGTTGGCACGGCCCCTCCTGGCAGCAACTGCTGCGCGAAGCCCCGCTGTCGCTGCCCGAACTGGCGCGGCGGTTGAAGCTCGATCCGGCACAGTTGGCCGGCGATGCCACCACTGCCCGGCAGTTCACCCTGCGGGTGCCCGCGCCCTACCTGGCCCGCATCGAGCCGGGCAACCCGGATGATCCGCTGCTGCGACAGGTGCTGCCGGTGGCCGAGGAACTGCTGGCACGCCCCGGTTTCACCAGCGATCCGCTCGACGAAGCGCACCACTCACCGCTGCCCGGTGTGCTGCACAAGTACCGTTCGCGGCTGCTGATCGTCACCACCGGCGCCTGTGCGGTTCACTGCCGCTACTGCTTTCGCCGCCACTTTCCCTATCAGGCACACCAGCAGGGGCGCGCCGGCCAGCAGGCGGTGCTGGAGTATCTGGCTCACCACCCCGAGATCTCCGAAGTGATTCTGAGTGGCGGCGATCCGCTGTCGCTGAGTGACACCGTGCTGGAGCGCTGGATCGAACAGCTCGCCCGCCTGCCCCAGCTACTCCGATTGCGGCTGCACAGTCGGCTGCCGGTGGTGATTCCGCAGCGGATCACCGCCGAATTGCTGGATATTCTCACCGGCAGCCGACTGACCACGGTGATGGTGCTGCACAGCAACCACCCCAACGAGATCGACGGTGACGTGGTCAGCGCGGCGCAGCGGATGCGTGCTGCCGGCATCACCCTGCTCAACCAGAGCGTGCTGCTGCGCGGGGTGAACGACGATGCCGGAACCCTGGCCGAGCTGAGCGAGAAGCTGTTCGTGGCAGGCATTCTGCCCTACTACCTCCATCTGCTCGATCCGGTGGCCGGCGCGGCCCATTTTGCCGTGCCGGAACCCGAGGCCCGGCAGATCCACCAGTCACTGCTGGCGCGGGTGAGTGGCTATCTGGCACCACGGCTGGTGGTCGAGGTGCCGGGAGAGCGCAGCAAGCGCCCACTGGGCAGTTGAGCGATGACAACAGCTCACTCGGCACGCTGCCACTGATGAGAATCGGCACGGCCGCGTCCGGCGCGCTGCACAAAGCGGCCTATACTTGAAACAGCAACTCCCACCGCAGGCGGTTCGACCGGCTGTCCCCCTTCAGTGAGCGCCCGATTTTGGACTCGAAGCACCACATCAACGACCAGGTTCACTTCACTGTCGGCAAGCCCTCACGCGAGCGGCTCTCATTCTGTGCGGCCAATGAGGCGGCCATCGCTGATTGGATTGCCCATCTGCCCCTCACCAGTGTCGGCACCAGTGCGCGGCAAGTTTTCAATGCCTTGACTGAGCTCAACCAGCTGGTGACCACGGCGGCCGTCCGGCTGGCACTGCTGGAGCTGCTGCGGCCACCGACCCAACAGCTGAGCATGCTGCTGGAACGGCACTTCAGCAATCAGCCGCTGCAGCTGCGCAACGCCGCACTGGAGACCGCCCGATTGGCGCAGGCGATGCAAGCGCTGTTGTGGCGCGGTTACCGGCAGGTGCTGGTCGATGCCGACAACGAGGGGCTGCTCACCCCGGGCAGATCGGCCGCTGTTCCGGCGTTGGTGGTGAGCGCCATCGCGCGCGCCATCGCCGCCCAAAGCGAGATTCTGCTGCGCAGCAGTCAACTCTATGCCCCAACGCCAGCCGGTTTCTGGCAGGCGCTGCATCAACTCCATCTGCTGGCCGAACGGCTCGACTGCACGGCCGTGGAGGTGCCTGACCCACTGCTGCAACAGCGCAGTGGCCTGTCGATCGAGGCCGCCTACCTGCGTGTGCTGCTGTTCGACATCGCCCAACCTCAGCAGATGCGCCAGCAGAGTTGCCTGCCACTGTACCGCGCGCTCGAACTGTGGAGCCGCGAGGCGCGCTTGCTGCCACTGCAACAGACGCCTGCCAGCCACCACTTCCGGGTCGATCTGCAGAGCGAGCTGCCGGCAATCTACACCGACCATGAGCGGCCGATCACGCCCGGTACATGGCGACTGCTCGACCTCAAACCGATTCTGGAGCGGCTCGAACAGATCGCTGCGACACCAACCGATCAGCCTGGCCCGATCGAGCGCGAGCTTGTCGATCAACTGTTTGTCAGTTGGGGTGCGCGGGCAACCCGCCGGTTTCAACGCATCGAGAGCCATGAGCAGGTCGAGATCATCATTGGCCTGCCGAGCATCCATTTTCACTGCGCCAACCGGCTCGATTTCAGCGAATGGCTCAACCGCCTGCTGCCGCGGCTGGAGCTGACGCAATTGCCTCCTGAGAAAGGCTCCCCCTTCGCTGCACCATCCGCGGATGTCTGGGATGGTGCCTTTGATGCCAGAGAGAAGTTCAATCCGCTGATCCATCTGCCGTTGCCGCCAGTGCTGGAGTTCACGCGTCCCGTGACTGCGGCTGCCGAGCAGACGCTCCCACACCAGCCCAGCTACCCGATCCATCAGGTGCAGGTCGCCAACAGCAGTGTCAATGGCTACCGCCTGCGTTGGCACCAGTCGATTCCGGAGCGCATCCAGAACGGTACCCTGCTTGGCATTCGCACCGAGCCATCACTGCCCTGGAGCATCGCCACCGTGCGGTGGACTCAGCTCGATGAGCGCAGTCAGGCCCATGTCGGCGTCGAACTGCTGGGGCCCAATGCGACCGCCTGTGCGGTGCGCCTGGAGGGCAAACGGGGGGAGGTCACCGAATTCATGCGCGGCCTGCTGCTGCCAACGCTGCCGACCACCGGCCAAGCGGCCTCATTGTTGCTGTTCTGCAAGCCATTTCGCAGCAAGGACAAAGTCACACTCATCCAGCCCGGCCAAAGAAACAGCATCAAGCTGGTGCGCCAATTGCGTAAAAACCACACCTTCGCCCAGTTCGAATTCCTGGCGCTGCAAGCCTGCGCACGCACCGAGAACACGGAAAAAATCGAGCGGAATCTGCCAATCCCTGCATCCGGTTTCGACCAGCTATGGCAGATTCTCTGATCCGGCGCGCGAAGCTGCGCCACCCTCTCTCCAGCTCTGCGCGCCGGTCATGATGGTCACGCGACATGGTTGAACGCACCCTTTTGCGGCTGTTGGTACTGGATGGCGAAGATGACTTCGCCCAACTGGCCATCAACCGCCTGCGCAAGGCGGGACAGCCGCTGCGTGCCCAGCGCATCGAAGATGAAACCCAGCTCGAGCGCGCATTGATGCAGCCCGATGAGTGGGATCTGCTGCTGGCCCCCGAGCACTGCCCATTCGTCGACCCCGCTGCATTGACTGGCCTGCTGGCGGGTCGACAGATCGATCTGCCAGTGCTGCTCGAGAGCGCCAGCGATGAGTCGGCCCACATCACCACCTTGCTGCAACAGGGCATTGCCGAAGTGATTCCGGCTGGTGATGACCTTCGGCTGAACCTGCTGATGCAACGCCAGCATCAGCAACTGCTCGACCGGCGGGCCGCAAAGTCTCTGGCGCAACAGCTGCAAGTGGCCGAAGGCCGTGCCGAACATCTGGCCAACCTCGCCGCCCTGCCGCTGGCCTATCTGCAGGATGGCATGCACATGCAGGCCAACCCGATCTACAGCGCACTCTTTGGCCAGATTGACCACGAAGAGCTGCTGGCCACCCCCTTTCTCGACCTGATCGCGCCCCGGAGCGTGGAACCGTTCAAGGCCCATCTGCGCCTGCTCAACGAGGCCGACGAACAACAGGTCATCCCACCGCTGACGCTGACACTGCAAACCGTCGATGGCCGCGATTTCACCGCCCTCCTGCACTTTGCACCCACCCGTTATCAGGGCGAATCCTGCCTGCAGCTCTGGGTAGAACCCAAAGTTGCCCCACCACTGGCCGCACCCGAACCACTGGAGGTCGCTGAAGAAACGGCGGCTCGATCCACTGACAGCGAGGAGATCCACACCACGCTGATTCGCACACTGGAACAGGCCATCGACGGCCATCTGCTCAGCCTGCTGTTCGAACCGATCGTCGGACTGCATGGTGCCGGCACCGAACTGTACGAATGCCACCTGACCCTGATCGATCAGCAGGGCGTCGAGCATCCCTGCAGCAGCCTGTGGAGCTGGGCCGATGCCGGCGGATTGGCACGCAAGCTGAACCACTGGCTCCTGCTCAATGCGATCAAGCGACTGGTGGAGCACCGCGACCAGGGCCATCAGGCAGCGCTCTTCGTCAACCTGCCCGCCAGCGCACTGCTCGATGAAGGGCTGACCGCCTGGCTCAGCGTTGCCCTGCGCGCAGCCGACCTGCCCGCCCACAGCCTGGTGATCCAGATCGATGAACAGGACACCGCCCACCACCTGAAAGAGAGCATCGCCTTCGCCGAACGGCTGAAGATGCTCGGCTGCCCTCTGTCACTGCGGCAGTTTGGCCGCAGTGAAGACCCGTTCCGCGCCTTTCGCCAGATCAATCCCGACTATGTGCAGATCGCACCCGAACTGCTGCATGACAGCGAACGGCTGCAGAAACAGGTGCGCGAGCTGCAAAGCCAGGGCAAGCTGATCATCGTGCCTGCCGTGCGCAGCGCCACCGTGATGCCGATGCTGTTCCAGCTCGGCATCAACTTCATCGAGGGCAGCTACCTGCGACCACCGATGAGCCGGATGGATTTCGACTTCGGGCTGGACGAAGCCGTGTGACCCTGCGGCAACCCCTTCCGACCCACGCTCTGCCCGGACCGGCCGATCCATTCAAAATGTCAGGCTTGACTGCGGCCTGACCATCCCCCACGCTGCGCGGCGCCCGCACCCGGGTGCGAAACGGCCCGGCAATCACCGACGATAGAGCACGATTGTTGCTTGACCTTGCTGGCGCATGCCCGCTCCTTTCAGCTTTCAGCCACTTTGCAATTCATGACTCCAACCAAGCCGACACTGCGCATTCTGGTGATCGACACCTCGCCGGCCCGCTCCAGTGCCCTGCTGCAGGCGTTGGAGTCGGCCGGCTATCAGGTGGTGGCACTGCTGCACAGTCACCAGCTGCTGCGCGAGCAGATCGAACGCCATCAGCCCGATGTGATACTGATCGACATGGAGTCACCCGACCGCGACACCCTGGAATCGCTGCATGAGGTGCATTGCAACCAGCCGCGACCGATCGTGATGTTCAGCGATGCCAATGACAGCGCGCTGATCGAAGCGGCGGTGCAGGCCGGCGTCAGCGCCTATGTGGTCGACGGCATGCAGCCGCATCGATTGCGCCCGATCATCGAAGTGGCCATCGCCCGCTTCCGCGAATTTCAGGCGCTGCGCGATGAACTGCAACAGACCCGCAACAAACTGGCCGAACGGCGCGAGATCGAAAAGGCCAAGGGCATTCTGATGAAACAGAAAGGAATGGCCGAAGAGGAGGCCTACCAGGCGCTGCGCAAACTGGCGATGGACCAGGGATTGAAGATCGGCGAGGTGGCGCGCCAGTTGATCAGCATCGCCAAACTGCTGGGTTGATGCACCAAAAGACGGCACCTGCACAGTGCACAGCCATATTGCTGTGCGGCCACTTCGGCCGACACCCGCAAGGTCAGGAAGGCAATGCATTGATTTACGGGCATTTCAACTGAAAACCCATCTTTTACTAAGTTGGCCTCCGTTTTGCCTTTGAAATGGCAGAGTGGATGGCACTCCGATTGATCCAACGCAGGATCGACCACAGGAGCGCCAGCAGGCCAACGGCGGTCTGACCCAGCTCAAGAATTGACAAAGGCGTCATCAAGCAGCGTTCGGCTGTCTTGCTGGCGCCTTTTTTCGTTCTGGACTTTTTATCTGGAGAGCCAACAACGTGTCGACCGACCTGGAAAAACGCAGACTCAAGCTGGGATTCCTCCCACTGACCGACTGCGCGCCGCTGGTGGTCGCTCATGAGCTGGGTCTGTTCGAGGAGTTTGGCCTCGAGGTCGAGCTGGTCCGCGAGGCCTCCTGGGCCAGCCTCCGCGACAAGGTCGCCTTCGGCCTGCTCGATGGCGCGCAGATGCTGTCGAGCTTGCCGATTGCCACCACCCTCGGCCTCGGCGGCATTCAGAAGACGATGCTGACCGGCTGCTGCCTCAGCCTCAACGGCAATGCCATCACCGTCTCGAACACCCTGTTCCAGCGACTGCTGGCCGTCGATGGCTCGACGTCGCAGAGCGATGCGGTCGACCATGGCTGGCGGTTGCGGCAGTTGATCGAGCGCGATCGGCAGGCCGGACGGCCACCGCTGCGCTTTGCCCATGTCTTTCCCACCTCCAACCACCACTACCAGCTGCGTCACTGGCTGACCGCGGCCGGCATCGATCCCGATCGCGACCTGAGCCTGCTGGTGATTCCTCCGGCGCGCATGGTCGAGCATCTGCGCGATGGCAGCATCGATGGCTGCTGCGTCGGCGAACCCTGGGGTTCACTGGCGGTCTGCGAAGGAGTGGGCCAGCTGCTGACCAGCGGCCATGCCATCTGGAACAACAGCCCGGAGAAGGTGTTTGGGGTCACCGCGCAGTGGCACCAGCAGCATCCCGCCAGCCACCATGCGCTGCTGAAGGCGCTGCTGCTGGCCTGCGACTGGCTCGACCGTCCGCGCCACCGCAACGAGGCGGCGCAGCTTCTCGCCCGCCCGGAGTACGTGGATGCCCCGGCCGAAGTGCTGGAGATGGCGTTGACCGGCAATTTCCGCGCCGGACAGCAGAAGAGCGCCCTGAATTGCGGCGACTTCATCGTCTTCAGCCGCTACGCCGCCAACTTTCCCTGGCTGAGCCATGCCGAATGGCTGCTGACGCAGATGTACCGCTGGGGACAGCTCGATCAGGCACTCGATCTGCGTGAACTCGCGGGGCAAGTCTATCGACCCGATCTGTTCCGCGCCGCCGCCACCGAATTGGGATTGCCGGTTCCGACCATCGATCGCAAGAGCGAGGGCAGCCATGCCGGCCACTGGATGCTGAGCGAAGCCTCCACACCGCTGCTGATGGGGCCAGACCAACTGATCGATGGCAGCCGCTTCGATCCTGCACAGCCGATCGCACAGCTGCTGACCCAGCCACCACCGGCACAGCTGCGGGTCGATCTGGCCGCACTGGCCGCACTCAACCACATCCCGCATTGAGCAGCACACATCCGTTTTCCATCACCCTGCAAGGAGATCCATTGATGTCCCGATCCAATCACCTCTCATCCCGCCCACTCTGGCAGCGGATCATCACCACGGTGGCACTGAGTGCAGCCGGCCTGCTGCCGGTCACGCTGGTAAGCGCCGCCGGTCCCGCCGCCGAGAAGAGCGAGCTGAAGTTCGGCTTCATCAAGCTGACCGACATGGCACCGCTGGCGGTGGCCTATGAGAAGCGCTATTTCGAGGATGAAGGCCTCTACGTCACCCTCGAACCCCAGGCCAACTGGAAAGTGCTGCTCGACCGGGTGATCGATGGCCAGCTCGATGGCGCCCACATGCTGGCCGGGCAGCCGCTCGGCGCCTCGGTCGGCATCGGCACCAAGGCCGAGGTGATCACCGCCTTCAGCATGGACCTCAATGGCAATGGCATCACCCTCTCCAACGAGGTGTGGCAGAAGATGAAACCGGCGCTGCCGCTCGGCGCCGATGGCAAGCCGCTGCATCCGATCAAGGCCGACGCGCTGAAACCGGTGGTGGCCGAGTTCCGCGCCCAGGGCAAGCCGTTCAAGATGGGCATGGTGTTCCCGGTGTCGACCCACAACTACGAGCTGCGCTACTGGCTGGCCGCCGGCGGCATTCACCCGGGCTACTACAGCGCGAATGACCCAGCGGGTCTGACCAGTGCCGAGGTGCAACTGGCGGTGACGCCGCCGCCGCAGATGCCGGTCACCCTCGAAGCCGGCACCATCAATGGCTACTGCGTCGGTGAGCCCTGGAACCAGCAGGCGGTGTTCAAGGGCATCGGCGTGCCGGTGATCACCGACTACGAGATCTGGAAGAACAACCCTGAGAAGGTCTTTGGCGTCACCAAGACCTGGGCCGAGCAGAATCCGGTCACCCACAAGAAGGTGCTGAAGGCGCTGATTCGCGCCGCCATCTGGCTCGACGAGAACAACAACGCCAACCGCGCCGAAGCGGTGAAGATGCTGTCGCGTGCGGAATATGTCGGTGCGGATGCAGCGGTGATCGCCAACAGCATGACCGGCACCTTCGAGTATGAGAAGGGCGACAAACGTGCCGTGCCCGACTTCAACGTCTTCTTCCGGCACCAGGCGACCTACCCCTTCTACTCCGACGCGATCTGGTACCTGACCCAGATGCGCCGCTGGGGCCAGATTGCCGAGCAGAAACCGGATGAGTGGTACGCGCAGACCGCCAAACAGGTCTATCGCCCCGATCTCTATCTGGCGGCGGCCAAGGAGCTGGTCAGCGAGGGCCATGCCAAGCAGGAAGATTTCCCCTGGAGCAGCGACGGCTACCGTCCCGCCCAGAGCGACTTCATCGATGGCGTGCGCTATGACGGCAAGCAGCCCAACGCCTACCTGGAGCAGTTCAAGATCGGACTCAAGGGCGCACAGAGCGCGCAGTGATCTGTACGGCGTCGGGGTGGCATGACCGCCACCCTGACCTCCGGAATGAATCGATCCACCCAAGCAAATCAGCCAATTTGCCCAACCCAAGTCCAAAATGGCAGGAGTTTGAACCATGACGGCACGCCTCGTTAGATTCTTCGACCTCATCGGTCTGCAGTTCATGGTCCCGATGACCCGGCTGGCCGCGGGCGAAAGCCCAAGGCAGCAGGCACGTGAGCTGTGGATGATGGTGGGTGTGCCGCTGGTGGCGCTCGGCATCTTCCTGCTGCTGTGGCACCTCGGCGCCGCGCGGATTCAGACCAGCCTCGGCACCATTCCCGGACCACTGCAGGTGTGGACGGAGTTCACCGGGCTGCTCGACGAGCACCGCGCCGAGCGCCTGCGTGAAACCGAATTCAAGCAGCGCCAGATCGAGCGCAACAAGGCACTGCTGGCCGAAAACCCGCAGGCCAAACCCGCCCCGCTGCGTGCCTACACCGGCAAGGCGACCTACCTCGACCAGATCGCGACCAGCCTGATGACGGTGTTCGCCGGTTTTCTGCTCGCCACCCTGCTGGCGGTGCCGATCGGCATCCTCTGCGGTCTCAGCCGGGTGATCAACTCGGCACTCAACCTGCTGATCCAGATTTTCAAACCGGTCTCGCCACTGGCCTGGCTGCCGATCGTCACCATCGTGGTCAGCGCGCTCTATACCAACACCTCGGGCGGCTGGATGTCGAAGTCCTTCATCGTCTCCTCGATCACCGTCACCCTCTGCTCGCTCTGGCCAACCCTGATCAACACCGCGATGGGGGTGGCCTCGATCGACAAGGATCTGATGAACGTCGGCCGCATGCTGCGCCTGAACTGGTTCACCCAGGTGCGCAAGATCGTCATGCCCTCGGCGCTGCCGCTGATCTTCACCGGCCTGCGGCTGTCGCTGGGGGTGGGCTGGATGGTGCTGATCGCCGCCGAGATGCTGGCGCAGAACCCGGGTCTTGGAAAATTCGTCTGGGATGAGTTCCAGAACGGCAGCTCGCAATCGCTGGGGCGGATCATGGTGGCGGTCTTCACCATCGGCATCATCGGCTTTGCGCTCGATCGGCTGATGCTGACGCTGCAAAAGCTGTTCTCCTTCGGCCAGAACACCCCCTGAACCGACACATCCAGCGGAAGCAACCACCATGTCACTGCTCAATCTGCGCAACATCAGCAAGAGTTTCGGCACCGGCAGCCAGAAGAGCGAGGTGCTCAAACAGATCAACCTCAGCATCGACGAGGGGGAGTTCGTCGCCATCGTCGGCTTCTCCGGCAGCGGCAAGAGCACGCTGATCAACACCATCGCCGGGCTGATCTTCCCCGACAGCGGCGAGGCACTGGTCCGCGACGAGAAAATCCGTGGCCCCGGCCCTGAGCGCGGCATGGTGTTTCAGAGCTACTCGCTGATGCCGTGGCTCAGCGTCTATGACAACGTCGCGCTGGCCGTCAACCAGGTGCACAGGAGCTGGTCAAAGGCGCAACGCGACGCCCACATCCGCAAGTACATCGCTCTGGTCAACCTGACGCCAGCCACCGAAAAACGGCCGGCCGAGCTCTCCGGCGGCATGCGCCAGCGGGTCGCCGTGGCGCGGGCACTGGCCGCCAGCCCCGACATCCTGCTGCTCGATGAACCGCTGTCGGCGCTCGATGCCCTGACCCGCGGCAATCTGCAAGAGGAGATCCTGCGCATCTGGGAAGAGGAGAAGAAGACCGTCATCCTGATCACCAACGATGTCGACGAAGGGCTGCTGATGGCCGACCGGGTGATTCCGCTGACGCTGGGCCCCGGCGCCACCTTCGGCCCCGAGTTCGTCGTCGACCTGCCGCGGCCGCGCGACCGCGTCGAGATGAACCACAACGCCCGCTTCAAGGCGCTGCGTGGTGAAATCACCCAGTACCTGCTCGCGCTCGGCCAGGGCAAGCAGGAACAGGGCAGTCGCAACGAGATCCAGCTGCCGCCGGTGCGCCCCAACACCAGCAACGACTTTGCCCGTGACCTGTCGACGCTGAAAGAGAGCCCACGCAACCTCGGTCAGGCGCGTTACCTCGAATTCGCCAACCTCAGCAAGATCTACCCGACTCCGAAGGGGCCGGTGGCGGTGGTCAAGGGGTTCGACCTGCTGATGAAGAAAGGAGAGTTCGTCTCCATCATCGGCCACTCCGGCTGCGGCAAGTCGACCGTGCTGTCGATGGCGGCCGGGCTCAATGACATCAGCGAAGGCGGCATCGTGCTCGATGGCAAGGAGATCGACGGCGCCGGCCCCGACCGCGCGGTGGTGTTCCAGGCCCCCAGTCTGTTCCCCTGGATGAGCGCCTTCGACAATGTCGCGCTCGGCGTCGAGCAGGTCTATCCCCATGCCACACCGAATGAGCGCGACGACATCGTCGAGTACTACCTGACCCGTGTCGGATTGGCCAATTCGATGCACAAGCGCGCCAGCGAGCTTTCCGGCGGCATGAAGCAGCGGGTCGGCATCGCTCGCGCCTTTGCCCTCTCGCCCAAGCTGCTGTTGCTGGATGAGCCCTTCGGCATGCTCGATTCGCTGACCCGCTGGGAGCTGCAGGAGGTGCTGATGGAGGTGTGGAGCCGTGCCCAGCTCACCGCCATCATGATCACCCACGATGTCGACGAAGCCATTCTGCTCGGCGACCGGGTGGTGATGATGACCAACGGCCCCGAGGCCCGCGTCGGCAAAATTCTCGAAGTCGACCTGCCCCGACCGCGCAGCCGGCGCGAACTGCTGAGCCATCCCCGTTATTACGAACTGCGTGAATCGCTGATCCAGTTTCTGGCCGAGTGTGACCATGCCAGACATTGATCGAACCATTCCATCACATCACGCCTGCACAACCATCGGAGCAGAGCCATGAAAAAACAGAACCTCGTCGTCATCGGCAATGGCATGGTCGGGCAGAAGCTGCTCGATCAGCTGGCTGAATCGGGTGCGACGGCGCGCTACGCCATCACCGTGCTGTGCGAGGAGCCCCGCCCGGCCTATGACCGGGTGCAGCTCACCGCCTACTTCTCCGGCAGCAGCGCCGCCGATCTGGCGCTGGTCGAGCAGACCTTCTTCGACACCCATGGCATTGCCCTGCAGCTCAACTGCCGCAGTGTCGCCATCGACCGCGACAAGCGGCAGGTGCACAGTGCCGCGGGCGCCTGCTTCGACTATGACAAGCTGGTGCTGGCCACCGGCTCCTACCCCTTCGTGCCACCGATTCCGGGCCATGACCGTGACGGCTGCTACGTCTATCGCACCATCGAGGATCTCGACGCGATCCGGCAGGGGGCCAGTGGCCGCAGCAGCGGCGTGGTGGTCGGCGGCGGATTGCTCGGCCTCGAAGCGGCCAAGGCATTGAAAGATCTCGGCCTCAAGACCCATGTCGTCGAGTTCGCGCCACGGCTGATGGCGGTGCAGGTCGATGAAGGCGGCGGCCGCATCCTGCGTGGCAAGATCGAGGCGCTCGGGGTGATGGTCCACACCGAGAAGAACACCCAGGAGATCGTCGATGGCAGCGGCATGCGCCACCGGATGCGCTTCGTCGATGGCAGCGAGCTCGAAAGCGACCTGATCGTCTTCTCCGCCGGCATCCGTCCGCGCGACGAACTGGCACGCCAGGCCGGCCTTGAAGTCGGTCCACGCGGCGGCGTGGTGATCAACGACTGGTGCCAGACCTCCGACCCCAATATCTACGCCATCGGCGAGGTGGCGCTGTGGGATGGCCGCATCTTCGGTCTGGTGGCACCGGGCTACCAGATGGCGCGGGTCGCAGCCAGCCACCTGCAGGGCAGCGAGGTGGTCGCCTTCACCGGCGCCGACATGAGCACCAAGCTCAAGCTGATGGGGGTCGATGTCGCCAGCATCGGCGATGCCCACGCCCGCACCCCGGGTGCGCGCAGCTACACCTACATCGACGAAGCCAAGGAGATCTACAAACGCATCATCGTCAGCGGTGATGGCAAGAAGCTGCTCGGCAGCGTGCTGGTCGGTAACAGCGATGAGTATGGAACGCTGTTGCAGCAGGTGCTGAACGACATTCCGCTGCCGGAGAACCCCGACCAGCTGATTCTGCCCAGTTACGACGGCAGTGCCGTCAAGGGCCTCGGCGTCGACGCCCTGCCCGACAGCGCCCAGATCTGCTCCTGCAACAATGTCTCCAAGGGCGCGCTGTGCGGCGCCATTGCCGAGGGCGGGGTGACACTGGCCGAGCTCAAGGCCACCACCAGGGCGGCCACCAGTTGCGGTGGTTGCAGTGCGCTGGTCACCCAGGTGCTCAATGCCGAACTGGTCAAGCAGGGCATCGAGGTCAAGCGCGACCTCTGCGAGCACTTCCCCTACTCGCGCCAGGAGCTCTACCACCTGGTGCGGGTCGGCGAGATCCGCTCGTTCAGGGCGCTGATCGGCAAACATGGCCGCGGCCTCGGCTGCGACATCTGCAAGCCGGTGGTGGCGTCGATTCTCGCCTCCTGCTGGAACGACCATGTGCTCGATGGCCAGCACGCCGTGCTGCAGGACACTAACGACTACTATCTGGCCAACATGCAGAAGGATGGCAGCTACTCGGTGGTGCCACGGGTGGCCGGTGGCGAGATCACTCCGGACAAACTGGTGGCGATCGGTCAGGTGGCAATGAAGTATGACCTCTACACCAAGATTACCGGCGGCCAGCGCATCGACCTGTTCGGTGCCCGTGTCGAGCAGTTGCCGCTGATCTGGAAAGATCTGATCGAAGCCGGCTTCGAATCGGGCCATGCCTACGGCAAGGCGCTGCGCACGGTGAAATCCTGCGTCGGCAGCACCTGGTGCCGCTATGGAATGCAGGACAGCGTCGGCATGGCGATTCTGGTCGAGAACCGCTACAAGGGGCTGCGCGCGCCGCACAAGCTGAAGATGGCGGTCTCCGGCTGCACCCGCGAATGCGCCGAGGCCCAGAGCAAGGATGTCGGCGTCATCGCCACCGAACGCGGCTGGAACCTCTACCTCTGCGGCAATGGCGGCATGAAGCCCCGTCACGCCGACCTGTTCGCCACCGATCTGGACGACGCCGCGCTGCTGCACGCCATCGACCGCTTCCTGATGTTCTACATCCGCACCGCCGACCGGTTGCAGCGCACCTCGGTCTGGATGGACAACCTCGAAGGCGGCATCGACTACCTGAGGGCAGTGATTCTCGATGACAGCCTCGGCATTGGTGCCGAGCTGGAGCAGCAGATGCAGCTGATCATCGACACCTACCAGTGTGAATGGAAGAGCGCAGTCGAGGATCCAGCCAAACTCAAACGCTTCCGCCACTTCGTCAACAGCGATGCCGGCGACAGCAACATCCGCTTCGTGCAGGAGCGCGGGCAGAAACGTCCGATCAGCGAGCGCGAGCGCAACCTCGAAAACAAACCCAGGATCAAACTGGTCCAATGAGCATCCACACCATGAGCACCCCCCTCTCCCAACAGTGGCATCCAGTCTGCCCACTGGAAGAAATTCTGCCCGACAGCGGCATCTGTGCCGCGATCGATCAACGGCAGATCGCCCTCTTCCGCGTCGGTGACGGCAGCGACCTGTATGCCCTCGACAACTACGATCCGATCGGCAAGGCCAACGTGCTCTCCCGCGGGCTGGTCGGCGACCTGCGCGGCACCCTGGTGGTGGCCTCGCCGCTCTACAAGCAGCACTTCAGCCTGGCCAGCGGCCGCTGTCTCGAACAGGAGGAGGTGGCAGTCGCCACCTATCCGGTGCGGGTCAACGACGGTTGGGTCGAAGTGGCGTTGACCACGGCGGAATGACGGGGAGCTACCAACGATGCAACCGGAACGTCTGATCATCATCGGCAATGGCATGGTCGGCAGCCGCCTGCTGGAGGAGCTGCTCAAGCGTGACCGCGATCGCTACCACATCACCCTGTTCGGCGCCGAACCCCACGTCGCCTACAACCGCATCCTGCTCTCCTCGCTGCTTGCCGGCGACAAGAGCGAGGCGCAGATCATGTTCCATGACCGGAGCTGGTACCAGCAGCAACAGATCACGCTGCATCTGGGTGAGACCGTCACCACCATCGACCCGATCAAGCACCTTGTGCGCAGTGACCGCGGCACCTGCCTGCACTACGACAAGCTGGTGCTGGCAACCGGCTCCAGGCCCATGGTTCCGCCGATTCCCGGCCATGATCTGCCCGGCGTCATCGCGCTGCGCACGCTCGATGACACCCGCAGACTGCTCGATGCCTGCACAGATCGGCGCCATGCGGTGGTGATCGGCGGCGGTCTGCTTGGCCTGGAGACCGCCCATGGCCTGTTGCGCCAGGGCATGGCGGTGACGGTGGTGCACAACAGCACCCATCTGATGAACCGACAGCTCGACGAAACGGCCGCACGACTGCTGCAGGGCCATCTCGAACAGCAGGGCATCCGCTTCATGCTGAATGCCGACACCCGTGTCATCGAGGGCGATCCACTGCAAGGCGTCAGTGGAGTGGCCTTTGCCGATGGCAGCCGCATCGATGCCGATCTGGTGGTGATGGCGATCGGCATTCGACCCAATGTCGATCTGGCCCGCCAGACCGGTCTCGCCATCGGCCGTGGCATCACCGTCGATAGCCAACTGCGTAGCTCCGACCCGGCCATCTTCGCCGTCGGCGAGTGCGTCGAACTGCATGGCGAACTGTTCGGACTGGTGGCGCCGCTCTATCAGCAGGCCCGCGCGCTGGCCGAACATCTGACTGGCGGCAGTGACGACCACTTCGTTCCAGCGGCCACCTCGACCCAGCTCAAGGTGACCGGCGTCGACCTCTTCTCGGCCGGAGATTTCACCGAGAGCACACAACGGCAGACGCTGCTCTACTCCGACCTGGCCTGCGGCATCTACAAGAAACTGGTGCTGCAGGATGATCGACTGATCGGCGCCGTCCTCCATGGTGCCGTGAAGGATGGCAACTGGTACTTCGATCTGATCCAAAACGGCACATCGGTGGCCGGGCTGCGTGAGCTGCTGATCTTCGGCAGCGCCTTCTGCGCCCAGGAGGGCGCCGGCACGCTGCAGGCCGCCTGAAGCTGACATGGCAATCCGCGGGAGCCATCGTGAACCATCCTCCTGATCAACCCAACCGCACTCGCACCACCTGCGCCTACTGCGGTGTGGGCTGCGGCCTCGAGGTCAGCGTCGCCGCCGGCAGTGCCGGACAACCTGTCCCCCGCGTCGAGCTGCGCGGCGATGCCGCCCATCCGGCCAATCATGGCCGCCTCTGCTCCAAGGGGTCGGCGCTCGGCGAGACCCTCGGCCTCGACAACCGTCTGCTCCATCCGCAGATCGGCGGCCTGCGTGCCAGTTGGAATCTTGCCATCGACACCGTCGCCAACCGGCTGCGCGACATCATTGCCGAGTCAGGTCCAGAAGCCGTGGCCTTCTACGTCTCCGGCCAGTTGCTGACCGAGGACTACTATGTCGCCAACAAGCTGATGAAGGGGTTCATCGGCGCCGGCAACATCGACACCAACTCCCGTCTTTGCATGTCCTCGGCCGCCTCAGCCCACAAGCGCGCCTTCGGCAGCGACAGCGTGCCGGGGTGCTATGAAGATCTGGAGCTGGCTGACCTGATTCTGCTGACCGGCTCCAACACCGCCTGGGCCCATCCGGTGGTCTATCAGCGCATCGTCAAGGCCAAGGCCGAGCGACCGCAGTTGAAGGTGGTGGTGATCGACCCGCGTCGCACCGCCAGTTGCGACCTGGCCGACCTGCATCTGCCGATCGCCCCGGGCAGCGATGCACTGCTGTTCAACGGACTGCTCGCCGACCTGGCCCGCCGCGACCGACTCGATCCGGCCTACATCGCGGCCCACACCGAAGGTTTCGAGGCCGCACTGGCTGCCGCCCAGGCCAGCGCACCCGACCGGGCCAGCACCGCCGCCGCCTGTGGCGTTGACGAAGCCACCATTGCCCGTCTGTTCGACTGGTTCGGCGACACCACGCGGGTGGTCACGCTCTTCTCGCAGGGGATCAATCAATCCTCCAGTGGTGTCGACAAGGGCAATGCCATCATCAACTGCCACCTCGCCAGCGGCAAGATCGGCAAACCGGGCGCGGCACCGTTCTCGATCACCGGCCAGCCCAATGCGATGGGCGGCCGCGAAGTGGGTGGCATGGCCAACACCCTGGCTGCGCACATGGAGTATGAGAATCCGGCCGACCTCGATCGGGTGCGCCGCTTCTGGGATGCACCGGCACTGGCGCATCAGCCGGGACTCAAGGCGGTGGAGCTGTTCCAGGCGGTGGCCGCTGGCCGCGTGCGTGCGCTCTGGATTGCCGGCACCAACCCTGCCGTCAGCCTGCCCGAGGCCAACCGGGTGCGGCAGGCGCTGCAAAATTGCGAATTTCTGATCGTCTCCGACTGCGAAGGGCGCACCGACACCAGTCAACATGCCCATGTGCTGCTGCCAGCGGCCGCCTGGGGCGAGAAGGATGGCACCGTCACCAACTCCGAACGTCGCATCTCGCGCCAGCGTGCCTTTCTGCCGCTGCCGGGCGAGGCCAGACCCGACTGGTGGATCTTCACCCAGGTGGCGCGCGCGCTCGGTTTCGGGAGCGCCTTCGACTACGACACACCCCAGCAGATTTTCCGTGAACATGCGCGGCTCTCCAGCTTTGAAAACGACGGCCAGCGCGACTTCGACCTCAGCGGCCTGAGCATGCTCGACGCGGCGCAGTATGACGCTCTGCAACCGATCCAGTGGCCGGTCACGCCGACGCACCCCGATGGCTGCGCCCGGCTGTTCAGCGATGGCCGCTATTACACCCCGTCGGGCCGGGCCAGACTGATTCCGATCACGCCACACCTGTCCGTCGCCCGACTCGATGCACCCCATCCGTTTCTGCTCAACACCGGCCGCATCCGCGACCAGTGGCACACCATGACTCGCAGCGGCCGCTCGGTGCGTCTGCTCAGCCACATCGCCGAGCCCTTTGTCGAGATTCACCCAGAAGATGCCAAGACCCTTGGCGTTGGTGAGCGGGCGCTGCTCCAGGTTCACAATCATCACGGCAGCGTGACGCTGCGGGCACAGATCAGCGACGCGGTGCAACGCGGTCAACTGTTCGCGCCGATTCACTGGAACGACCAGTTCGCCTCGGCCGCCCGCATCGGCAGCCTGGTGGCTGCCGTCACCGACCCGATTTCCGGCCAGCCGGAGTTCAAGCAGAGTGCGGTTGCAGTCGAGCCTTTCGCTGCGACCTGGCATGGATTCGTGCTCAGCCGCGAGCCGTTCACCACCGACCAGATCGACTACTGGTGTCGCGGCCCGATCGAAGGAGGACACTGCCATGAACTGGCCGGCAAGCAGCCCATCAATGACTGGCGCGGCTGGTTCACCGCACGACTGCCTGCCACTGATCCGATGCTGGAGAGCAGCTGGATCGAGTTCCAGGATGCCGAAGCCGGCCGCTACCGCGCTGCGCGCTTCATTGGCGGACGGCTCGACAGCCTGATCTTCATCGACCGCACGCCGCAGCCCGCCGAACGCACCTGGCTGCTGGAGCGCTTCGCCTGCGGCCAGATCGAGCCGTCAGCCCGCCCGGCGCTGCTGGCAGCCCGTCCGGCCGTGGCCCAGCCCGATGCTGGCCGCACGATCTGCGTCTGCTTCAATGTCGGCCTCAACACCATCGAACAGGCCATCCACAGCCAGCGACTGTGCACCGTAGAGGTGATCGGCAACCGGCTGCGTGCCGGCACCAACTGCGGCTCCTGCCTGCCGGAGCTGCGCGCCATCCTCAGTCGATCGGCAACACCGTCTGCCGCGACGCAGGATTGTCAAGCCCAAAACAGGCACACAGATCAATGCTGAATTGTTGTTGATGATTTATAAGCAACCCGCGGATTTGTTGAATTTTTTAGCGATTTTCTTTCAGCCCTCAAGGAGATCTTCATGACCCAAAGTCACCTTAACCCACCGGTGATCCGCACCCTGGTCAGCGGCATGACCGCACTGCTGCTCTGCCTGCACGGCAGCAGCAGTTCGGCCGCCGCCACCTCGATTGCCGAGGCCATCAGCCAAGGGCAGGCCAAGCTCAACCTGCGCTACCGCTATGAAACCGTCGATGAGCAGAACAAGGCACGCGAAGCGGCCGCCTCGACGCTGCGCACCCGACTCAATTTCACCACCGCCGCCTATCAGGGCTTCACCGGTCAGATCGAGGTCGATGATGTCAGCGCCATCGGCGGTGAGACCTACAACAGCACTGTCAATGGCCGCACGCTCTATCCGATCGTGGCCGATCCGACCGCCACCGAGGTCAACCAGGCCTGGCTCGCCTACAAGTTTGGCAAAAACGACCTCAAATATGGCCGGCAGCGCATCAACCTCGACAACCAGCGCTTCGTCGGCGGCGTCGCCTGGCGTCAGAACGAACAGACCTTCGACGGCATCACGCTGACCAACACGAGCATCGACAAGCTCAACCTCTTCTACGGTTACATCACCAACGTCAACCGCATTTTCGGCCCCGATGATGGTGTCAACCTGGCCGACCTGCCCGGCGAGGTCCACCTGATCAATGTCGGCTACGAAGGGCTGCCGATCGGCAAGCTGAGCGGCTATGGCTATCTGCTCGACTTCGACGATACGGCCTCGGCCGCGCTGTCGAGCGCCACCTATGGTGTGCGTCTGGCCACCGCCAAGCCACTGACCGACTACAAGCTGCTCTATGCCCTGGAGTATGCCAGCCAGTCGGACCACGGCAGCAACCCAAATGAGTTCGAGCGTGACTACATGCTGGTCGAAGGCGGCGTGGCGCTGCCGCTGGCCACCGTGAAACTCGGCTATGAACTGCTGGGCTCCGACAACGGCACCGGCTTCAGCACCCCACTGGCCACGCTGCATGCGTTCCAGGGCTATGCCGACCGCTTTCTGACCACCCCGGCCAATGGCGTGGAAGATCGTTACCTCAGCATCGGCGGCAAGATCGAGCAGGTTGATCTAACCTATATCTATCATGACTACCGTTCGGACACTGGCGGCATGGACTATGGCAACGAAAGCGACCTGGTCATCTCCAGAAAGTTCGGCAAGCACTACAGCCTGATGCTGAAGTATGCCAACTACAGCGCCGACACCGTCAACGCCAGCCTGTTCGACACCGAAAAGCTCTGGCTGATGGCCTCGGCCGACTTCTGAGGTGAGTGGGACCGATTTGATTTGAGTGGGAGTGTAGTGCGTTTCCGCCATTGTGGCCTCGGCCACAATGGCGGTTTTTTTGCTCAGCAGATGTTGCGACCGTAGAAGATCTCTTGCATCTCCCGATGCAGTTGCTTGCGAATCTCGGCCTGCTCGCGCTCGCTCAGCTCGCTCGATCCGGTACCGAACAGGTAGTTGTCCAGATTGAACTCCTTGAGCAGCATCTTGGTGTGAAAGATGTTCTCCTGATAGACATTGACATCGATCATCTGATAGCGGTCGAGGGTGTCATCGGAGAAGTAGTTCTGGATCGAGTTGATCTCGTGGTCGATGAAGTGCTTGACGCCATCGACATCGCGGGTGAAGCCGCGTACCCGGTAGTCGACCGTGACGATGTCCGATTCAAAGGCGTGAATCAGGTAGTTCAGCGCCTTCAGCGGTGAGATCAGCCCGCAGGTGGCGACATCGATGTCCGCGCGAAAGGTGCTGATCCCCTCGTCGGGATGGCTCTCCGGATAGGTGTGCACGGTCAGATGGCTCTTGTCCAGGTGGCCCAGCACTGTGCGCGGCATCGGACCGGGCGCCTCGGTGATCAGATGTTCGGACGGCGGTGTGGTCGGGTCGGCCACCAGCATGGTGACACTGGCCCCCTGCGGATCGTAATCCTCTCGCGAAATATTGAGCACGGTGGCGCCGATGATCTCGACCACCCCTTCGAGGATGGTGGTCAGCCGGTCGGCGTTGTAGAGCTCATCGATGTACTCGATGTAGGCGCGCTTCTGTGCCTCGGTCTTGGCGTAGCAGATGTCGTAGATGTTGAAACTCAACGCCTTGGTCAGATTGTTGAACCCATGCAACCGCAGTCTGTTTTCGTTCAACCGAGGAACCCTCCTTCTCGATAACAGGTGGAAGTGGCCCCGCATGCGGAGCCGGTGATATTCAATGGAAAGATTGTTACAGGGCCAGCGGCGGGTGGTGGATCAACTGCACCAGACCGCCATCGGGGTCGCGGCAGTAGAGGCTGCGTGCACCATCGCGGTGGGTGCGCGGCGGCTTGACGATCTCGACACCGGCCTGCTGCAAAAAAAGATGCCAGGCATCGACATCCTCGGCCCGCGCCAGCATGAAGCCGATGTGGTCGAGCCGACCATCGCCGGCGGCCTGACCCTCGGCAGCGCGGTGCAGCGCCAGATTGTCATGCCCCGAAGTCAGGTAGACATTGTCGGAGTCGGGGCGCCACTCCACCTTCATGCCGATCAGCTCGACATAGAATCGCTCGGTCGCCTCGAAGGCCCGCACGAACAGCGCGACATGGCGCATTCCGCGGGTGGCAGCGGGTCGCTCAGCCATGGCTGCTGTCCAGTTCGATGATCTGATACCCGTGCGTCACTTCGACGCCGGCCCGGCCCAGCATGATCGACGCCGAGCAGTACTTTTCGGCGGAGAGCTCGACCGCCCGCTTCACCTGTGCCTCCTTGAGGCCATGGCCGGTGACGATGAAGTGCAGGTGAATCTTGGTGAAGACCGCTGGCACCTCGTCGGCACGTTCGGCGGTAAGTTCCGCAACGCAATCGGTCACCTGCTGCCGCGACTTGCGCAGAATTGACACCACGTCGTAAGAGGAACAGCCACCAACCCCCATCAGCAGCAGCTCCATCGGCCGGATGCCGACGTTGCGGCCACCCTGCTCCGGCGGTCCTTCGAGCACCACTGCATGACCACTGCCCGACTCGGCCACGAACATGACGTCGCCCGCCCACTTCACCCGCGCTTTCATCAACCTCGCCCCCCGCAAAGAGGCGCAAAGGGTACCATAAACCACGCCCGACAAGATGACATTGCGCTGATCGAACTGCCGCCTAGGTCGCTTCCCAATGCTCGACCACCAGTTGCAACCGCGTCTCGCCCCGATAGCGGTTGAGGTCGAGCCGGTAGGCCAGTCGCAGCCGGTTCGGCAGCTGCTCCAACTGGTCGAGATCGAAGCGAAAGGCGATGGCATCGAGCGGCTCTCCACCCTCAGCTGAGGCCAGCAGCATCTTCAGATGGTGACCCCCGACGATGCGTCGCTGCAGCAGCTCGAACTCCCCCTCGAACAGCGGCTCGGGAAAGTGCTGCCCCCAGGGGCCGCCATAGCGCAGCTGCCGTGCCACCTCCAGTGTCAGCGCGGCGACCGGCAGAATGCCATCGCTCAGCACGATCCCTTCGAGCACTTCGGGCGCGATCCATTGACGTGCCGTCTGATCGAACAGCGTGGCGAAACGGGAATAGTCGCCGTCGGCGATGCTGAGCCCCGCCGCCATCGCATGGCCGCCAAAACGGCGGATCAGATCGGGCTGCGCCGTCGCCATCGCATCGAGCAGGTCGCGGATGTGCAGGCCGGGAATCGACCGTGCCGAACCCTTGAGCTCACCCTCACCGCCCTGCGCGAAGATGATCACCGGCCGGTGGTAGCGCTCCTTGAGCCGCGAGGCCAGAATCCCGATCACGCCCTGATGCCAGCCGGGACGGTAGAGCGCCAGACCGACCGGCAGCGCCTCGGCAGCGAGCTCCCCCTGCTGCTCCAGTTCGAGCAGTGCCTCTTCATGCATCAGCGATTCGGTTTCACGCCGCGACTGATTGAAGCGGTCGAGCAGTTGCGCCAGTTGCCGCGCCCGGGCTGGATCGGGCGCCAGCAGACATTCGATGCCGAGGGTCATGTCATCCATCCGCCCGGCCGCGTTGAGCCGCGGCCCCACGGCGAAGCCCAGATCGCTGCTGACCACGCTGTCGCTCGGACGCCCACTCACCTCCAGCAGTGCCTGGATGCCGGGGCGGGCACGGCCAGCACGGATTCGGCGCAGACCTTGCTCGACCAGAATGCGGTTGTTGCCATCCAGCGGCACCACATCCGCCACCGTGCCCAGCGCCACCAGATCGAGCAACTCGGCCAGATTCGGCGCCTGCACACCGGCACCGAACCAGCCCTCATCGCGCAGTCGACCACGCACCGCCAGCAGCAGGTAGAAGATCACCCCAACCCCGGCCAGGGCCTTGGAAGCAAAACGGCAACCGGGCTGATTCGGGTTGACGATGGCATCGGCCGGCGGCAACTCGGCGCCGGGCAGGTGGTGGTCGGTGATCAGCACCCGGATGCCGGCCGCCTGCGCCTGCAACACGCCCGCCATGCTGGAGATGCCATTGTCGACAGTGATCAGCAGATGAGGCGCGGAGCGGGCGGCGATGGCGACGATCTCGGGCGTGAGGCCATAGCCGAATTCGAAGCGGTTCGGCACCAGATAGCCCACTTCGGTGGCACCCAGCAGCCGCAGCCCGGTCACGGCCACCGCGCAGCTGGTGGCGCCATCGGCATCGAAATCGCCGACCACCAGAATGCGCCGTCCCTGGGTGATGGCATCGATCACCAGTTCGACGGCCGCATCGATGCCTTTCAGATCAGCCGGCGGCAGCAGACCAGCCAGCTCCAGCGGCTGATTCACCGCGCCTTCGCCCAGACCACGGTGCCGATACAGAGCGGCCAGCAGCGCCTCGGGTTGCGCCGGCAGCAGACCATCCCTGGTCGCGCCGGCGTGGCGTTGAATTCGTCGGCGCAATGCAGCCATTCGGATTCCCGCAGGGTCAGCCGATTCGCTCCAGAATCACCCGGCGCACGGCATCGAGGGTGGCATCGACCGTCAGCAGCGTCTCGGTGCCCTGACACTGGGCGATGGCGCTGTCAGGATCCTTCAGTCCGTGGCCGGTCAGGGTGCAGACCACCTTGCTGCCTTCGGGAATCTTGCCAGCGCGGATGTCGCGCATCGCACCGCCGACCGAGGCCGCCGACGCCGGCTCGCAGAAGATGCCCTCATGCATCGCCAGCAGCCGCTGCGCCTGCAGAATCTCCTCGTCGCTCAGCGCGTCGAACCAGCCCTGCGACTCGCGCTGCGCACTCCAGGCCTTGTCCCACGACTGCGGGTGGCCGATGCGAATCGCGGTCGCGACCGTCTCCGGTGCGTCGACCATCTGCCCAGTGACGAAGGGGGCCGCTCCGGCGGCCTGATAGCCCAGCATCCGCGGCCGGCTGTTGATGATGCCATCGTGCTGGTATTCGCTGTAGCCGATCCAGTGGGCAGTGATGTTGCCGGCATTGCCGACCGGCAGACAGTGAAAGTCGGGCGCCAGCCCCAGCTCCTCGACGATTTCAAAGGCGGCGGTCTTCTGTCCCTGCAGACGATAGGGGTTGATCGAGTTGACGATGGTGACCGGTGCCTCATCCGCCACCTGCTTGACCAGCGCCATACCGACATCGAAATTGCCACGGATCTGGATGATGGCAGCCCCGTACATCATCGTCTGCGCCAGCTTGCCCAGCGCGATCTTGCCTTCCGGAATCAGCACGAAGGCGGTGATGCCGGCGCGGGCGGCATAGGCGGCCGCCGACGCCGAGGTGTTGCCGGTCGAAGCGCAGATGATCGCGCGGCTGCCGCCCTCGACCGCCTTGGTGACCGCCATGGTCATGCCGCGGTCCTTGAACGAGCAGGTGGGATTCAGCCCCTCATATTTGACATAGATGTCGACCTCCCTGCCCAGCAACCTCGGCAGATTGTTGAGCCGGATCAACGGTGTATTGCCTTCGCCAAGGCTGATGAAACGGGTGTCGTCGTGCACCGGCAGGCGGTCACGGTAGCGGTCGATCAGGCCGACATAGCGGCTGGATGTGGCCATTTGGGCTCCTTTCTCGGCAATTATTCGGTGGCGAGGTACTCGACGCGGATGCGGCAGACCGGTTCGAGCACTTCGTCGAGCTGCTCGATTTCGGCAATCGCCTGATTCAGCTCACGCTCCACCACATGGTGGGTCAGCATGATGATCGGCACGGCGATCTCCTGCGACTCGGGAATGATTGGCGGCTCCTTCTGAATCAGCGCCTCGATGCTGATGCCACGCCGGCTGAGAATGGTCGCCACCTTGGCCAGCACACCGGCCCGATCGAGCGCATGGATGCGCAGATAGAAGGGTGATTCGACCGCTTCGATCGGCACCATCGGCAATTCGACCAGCGCATCGGCATGGAAGGCCAGTGAGGGCACCTGCCGTCCGCAGTCGGCCCCGAGCTGGCGGGCCACATCGACCAGATCCGCGATCACTGCCGAGGCGGTCGGTTCAGCGCCGGCGCCGGCACCATAGAACAGCGTCGGCCCCACCGCATCGCCCTGAATCATCAGGCCATTCTTGACCCCGTTGACATTGGCCAGCAGTCGCCTGGCCGGGATCATCGTCGGATGGACACGCAGCTCGACCCCCTTGGCACTGCGCCGGGCAATGCCCAGATGCTTGATGCGATAACCCAGCTCTTCGGCATAGGCGACATCCATCGGCGTCAGACGGCTGATGCCCTCGGTGTAGACGGCCGGAAAGTTGAGCGGAATGCCAAAGGCGATCGAAGCCAGAATGGTCAGCTTGTGCGCCGCATCGATGCCTTCGACATCGAAGGTGGGATCGGCCTCGGCATAGCCCAGCGCCTGCGCCTCTTTCAGCACATCGTCAAAAGCGCGCCCCTTGTCGCGCATCTCGCTCAGAATGAAGTTGCCAGTGCCATTGATGATGCCGGCCAGCCATTCGATGCGATTGGCACTCAGCCCCTCGCGCAGCGTCTTGATGATCGGGATGCCGCCCGCCACCGCCGCCTCGAAGGCGACCATCACACCGCGCTCGCGGGCCGCGGCGAAAATCTCGTTGCCATGCAGCGCAATCAGCGCCTTGTTCGCCGTCACCACATGCTTGCCGGCCGCAATGGCCTCGAGAATCAGACTGCGCGCGGTGTCGCAGCCACCAATCAGCTCCACCACCACATCGACCTCCGGGTCGCGCACCACGGCGAACAGATCACGGCTGACGCGGTAGGCCGAAGTGTCGCAGCCCGGGTGGTCCCGCCGCGCACCGATGTGGGCAATGTGCAACGCAGTGCCGGCGCGGCGGGCAATTTCGCCGCCATTGCGCTCCAACACCCTGATCACGCCCGTCGCGACCGTTCCCAGGCCGCAAATTCCCAGATTGACTCTGCTCAAAAGGCACCACCCGCTTTGTCGCCGAAAGCGCGCATTGTAGCCGCGGGCCATGGCATCCAGAAGCCTTGCCACGGCAGAGGTGGCTGGCAGAGCGTTGAAAACTCCGATCTCACCACGTCATGCGATCGCGATCACGCTGTTGAGGCGAGCCTGGCGATGCGGAATCTTTCCGGCTCCCAAACCGACCGTTCAACCCTCTGCGCCTGCGAATCGGGTGGCTGACAGCATGGATGAAGTGCTTCGACGCCCTGCCCTGCGCTCGCCATCACTCGACAGCGCTGCCCCGGCTGCTGCTGACGCAGATGGAGCGCGACCCGCTGTTGCATCACTCCACTGGTTTGTCGGTATGATCTGTTGCGGATAAGCAATCGACCTTGGTCAGGACTGGGAAACCGTGGTCTGTCCCCAAAAAGCT
>ERZ1645192.234-NODE-234-length-42807-cov-11.034595_pt1 | contig 42807 bp, 28 predicted proteins | sample MGYA00575354_ERZ1645192 | MGnify/ENA primary metagenome ERZ1645192 (study PRJEB40844, sample SAMN11349763) | freshwater sediment metagenome | isolation source: river sediment | host: Sediment | place: India: Faizupur Khadar , New Delhi | collected 2017-02-21 ...
CGGCGCAAGCCAACTTGCCGGAAGACGCACGCCCAGCGCTGGAGACGCAGGCTGTGGGGAAAACCGAGGAAAGCGCCGGCAGTTTGCCGCCGCCGCCTTATCCGAACGACCAAGGCTTCATGAACGAGGCAAGCCCTCCACTACAGCCAGCTTCGACGCCGGTCGACGATCGCCCAGCATGGGCGGTCGCAGCTGTTCCCCTGGCGGGAGCCGTGTTCGAGTACATGGCAGGCAGCTCCATCCCCGTCTTGCTTCCCGGCTTTCTCATGCTTGCCGCCAACGTCGTGCTGACGCAGATCGACATCCGCAAGATGACTTCTGCCGGCCACGAGGCGCCCAACGGCTGGTGGGCGCTGCTGGTCCCTGTCTACCTCTGGAAGCGCGCCGCCATTCTCCAGCGCACGCAGATCATCACATTCGTCTGGACTGCAGCCTTCGCGATCTCCCTCGTCGTCGGCCTCTCGAACGATAAGGCGCGCCTCGCCGATTCAGCCTGCCCCGTCGTCACGGACATCATCCGCAATCAGCTCAATGGTGAAACGACCTGCCGGCGCGTCACGATCACCGAGGATCTGGGCGGCGGCTTCTACACCGCCCGCGCAACGCTCGCGAACGGAAATTCGATCCGTATCACGATCGAGGAACGGGGCTCCGACATCTACGTCCAGATACCGCAGCAATGAAAGCGCCCCAGGCGCATGCGGCCGGCGGCGAAAACACGAAGGCTTCGCGTCGGAACGCCGCCGATGCGGCTGCTCCGCAGACAAGCTCACTAGCGAGACGGCACCCGGCCACCGCGCAGGAGGGGCTCGAGGTGAGGACGGCCATTCTGGACCATGAGGACGCTCTCGCGGTCCTGCGCGATCGCATCTTCGCCCTGCGTTGTGCGATCAAGGGGGCTCGCTTTGCCAATGAGGACGATCGCTGCGGACTTGTCCAGATCAGCGAGGACATCTCGGACGCCATCGGACAAGCGATCACCGCGTTGCAAGCGACGGTGACCCGCAAGATGCGGACAACAACAGGGCCGCAGACAGGTGGGCTACCGCTGTAGTCGGGCAAACACGTTCCAATTTTGGGAGACGCGAACAACATCGGCGTTCGACGTCTATGCAACGCTGTTCCTGCTCTTCACCAACGCCATCGTGGGCTTGGACGCGCGACGACTGACATTAAACATAAGTAGGAGACTGAATGGATTCGCTCGATCGGGCCAAAGGCGCGCTTCTCGGCCTGGCTGTCGGGGACGCACTCGGCGTTCCACTGGAGTTTGAGGAACGCGATGTCCATCCGCTCGTCACCGAAATGATCGGTGGAGGGCCCTTTGATCTCGCGATCGGTGAGTGGAGCGACGACACCTCCATGGCGTTGTCTTTGGCCGACTCGCTCATTGCAAACCCACAGCTCGACGAATGCGATTTAATGCGCCGGTTCGTGCGCTGGTGGCGCAAAGGCGAGAACAGCGTGAACGGTGTCTGCTTCGATATCGGCGTGACGACCGAATCCGCTCTTTCCCGGTTTGAGGAGACCGGCGAGGTCGTCATCAACGCGGACCCTAACCGGGCCGGCAACGGTTCCCTCATGCGTCTGGCTCCCGTGGCGATGGTTGCCGGAGGAGACGTTGACCTCGCTGCTGACCTGGCCCGCCGGCAAAGCGCATGTACGCACGGCGCGCCGGTCTGCCTCGATGCCTGCGCCTTCTACGCCGAACTTCTCGTCGAAGCGATTGCTGGCGCGCCGAAGCGGGAGGTGCTCGGCCGCCGTCCCATTCTCTTCGGTCACGATGATGTCGCCGACATCGCGCTGGGCTCGTACCGGGTCAAGAAACGGGATGAAATCCGATCAACAGGCTTTGTCCTCGACACGCTCGAGTCGGCCCTCTGGGCGATCTGGAATTCCGACAGCTTCGAAGAGGCGCTCATCAACGCCGTCAATCTCGCTGGCGACGCCGACACTGTCGGCGCTGTTACGGGCCAACTTGCCGGCGCGATATATGGGACTTCAAACATTCCGCAGCGGTGGCTAGACGCTCTCATGCACCGCGGATCTCTCGAAGGTCGGGCAAGCGCTCTTGTGAGATTACCGAACTCGCCGCGTGCAAGTGCGACCTCCGGTTAAGCGGCGATCATTTATCATCGTATGCGGAAGGCGCATTTCAGCCGCTATGCGGCATCCCGCGGAGAAGGGGGTGCGCCCGCCGCGGCCGCTTTTATGTCCGAATAGTCTCGCTGCTCGAACCGATGAGGATCTAACATTGCAGGTCGGAGATATGGTCTACTTCTGGACAGGCCGTCGGTCACATGGCTACGCGGTGATCCGCGAAATCAAGGGCGACCACATTCTGCTGGACCCTGAGCCAGATGCCGTTAAGGGCTCCCACGCTACCACGAACTACTGGGCTCCCCGAGATCGTGGCGTCCTCAAGCATCAGGTCGATACGCCGCCCCAGTTCTGGTACACGATCTTCCAATCGTAATCTGTTGGGGCGGATCTTGAGACGATGATGGAGGACTGGGCGGGCCGGTAATGGCAGACATCACCGCGTCATGATTGTAATTGTCTGCACTTGACCCTTACCTGCCCCTCGACTGCCCTTTCAGCGACGTCCGCTTTGGCGCGAAAGCGCTTATCGTCGTCCATGTTCAAAAGCCAGAACATGCGCCGCCCGAAGCCGTAGAACGCCTCTCGCGCTTGGCGCTCTTCATCGGAAATCGTTGAATGCTGTAGCTCGATGATGGTCGTTTGCTACTGGCCCGCAACGAGCACGTCGGCCCTGTGATGCTCTCCGGTCAGCGGGTCGGTGAGGGTTATCTCGAACTCATCCCCCTGGAACTGAGATTTTCACCACAAATGCCATTCGCCTTCCGGCTCGCTCCAGGGATTGCACTCGCCGGTGAGGTGTCGCCAGTGCGATACATTCTGGAGCGGCATGACCGCTGTCAGCACGCCTTGGCAATCCGCACAGACGGTGCGCTCTCCCTTTTGTCAGGGCGACGCTTGGTGCCATTTACCCATGCGTAGAGCATATCGCGTCATCCATCGTTTGCGGGAAGCAGCAGCACGCATGGATCACTTTCTGGCGTCAGAATGGTCGTCCGGCGCTTTGATCGCGTTACGCTCACCCGGAAGTTCTGACGCGCAGAGGTAAGATCGCCGATGCGCTCGTTCGAGCGCACGATGCGATCGGGGTTGGCGACGATCTTTCCCTGAGCCCGCCTCGGCCAGCCCTCGAAGATGACGACCTCGTCGAACTGTTTGCCCTTCGCCTTGTGCATGTTCATCACAATGACGCCCCTTTCGGGACGTTTGCCCGAGGCGAAATGTTCTTCGACGAAAGCGCGCCGAACAATTTCGAGCGCGTGCCCATAGGCGCCGCCGGCGCGCCAGTCGGCGGAGAGCGCCTGACGCAGCACCGTCCCTTTTTCCAGCAAGCGGATGTTGCGGGCTTCGGCCGCGACCTGCTTCAGCCTCGCGCAGTTTCCGCTTTCGAGTAAGGCGCGAATGGACTGCCAATCCGTATCGGGATCGCCGCTGAGGGAGAGTGCGAAGACAGCGTCCAGAACTTCCTCGACCGCGTTCATGATGCTCGCCTTCGCACGTTCCTTGCCGGCGGCCCCACGCTCCTGCGCCTTGTGCAGGGCTGATTCCAGCCGGTCTGCTTCGGCGAGCGCGTCTTTCGTCGGCTGGTTCCCGTTCCTGCCGCGAAAGAATGCGGCCGTAACTTCGACCAGACCGGCAAGCGTCCTTCCCGGCTGCAACAGGTAGGCGATGACTTCGGCCGAGAGAATTACACCGTCCATGTCGATCGAGGCCGTGTGCTGGATCGGCGGCATGTTGCCGAATTTCACCCGCATATGGTCGGAGACAATCCGCATCATTTTCTTGGTCGGCACAAGAACGGCGACGGACCAATCTTTCACCTGGCCTGCTGCCAAACGCCCGCGCGCGGCCATGACCTCACCTCGTAGCTTCGCGAAGGCCTGCGCTTCGTTCGAAACGAAGACTCCGAATTCGACGCCGGTATAGGCATCCTTGTATTTGCCGGTCAGGATGTGATTTCCGAAAAGGGCGATCTCGGTTCCCTTGCTGCGGTGATTGTCCGTGCTGAGGTCGACTATTTCTGGCGCGAACGCGTCCTCGAAATGCTTCAGGCGCTCTGGATCGGCGCCGATGAAATCGAAGATGCGCTGATCGGGGTCTGCCGATGCGATCAAGCGGCTGTGGCGCCCTAAGGATTTGACCACATCCCACTGCGCCTTGTTGGTGTCCTGGAATTCGTCGAGGATGATGGCGGGATAGCGGTTTGCGATCAGCTTCCCGACCTTTTCGCTCCGTGAAAGCAGCTCGGCAACGCAGGTCCCGAAAAGATCAAAGCAAATTTTCCCTTCGTTGCGGGCAAGCCGCCAGCGCTCCGCATCCTCCTGCGCTGCACGCTCTTCCTGCTGCTGCTTCGTCGGTTTGGAGCGGGGGAATGCCGCGCGTATCGCCGACAAGGCGATCGCTTCGTTGGGCGGTGTCAGCAACGAGAGCTTGCGCGGCAGTCCGATCAGGTAGCCGTGCGTGACGATGATCTGCCAGAAGAACGAATGATATGTCTCGACCTCGATACGCCGACGTTCGGCGGCGCCGACGCTCGGCTCTTCGCGTATTGCTTCCAGCACGCGCGAGATCGTCGCCCTGGCAAAGCTAAGAAACAGCACTCGTTGTTCGGGGCCAAGGCGTTCGCGCATTTCCATCGCCGCCTTGAGGATCGAGACCGTCGTTTTTCCGGAGCCCGGCCCGCCGAGAACGAGAAGATGTCCCTTCGCGGCCAGAACCGTTTTTTGTCCTTCGGTCAGCTCAAGCGCCATTCGCAGCTCCGGCGGCTGGAACAGCTACCGCCGGCGGCGGATTGCAGAGCTTTGCCAATTCCTTGCACATATCGCGCAGCCAGAGCGGAATCTCGGCTTCCTTGCATTCGGTAAGGAAGTCCGCAACCCCCCAGTTGCCCTTCGACCACTGGAAATAGTCGCGCAGAGCCGCCGCAGCATTGGCTTTCGGATTCGGATATTTTTGCGAGAGGTGCGGCGGCCATTGAAGCGCGTCACAGAAGCGCTCCAGCGCTGCATGTGACGTGTTCTTCAGCACCAAGTTTTCGAAGCCTTTTTCCGCATGCATGAAAAGCTTGTCGACGTTCGCTTCGATCGCTGCCTGCGCCGCTGCCTCCTGTTTGTCACAGGCGGCGAACACCTTTTTGCCCAGTGATCTATAGAGCTTCGCGAGGTCTGCAATCTGGTTTTGCGTGCCCGCATCCATCGTGCAAATGCCGAGGCCTTCGAACGAGGTGTAAGTGGCAGGTGCAAGCTCGTGCAGCCGCCGCGCCACAGCCGGAAGTGACGTTGCTTCGGTTGCACCTTCCGCGATCAGAACCCTTCGGGAGAGCAGACCCTCGCAAAAGCGCGTCCTGAAATCCTGCCTGTATTTCTTGTGCTTTACGCTATCGGGCAAAACGACCTTCGCCTGGGTCAGTTTGCCATCGCCATCGCGGGAGAGGATCACCGTTTGCTCGAGCCCGAACTCCTCGAGCACGTAAGGCGAATGTGAGGTGAAGACCGATTGCGCCGCCATCTTGCGGATCTCGTGCACGATGCGTTTTTGCGCGTAGGGCGGGATCGCGGTTTCAACTTCCTCCATCGCGAAAATCACGTTCTGCTTGTCTTCCGCAATGATCGAGAGCATCGCGAGGACGAGCATATTGATCGTGCCGTTGCCCTGCCGGTAGAAGGGCGCCGCGTGCACGCCATCGCCCGTTGCGACGAAGGCAGTGATGACTTTGCGGAGATGCTCGCGGCTGAGCGATGACACGCGCAGATGCGGTTCGACACCCCATTCCTTCGGGACGTAGTGCTTCAGAGCATCGTTGATTTTGGTGAGTACGCCGGAAAGACCAAGTTCGGGTTTGGCCGCGACATCGAGCCCCGACAATTCCGAAAGCGTGTCCTCCCACATTTTCGGCCGGACTTCCTTCAGCCGCAGAATGATGTCGAGCAGACTCCCGTGCTCCAGACTGAGCGCCCTCGAGCCGGTGCGCGCAGCGCGCAGGTACAAAAACCCGCAATGTTGCTTGTCCTTCTTGTGGAAGACCTCTGGTTCGCCCTCCTCGATTGTGCGCGCGAAATAGGATGCGCCCTCGAAATCGTCTTCGTCCTCGTCGTACCTGCCGATGAAAGAAAGCCGTAGCGCCGCGACGATCTGTGCCGCGTCAACGCCTTCCGGATTCGGATCGTCGTAAAGCTTGGATGCCGCCGTATCCCACCATTCGATGTACGCGGCGAAGCGGGCCTGCTGGTCGGCATTCAAATCTATGACCACGACTTCGACCGTGATTTCCGGTGCGGGTGTTGGTGCCGGCGGAACTTCCGCACCGGGCTGCGCTGTGGCGGCCTCGGCCAGATACTTTCCTTGAAAAAAATCATGCTCGTCCACAGGCGGGCGGCGGGCGAGCCGGTCAGGTCCCATGACCAAATCGATTGCTTCCAAAATCGTCGACTTGCCGGTGTTGTTATCGCCCACGAGCACAGCGTGTTTTGGCAGGTACAGCGTGGCTGCGCTCACTCCACGAAAATTTGTGATTGCGAGTCTGGCAATATGCACGTGATTCCCCCCATTACATGAAGGCGATAGCTTAGCGCGCGACGTGACTTTCAACCATAAGTACTCGCATAGACTGAACGACTGCTTATTCCGTAAATTCCATGCCGCACCGATAGACCGGACGGGTTCTATCTCGCGGGCGCTGATCCCCCCGTGCTAGGGAGCGTAACTGCGCCCGGCAAGAACTTGAGGATGCGGAACCATTGCTTCGGATTGGCTGCCGCTTGCAAGGCCCAAGGGTCGGTCAATCGAGTATGTCGGTCAGAGCTTTCATCACCGCTTCACCGGCAACGGCTGCGCCCGGGCCTCCACCGAGCAGCATAGCGAGGCGGTCGACATCAAGCACGTTCCTCACAAGATCGTCGTCGATCGCCTGCGCAATCGCTCGCCGCGCCGCAGCCTGGATATCGCTGCTGGCAGCTGCGTAGAACTGCGACGGTTCCTGGTTCTCCGGAAACAGGGCGTCGAGATAGGCGCGGATCATGCGATTCGCTTTGCTTGTCGTGTCCGCTTGGCTGCGAAGGTCTCTTGCGACATGATGGATCAGATTTAATACGCGCTGGGCGTTCTCCTCGACTACGCAGTCCACCACCTTGCGCCGCTCAGCTGAGGCGAGAGCGTTCGCCGCGATCAAGCGAACATGGAAGGGCCGTGCATCCTCCTGAAGGCGGTAGTCGCTTACCCGCCGCATGAAGGCGTCAAACGCCCGCTCAGCGGTTCCATGCGTGATCGCCCTTCGCAGCGTTTCGGCCTGCGACATCGGACACTCCAAACCGATGTCAGAACCCTCCGCCCAGTGCTCCCGCACATCATTAGGAGGATGCAGCGTCAACGGATCGATATGCGTCGTGACGGTTTCCGCCTTCGCATGGACCACGGGACCAAAACGGACGCCGAATGCCACGCACGAAAAGAACGTCACGCGGGCCATGGCGTCACCCGACGCGGAGAGCGATATCTCGATCTTGTGGCCGAGTGGGTAGGGATCATCGGCGGAGGCCCTTGGCGGGTCCAGCCACCACACGAATTCGTTGTCGCGGTCTCCCATGAGCACGAATTGCCTGAAGGGTTCAAGCGCAGGCGAAGAGGCCAATTCAGGAAATCGATGCGCGAGAAACGTCAGTGCAACATACCCGACCGCACGCAAACCTTCCGGTCCACCAAGCTGTACGCTGGCACGGAAGCGGTGATGGCTGAGCCGGGTTCTTTCGGTCCGTGAGACCGCCTCGACCTTAATGCCCGCTTCCTCCTGTGCCTTAATCCACCGATCCACTTCCTCCTGCGTGCCGAACTCCATCGTGACCGATGTGCGTCCGTCCTCGAGAGGCGTCTCGGAAACGAGATGGCCACCTTTCAGCCGAAACCCTTCGATCGATAAGACATACTCGCGGCCGTGGGGGTCGGTCACGACCGACGCATGAGGGGTTTTCTTGTCGTGGTCTGGGCGTACGCCGATCTGCGCGTTGAGGAAGCGCAGCTGTTCCGAAAGTACTCCAGCCAGTGGCGCCAACGCATTGTTGTGCTTGTCGCACAAGATGCCGCGATTAATCCGCCGACCACCGAGTGTCGCAGGAAAGACATGCTCGCCGGAACCAGCCCGCTCGAGACCAAATATGCAACGTCGCGCCATGCACCCTCCGAATATCTGCCGCCTTGCATAGAAGTGAGGGAGCAAACTAGCTTCGAACCCCTCAGCCTCGGTTGGTGGCGTCCTGAACGACCTTCTGTCTTTGAGTGGGCGATCGACGCCACCAACGGCGACGACGAGGCCCGTTCCCTTCGATGCAGTATTGTACTGAACGACCGCTTTTGTGAATTTCACAGCGCCGGTGTTGCAGCAACAATGGGGGCCGTCGGCCGTACGTCGGCTTTCTCAGTTCGTTAGACAGAACCGGACAGTCTGGTTACGGCCCCAAACCGGTCATTCGTCGTCGCCGCGGGGGATTTCCGCTCGTGGCGCGAAGCGGACGAGAAAACGAACAGCTGCCGCTGAGTCGGCGCATAGATGTGGCCTTGGGGCGCATCATCTGCCGAGTCATTTTGCCCGGTTGATTGCTACAATCGGGCCTGCCAGAGTGCCGACGGCTTCGCCAAGTCATTGACGAATCTGGGGTGGAAAACCTGGCTGGGGCGGGAGGATTCGAACCTCCGTATGGCGGAATCAAAATCCGCTGCCTTACCGCTTGGCGACGCCCCATCCTGCGTTTGCGGCCATCGGCCGACGCGCGGCGGACCATAATGGGCGCTTTGTCCGGCTGCAACGATTCTCTGCGTCGGCCCAGCGCCTTCGCTTGCTCTGGCCGCGCCCGGAGCCGTCCGGGGATCGCCAAGCGCGCGCGGACTTGGCCGGGAAGGCCGGGCCACGATTGCGTCCAAATCGCCAAATATGCCTTTTTTCAATTATTTAGCGCCGCCAATTCGCAATCGGCGCATTTTGCGGCGACATGTTGGATCGCGGCGCTGGCGGCGGTTTCCCTCCGGACGGGAAATGTCGCACTTCGCACTTGCCCCGCAGCCCGCGCGCCGCTATAGAACGCCCACCAGACGCCGCCGGCCTCGCCGTGCAGCAAGAAAAGTCGGAGTGTAGCGCAGCCTGGTAGCGCACCTCGTTCGGGACGAGGGGGTCGGAGGTTCGAATCCTCTCACTCCGACCATTTTTCAAAAATTTAGCGGACATAAAGCGCCACTGCTGGGCGTCATGGCCCATGTTCTGGCTCGAAACCTCGGCCGTTTGCCGCAAGGAACGTCGCACGGACCGACGCCGGGCGGCGCGACGATCCGCGTTGGCGCAGCTGTCATTGTGCGGGCGGCGCGACGGTTTTGAGCTTTTCGCGCAGCAAGGCGATCGCGTTGAGGAGGTTGCTGTATTCGGCGATGCGCCCTTTCGGGGTCCACATGGCCTTCACATGTTTCTCGATATCGCGGAACTTCCGCAATAATTCATCGTGCTCCTCGCGCGTTCGCATCGTATCGGCCGCGCGATAGATCTGAAAAATCTGACTGTACTTGTCGCTGGCGATGACGTCGAAGATCGTCTTGCGATAGCTTGGCAGCATTTTTAGCAGCGGATAGATCAGCGCGATCGACGCCAGGATCCAGAACCAGGCGCGGCTGAAGAAGCTCGCCAGCCAGTAGGGCACGTAGCCTTCGAGCAGGAGCGAACCTCTGGTCAGGTAGCGGTGCGCCACGTCGCTGCGCGGCGTCCCCTTGTCGATGAAGGCCGGGAAGCCTCCGGGCCGGTCGAAGAAGGCCGGCTCTTTGCGATCCATCTCCGCTGACGCCTTGACGAAGAGATACTGGATCGCGGGATGCAGCGTCTCGCGCGCGAGGATCGTTGTCGTCGTCGCGATCATGCGGGTGTCGACGGCCGGGACGACCGGCGAGAGACTGACGCCGCCGCGCGGAATGTTGACCACCTCGGCGTAAGGCAGATATTTCGTCAGCGCATCGGCCAGCATGAAATTGTAGAAGCGCACGCCATGGGCGTTCAGAAGGGCCTGAACATTGCCCGACTCGATGCCGGCGACGAGGAACATGCCGTCGATCCGGCCGTTCAGCAACGCGCCGACGCTGTCGCTCGCCGGGAGATCGGTGAAGATCACTTTTCCGCGGGTCTGCGGCGCCAGCGTGTCGACGATCGCATCGACCACCAGCCGCGTGCCGCTGCCCGGCAGCCCGACCGAAATGGTCTTGCCGGCGAGAAAGGAAATCAGATCGACGCCGTCGAAGGCATCGCCGCGATAGAAGAACCACAGCGGCTGGTAGCCGATGCTGCCAAGCGAGACGATGCCGCGCGCGTTATTGAGCGGCGCGCCGCCCTGCGACAGCGCCACATCCGCCTTGCCTGCAACCAGCGACGCGAGATTTTCGATCGCGCCGCGCGTCTCCATCAACTCGACGGTGATGCCGTTCTTTTCGAAGTAGCGTTGATATTTTTTCGCGATGACCTCGATGGTGGAATTCGGCTGTCCCGAGGCGATCGTGATTTTTCCGTGCGGCAGCGGGTTGTAGAGATTCGCGACCAGAACAAGCAGAACGACGACGCCGGCGACAACGTACCATTGATGCCGCATGAAATTCGCAAGCGCGAAGAGCTCGTCTTTCACGGTGAAGAGAAAATATTTCTCAACTTTGGGATTCGCCTTTTTGCCGTCTGTCACGGGCAGGCCCTTTCAAGCGCAAATCAGGAAATTTTTCGCGCCAGAGCCATCTTCAGCTGAGCCACGCCAGCGCTGCAGATGGCGCTGAAGGCGAAGAAGATGATCGACGCGTAAAGATAGATGGGAATCATGTGCGAGGCGCCCGTCGCGCTGATGATCGTGTTGCAGCGCCCGACGATTTCGCTGACGCCGACAAGCGAGGAGACGCTCGAGGCCAGCAGGGTGATGAGGAAGCCGCCAAGCCAGTTTGGAATGAAAAGCAGGGCGGCGTTTCGCTCATCGCGCCGCCACGCCAGCACCGATGCATAAAGGTTCCATGAGGTGAAGCCGAGCGGCGAGGCGGAAAGAGCGATCGACGCCTTCAGCCAGGGCGGGAAGACCACGACCACATCTTCGGTCAGGTTGATTTCGTTTGGCGTCAGCGTCGCCAGGAAGAACAGCCACACCAGCGTCGGCACATTGCGGATGAACGAGGTGAACGCATCGACGGCGACCACCACCGATCGATGTCTTGAAAAGCGCAGCAGCGCCAGGATCGCGCCGAAGCCGGTGCCGATGGCCGTCGCCAGAATCGCGATGCCGATATTGACGGCAAAACCGCCAAGCAGGAACGGCGTCCAGGTGCGCAGCAGGTCGAGTGTTTCCATCATGGCCGCGCGCCTGCATTCAGGATGCGGCGCTCGACCGCCATGATGAGCGCGAGCGACACGGCCGAATAGACGTAAAAAATGACGAGCAGCAGCGACATCATCACGTCGGGATTGCCCTGATCGGCGATGATGGCGATGGTTGCCGACAGCAGTTCCGGCACGGCGATGGCCGAGGCGATGCCGGTCGCCTTGATCAGGTTGCTCAGGGCGCTCCGCACGCCGACATTCGACAGGCGCAGAACCTCCGGAAAAGTCGCCAGGCGCAACCGGAAGTTCGGTTCCGTGCTTTGCACGATTTCCGCCGCCTCGATCAGCATGAACATGATGATGCAGCCGTGATAGGCGCCAAAACACCAGGTCGCCACGGCGAAGGGCGACAGCACGATGTCGTAATGCGCGGTCAGCCAACTGCCCAGACCGAAGAACAGCAGATACATCTGCAGCAGCGGCGGCGTCATCCGGCCGTAATTGCCGACAAACCTCAGGATGGGGCGCACGGCGGGCCAGCCGGACAGAAACGCCTTGGCGCCCCAATAGCCGAGCAGCAGCGCGACGATGAGCGACGCCAGCCCCAGCGCCATGGTGAGCGCGAGGCCGCGGGCGTAACGATCGCCGTCATAGCGATCGTAGAAAATGGAAAAGTTGAAGCCGAATGTCTCGCGGATCCACAGGGCGACGCCGTGCACGCCTTCGACTTCGGCTGAGGTCACGAACGCCTGATTGCGGCATTGCGTCGGCCATTGGCCGTTCTCGTTGCGCTGGCAGACATAGCCGCCATTTGCGTCGCGCGCGCTCCACAGCCCGCGGGCGTCCTGCAGGAACTTGCTCGGCCGGATGCCCCATTGCTTCTCGAGCGCGATGATCTCGCCGGAACGATGCCATTCCGCGATGATGTCGCCGAGCCTGAATTCAAGCTCGGAGCCGCGCTCGCTGCGCGACAGGCTCATGGCCCATGGGATGATCAGGGCCGAGGGGAACGGCGCCTTGTAGTTCGCCCACTCGGGCTGCTTGAGATAATGGTCGATCGCGACGTCGGTGTAGAGAAAGGCGATGCAGCGGCCGTCCTTCAGCGCCAATTGCGCATCGCGAACGCTGCGGTAATACTGCAGATCGATGATGTAGCGCTGCGTGATCGGCTTGTTGAAATACGAGCCCTGCAGCGCGCAGACGGGCTTGCCGCGCAGGTCTTGCCAGTCGCTGACCTTCGCGTCGGGGCGCAGCAGGACGTTGACGCCGGCGCCGTAATAATTCGGCTCGACCGGCGTTGACAGCGCGCGACGCTCTTGCGTGTCCCCGGCCGTGGCGATGATGAGATCAACCGCCCCCTGCTCCAGCCATTGGAAGCGGTTTTCGGTCGAGACGACGACGAGGCGAAGCCGGACGCCGAGCTTGTCGGCGAGACGCTGCGCCAGATCGACCTCGAAGCCGATGACTTTTCCCGCGCTGTCGCGCATGCCGAACGGCGCAAAATCGGCTTTGACGCCAATGGCGATCTCGCCACGATGGCGTATCGTCTCCAGCGCCTTGCTCGGTCGGCCCAACGGCCCGTCAGCCGCGGCCGTGGACCAGGCGCAGGACAGGCTGAGCGCCAGCAGCATCGCCAGCAACGACAGCCGGCTGCCCAAAGCGCCTGCCCGTCGCCAACAGAAGAACAGAACGCGCTTAATCCACACGGGCGTCAGCCTCGACCCTCGCAGCGCTGTGCGCGGAGAGCAATTGCGTCAAATGCCTTCGCACCAGCAGCCCCGCGAAGGGCGAGGTAATTTTGTGCATGTCGGGAACCGAAGCGCCGGCAGGAATGGCGATTCGCTCGGACGCCGCCACGATCCGGCCGGTGTCGAAGCCCGCATCGACATGATGCAGCGCCAGACAGCAGTCGGTCCGGCCATCGTCAATCATCATCTGAAACGGATTGCCGCCGGCGTAATCAGATGGCCAATGCCCGCCGTCATAGGGATGCAGATTATAAAATCCGAGCGACGGATAAGAGAAAATCCGTTCATCGATCCGCTGGCCGAAAGTCGCCGTGATGCACAAGTCAGGCCGCCATTGATCTTCGAACATTTGATAAAAGTCCTGATGCTTGACGCGCCCGCGATAAACAGGAACAGCCTGGCGGCGCGCGGCGTCGACCATCATCTCCTCTTCCCATTCGGCGTGCGGATATTGCCAGACGCGTCGGGACGCGCTGACGAATGATTGCGAAGGATCATCCGTCGCGACGCCGACGACCTGCAAGGTCTCGCGGAGCGGGCCGAACAACAATTCGTTGAGAACCGCGACGCCACGATAAAAACTTCCGAAGACCGCAACCCTCACCCGCCAGCTCCATTCAAATCCCGAGCCGGCGTCCGGCCCTGACCTTTATTGTCTTTGCCCTGAACCCGGCAATTTCTCAATGAGCCGAAGCCCTTCCCGGGCCAGCTCGCGATATCGTCCTGACACCCATGAGCGCAAATCGCAACCCAAGCCGTGCCGAGCCGCGCGAAACGGCCCCGGCAGGGCCGTTTCGTATTTTTGCGACCTATTTGCCGGGGAAATCCGGCTTGCGTTTTTCGAGGAAGGCCGACACGCCCTCGGCGAAATCTTCCGAGGCGAAGGCCATGCATTGCGCCATGCTTTCGAGTTCAAGGAAGGCGTCGAGCGAGGCGTCGAACGACCGCCGCGTCAATTGCTTCATCATGGCGAAGCTCATCGCCGGGCCGGCGGCGAGCTTGCGGGCGAAGGCCATGGCTTCGGCAACGAGCGATTCGGCCGGAACGAGGCGCGAAACAAGCCCCATCGCGGCCGCCTCGGACGCCGGCAGGTCGCGGTTCGACATCAGCAGCTCCATGGCGCGCGGCATGCCGACGGCGCGCGGCAGCGTGCGCAACAGGGCAAGATCCGGCGCCGCGCCGATGGCGGCGAATCCGGCGCGGAAGCGCGCGTCCTCGGCGGCCAGCACGACGTCGCCCATCAGCGCCAGCGACAGGCCGGCGCCCGCCGCCGTGCCGTTGACGGCGGTGATGACCGGCTTGTCCGTGTTCATCAGCGCCGACACCCAGGCGTGCGTGCGCGCCATGCGGGCGCGCACGGCGGAGGGCGAACGATCACTCTGCATCGAGCGGATGTCGCCGCCCGCGCAAAAGGCGCGGCCGACGCCGGTGATGACGATGGCGCGAATGCTTGCGTCGGCCAGAATCGCGGGAATATGCGTTTCGAAACCCGCCTTGATCGTCCACGACAGGGCGTTCATCGTCTGCGGCTCGTTCAATCGGAGCAGGACGACGACGCCGTCGCGCTCCAGAATTACCGAGTCTTGTTGGTTGGACATGGCTTTTGCTCTCCCCGACCGTTCTTGTTATCGACAGCGGCGGCTGTCGGCCGGCAACAGATTGTGGATTTTGCCGGCATGACACAATAGCTTGTCAGAAGTCATATCGGCCACGCGCCGCAAGAAGGGCGGAAACAACATGCTCAACCCGGAAAATCTCGTCGAGAAATACGCCATTGGCCAGCCCGTGCCACGCATGGAAGACCCCACGCTGGTGCAGGGTCTCGGCCGCTATACCGACGACATCGATCTGCCGGGGCAGGCCTATGCGTTCATCGTCCGCTCGCCGATCGCCCACGGCGTCATCAACGACATCGATCTTTCGGCCGCCCGCGACATGCCGGGCGTGCTCGCCGCCTTCGACGGCAAGGAAATGCAGGAAGCCGGCTTTGGCCTTTTGAAATGCCGCGTGCCGCTGCACAACGCCGATGGTTCGCCCATGGCGCATCCGGAGCGCCCCGCGCTCGCCATCGACAAGGTGCGCTTTGTCGGCGACCCCGTCGCCGTCGTCGTCGCCGAGACGCTGGCGCAGGCCAAGGATGCGGCCGAGGTCGTCGGCCTCGACATAGAGCCCCTGCCCGCCGTCACCTCGGCCCGCGCCGCCGCCGAGCCGGACGCGCCGACCATTTTCGACGAAGCCCCCGGCAACGTGCAGATGCACTTCCATTTCGGCGACAAGCACAAGGTCGCCGAGGCTTTCGCCACGGCGGCGCATGTCGTGAAGATGGACCTCAACAACACCCGCCTGATCGTCGCGCCGATGGAGCCGCGCGCCTGCGCCGTCGAATATGACGCGGACGAGGGCTACGTCATGCGCGTCTGTTCGCAGGGCGTGGTCAACATGAAGAGCCAGTTCCTCAACGACATCCTGCCCAAGGGCGAGAAGCTGCGCGTGCTGACCGGCAATGTCGGCGGCTCCTTCGGCATGAAGTTCTCGGCCTATCCCGAATATGTCTGCATGTTCCATGCGGCGAAGATCTGCGGCCGGCCGGTGAAATGGACCGACGAGCGTTCCAGCGCCTTCCTGTCCGACCAGCATGGCCGCGACCACGAATATGCGGGCGAATTGGCGCTCGACAAGGACGGCAAGTTCCTCGCCGTTCGCATCACCGGCCACGCCAATGTCGGCGCTTATCTCACCAGCGTCATCACCATCATCGGCACCAGGAACGTCCTCGCCAATCTGCTCAGCCATTACCGCACGCCGCTGATCGAGATCGACGTCAAGGACATGTTCACCAACACCTCGCCGGTCGGCGCCTATCGCGGCGCGGGCCGCCCGGAGGCGAATTTCTTCATGGAGAGCCTCGTCGATCGCGCCGCGCGCGAGATGGGCATCGATCGCGTCGAGATCCGCCGCCGCAACCAGGTGCAGGCCAGCGAGATTCCCTATTCGGCCAGCAACGGCTCGGTCTACGACAGCGGCGACTTCCCCGGCATTCTCGACCGTGCGCTGGAACTCGCCGACTGGAACGGCTTCGAGGCGCGCCGCAAGGAGAGCGAGGCGCGCGGGCTGATCCGCGGCCTTGGCCTTGGCTGCTATCTCGAGGCCACCGCCGGCCCGATGCCGGAATCGGTCGGCATCCGCTTCGAGGAAGACGGCTCCGTCACCCTCATCACCGGCACGCTCGACTATGGCCAGGGCCACGCCGGCACGTTCGCGCAGGTGCTCGTCTCCAAGCTCGGCGTGCCCTTCGAGAAGATTCGCCTGATCCAGGGCGATTCGGCTGAAGTGCATGTCGGCAGCGGCTCGGGCGGCTCGCGCTCGACCATGAATTCCGGCGCCTATGTCGTCGCCGCCTCGGAAGAGGTGATCGAAAAGGGCAAAATCGCCGCCTCGCATGTGCTGGAAGCCGCCGTCGCCGACATTGAATTCGCGCATGGCCGTTTCTCGATCGCCGGCACCGACCGCGGCGTCAGCGTCATGGAACTCGCCGCCAAGCTGCGCGGCGGCCTCGCGCTGCCAGAAGGCGCGCCGACGAGCCTCGACACGACCCATATCGGCAAGGGCGTGCCCGCCACCTACCCCAATGGCGCGCATGTCTGCGAGGTCGAGATCGATCCTGAAACGGGCCTCACCCGCGTCGCGCGCTATGTCAGCGTCAACGATTTCGGCAATCTCATCAATCCGATGCTTGTCGAGGGCCAGTTGCAGGGCGGCGTCGCGCAGGGCATCGGCCAGGCGATCCTGGAGCGCGTCGTCTATGACGAGGACGGCAATTTGATCTCCGGTTCGTTCATGGATTACGCCTTGCCGCGCGCCGACGACATTCCCTTCCTCATCACCGAAAGCCGGCCGCAGCCGGCGACAACCAACCCACTCGGCGTCAAGGGCTGCGGCGAGGCGGGCTGCGCCGGCTCGCTCACCTCCGTCACCAGCGCCATCCGCGACGCCTTGCAGCGCGCCGGCGTGCAGGAGTTTGAAATGCCCGCGACGCCTTTGCGCATCTGGCAGGCCTTGCAGGATGCGCGCGCTGCGGCAGAATGAGGGCGCGCGCCGTCGGCGCTGCTTGCAGGAGAAGACGCATGAAGAAGCTGCTCGCCGGTCTTGCCGGCCTCATCGCCATGACCGGCCTCGCCGTGGCGCAGACGCCGCAGGCAGCAACGCCCGCCAAGCCTGTTGCAGCTCCCGCCGCCGCTCCGGCCGCCAAGCCCGCCGCTTTGCTCGACATCAACACCGCGTCGGCGGCCGAACTGGAAGCGCTGCCGGGCATCGGCAAGGCGCGCGCCGAGGGCATCATCAAGGGCCGTCCCTACAAGGGCAAGGACGAGTTGGCGCAGAAGGGCATCATCCCCGAGAAGGTCTACGCCGACATCAAGGACAAGATCATCGCCAAGCAGAAGTAAGGCGGCGATTTCCGTGAAGGTGGCGGCGTCGGACGCGGGTTCGATGCCGCCATTTTCATGCGCGCTCGACCGTCACTCCACCACCACCTTGATCATCCGCGACGCGCCGTCGCGCAGCGGCAGGCGCAACTGGATGCGATGCGCGCCCGGCCGCATTGGCCAATAGACCGTGTCGTCCGGATCGGCGAGCGCGAAGGGCTCGCCGTCGATCACCCACATCACTTGCGGAACGCGCGGCTCGACCGTCGCCTTCAGCGCCAGCCGGTTGAGATGCGCCGGCGTCTCGGGATTGCGCCAGATGCGGCTGTTGTTCTCGGGCGCGGCGATGTGCAGCCGCACGTCGCCGGCGCTCATCGCCGGCCCGTCGACCGCATAGCCCTCTTCGCGCGCCCAGGCGCGCTGCGACGCCGGCACGTTCAGAACGGGCCGCGCCTCGTCGGCGCGCAATACGGCGAGCGCCGGGGCCAGCGGCGGCTCCTCGCCCGGCCGCACCCATTCGGTCAGCGTCGGGCCGCAATCGCCGTTCGAGCGCTTGCCGCCGATCATGCACATCTCGACCGCGACGCGGCCGCGCGGAGCGGCAAAGGCTCCGTCGGCAAGATCGCCCGGCAGCACGCCGTGCAGCGAGGTCAGCAGCGCCTGCGCCACGCGCGCCGCACTGCGCCCGCCGCTCATCTGGATCATCGGCCCGGCGTCTCCGCGCCCGATCCAGACGCCGACGACGTATTTTTCCGAATAGGCCAGCGTCCACGCGTCGCGGAAGCCCTGCGACGTGCCGGTCTTGAGCGCCACGGGAAACGGATATTCCATCGCGCCATAGCGCGGGAAACTCGGCAGCCGCGCCTGCGGATCGGACAGGAACGAGGTCGTCAGCCGGGCTGAATCGCTCGACAGCACGCGCACCGGTCGCCGCGCCTGCCCTTGCGCCCAGACGAGATCCTGCAATTGCCCATCTTCGGCCAGCGCGCCATAGGCCCGCACCAGCTTTTCCAGCGTCGTCGGCAAGGCGCCGATGGCCATCGACAGGCCGAAGGAATCGGCCGGCGCTTCGAGGTCGTGCAGCCGCAGGTCGCGCAGGAAGCGGAAATTCGTCTCAAGCCCGGTGCGCCGCAGCAGATTGGCCGCCGGCACGTTGCGCGAATTGGCGAGCGCCTGACGCGGCAGCAACGGCCCGAGATATTGCCCGTCGGCATTGCCGATGCCCGACGCGCCCTCCGGCAGATCGGCCAGCACATCGGTCGGGCGAATGACGCCCCGCTCCAGCGCCAGCGCGAAGATGAACGGCTTCAGCGTCGAGCCGGGCGAACGCAGGACGCGGGCGAAATCGACCGCGCCATTGCGCCGGTCGCGATAGTCGATCGAGCCGACATGCGCCAGCACCTCGCCCGTGCCGCGCGCGGCCACGATGATCGCCGCCTGCTCCGCCCCGGCCCAGCGCCAGCCATCGACGAAGCGCTGCGCCAGATGCGTCGCCTTGTCCTGAACGGCGAGGTCGAGACTGGCGCGGATGCGCGGATCATGCGCGCTTTGCGGCGCGATGCGCCCGTCGCGTACGAGGCTTTCGAGATAGAGCACGGCATGCAGCGCCTGCGGCCGGCGCGGCGCTTTCGGCGCGGGCAGGCTGTCGAGCTGGCGATGCGCCAGCGCCAGTTCGGCCGCATCAATGACGCCCTGCCGCGCCAGTTCGTCGAGCGCGCGATGGCCGCGCCGCACGGCGCGCGCCAGCCCGTCGGCGCGCAAGAGGTTCATCCGCGTCGGCGATTGCGGCACGGCGGACAGCAGCGCGATCTCCGCCCAGCTCAGATCGCCGACCGGCTTGTCGAAATAGAACCGCGCCGCATGCGCAACGCCATGGCTGGCGTTGCCATAGGGCGTCAGCCGCAGGTAATGCGCCAGCAGCGCCTCGCGGCCATGGCGTAGCGTCAGCGCCACGCCGGCGCCGGCCTCCACTGCCTTGTTCCACAGCGAGCGCGGCGCGGGATGCTGCATCCGCACGATCTGCATGGCGATGGTCGACGCGCCCGAGCGCCGCCCGCCGAGAACGCGCTGGCGAATGGCGCGCCCGACCGCCAGAACATCGACGCCCGGATGCGAGGCAAAGCGCCGGTCCTCCAGCGCCAGCGTCGCGCGCACGACGCGCGGCGGCGCATCGGCCAGCGGCCAGAAGCCGTAATCGGTGCGCTCGCCCCGCCGGTGGCCGACCTGCGTCAGGAACGCGCCATGCCGGTCGGTGACATAAGCCGTCGCCGCCGGCGCAACGAGCGCCGCGCGCGAGGCCACCGCCTGCGCGTAGACCCCGGCGAGCGCCAGCAGCGCGCATGTCAGTCCCAGACCTTTCCAGCGCCGCGCCCCCCACCCCCACACCGTCATGGCCGGGCTTGTCCCGGCCGTCCACGCCGCGCCGCTGCGCCAAACGCGCCGAACAGGCGTCCCGCGGCCCGTGGATGGCCGGGACAAGCCCGGCCATGACGGCGGGAGGGTCTGCGCCTCGTTCGGCGCAACGGTCTGCGCCTCTTCCGGCTGCGTGTTATGCGCCTCTTTCGACATCGAACGACGCCTAGCGTGCAATCACCACGCGCGCCCCGGCGCTCGCGCCGTAAAGGCCGCGCTGATACATCGTCTCGACCTCGCCCGGCGGCTGGGTGAAGCTGCCGGCGATTTGCGCCCGCGTGCGGAAGACGAAGCGGTAATTGCCCTTCGGCAGCCGGTCGTAGGCGTAGAACACCCGGTCGTCGCCAAATGAAACCCATGTCGGAATCATCGTCGGCGCGGCCGAGGGCGCGGCTTCCGCCGGCGCGGTGGCGAGATTGGGGTTGAGCGGCTCCATGCCCGCCGCCAGCGGCAGGCTCAGCGCCACATGCGTGCGGTCCTCAGGGTTGACCAGTTCGACGACCTCCTCGACGACATCGCCGACGGCAAGCTGCAACGCGCCGTCTGCGCCGGGCGCGAGCTTTTCGGCCGGGCCGCTCGCCGGCACGCGGTATGAGGCGCGCGTCAGGGCGAAGCCCGCCGTCTGCGCCTGGGCTTTCGCGCCCGGTTCCTGCGGCTGGTAGCGCGTGTCGATGAGCGCCACGACCGGCGCGCCGCCGCCATTGGCGAGACTCGCCGGCGCGGGATCGTTCGACATGTCGCGCAGCACCGGCTTATCGCCGCTCAGCGTCAGGCTGGCGGCGCTCGTCCCCCGCGTCAGCGTCACCGGGATCTGCCCGGCCGGCCTGCGCCACGCGGTCGCCAGCGCCCGCACCGCGGCGGCGTTGGCGTTGGTCGCGCCCCAGCCGTCGCCCTCGCCCAAACGCAGCAGGCCGTCGCGCAGCACGCCGAGGCGGGCGTCGTCGGGCGCGGCCAGCGCCATGGCGCGCGTCATCTCGGCCAGGCTGCGCGTCTCGGACGGCAGGATCACCGGATCGGCGCGTTCGCCCGCCTGCCCGCCATAGATCGGCTTGCCGTTGCGCGTATTGATGACGACGCGGCTCCACATCGTTTGCAGCAGCGCATTGGCGATGCGCTTGTCGCCACCCGGCAGGCTGGCGGCGGCGGCCGTGATCTGCGCCACGCTGAGATTGGGCAGCGCGTCGGCGCGCCGCGCCAGTTCCGTCGTATAGGAGGGATCGAGCGCCCCACCCTCGGCCAAAGCCGTCAGCGCCTCGACGCGCTCTCGCAATTCGCTGCCGTTGAGCAGCCGCGCGTAATCCGAACGCAGCGATTGCTTCAGCACCGCGCCGAGCCGGTCGATCAAGGTCTTGTCGATCGGCTCGCCGGCGCGCTGCGCCGCCGTGAGGAAGGCGTAGGACCACGCGGTCAAGGAGACATTGCCCCGCGCCTTCGGCCAGAAGGCGACGAGCCCGTCGCCATCGACCGCCTGCGCGATCGCCTGCGCCGTGGAGCGCACATCGCTGGAAATGCGCTTGTCGACGCCGCTCGCCGCCAGCAGCGGCGCGAAGGGCTTCAATGCCAGTTCCGTCGCGGCGAGCGAAATGCGCTGTTCGGTGCAGCCATAGGGATATTCAACCAGCGCGTTCATGCCGGCAATCAGCCGCACCAGCGACGGATCGGCGGCAAGCGTCACCTCGCGGCGGTAGGAGCCGGCGCGCGGCGTCTCGTTCGGCGCCGGCAAAGCCAGCGTTGCGCCGGGCGCGATCTCGGCGATCTCGTGGCGGCGCACCGGCGGCCGGTCCGGCCGCACGGGCAGATCGATCTGCACATTGTCGCTGGCCTGATCGGCGTCGCGCTGCAGGCGGAACAACAGCCGCACGTTCTCCTTGCCGGGCGTCGGCTCGTTGACCAGCGCCGGGAAGGCGACGCGCTGCGGCCTGTTGTCGGCCCAGGCGAAAGCCTGCTCGCGCGCGCCCTCGAAGGTCAGCCCCTCGCCGATGAGCGCGGCGCGGCCATTGCCGCCCGGCCCCTCGACGACGCGCGCAACCATGGCGAGGTCGAGCCTGTCGCCCGGCCGGACGAAGCGCGGCAGCGCCGGCTGGGCCACGAGCTCCTGCCGGATGAGCATTTCGCCCGTGGCGAAGCCGAACCGGTCCGGCCCGCTCACCACCTTGGCGCGCAGCTTGAACACGGTGAGCGAGTCCGGCAGCTTGACCTTGATGCGCGCCACGCCATCCGGCCCAACCGCCACCTTGGGCAGATAGATCGGCACCGGGGTGAAATTCTTGCGCACGGAAATGTTGTTTTCCGCGCCCCATTCGGCCAGGCCGATGTCGCCGCCCGGCGTCTCCTCCAGCGGGATGATTCCAAAGGCCATGTTGCGCGTATCGCGCGCCGCCATCCTCGTTGGCCGCGCCACGATGAAATTCGGCAAGGGATCGAGCGGCCGCTCCTTGGCCAGCGACAGCACCGCCTGATCGACCATCCAGAAGGTCGCCTCGCCGGCAATCGGCTTGCCGGTGTCGTCGCTCAGCCGCAACACCACCTCGACCTCCTGGCCGGGACGCGCCTTCTGCGGATAGTCGAGCCTGGCGGTGACGATGTTCTTGACCGGCGTCACCGAAATCCATTTCGTCGCCGCGATCGTCACCGGCTTGCCGAGATCGAACGGCGCGGTCGGGTTCGGCGCATTGTCGGCGAGCCGCCCGCGCATGATGAGGAAATGCACGGCGAGCTTGGGACCCTGCTCTTTGGCCAAGGTCACAGGATAGCGGCCGTAGCCGTTGGCAATGTCGACCCAATCATAGCGATAGGCCCCGCCCGGCTCCTCGACGATGGCGAGCGCCCGCGCGGACTGGAACGGCGACTGGATGACCAGCGTCGCCGTCTCGCCCGGCGCATAAGAATCCTTCTCCAGCGTCACATTGGCGCTCTGCGACGGCGCGCGCGCCCATGTCACGGGCGTCTCGCCGCCGACGAAGAAATCGACGCTCACCTGCTGGCGGCGGCCGATGCGGTCGAACGCTTCCAGTTGCAACACATAGACGCCGGCTTCCTTCGCCTCGAAGGCGAGCTTCAGCGCCTCTTTCGCGCTCGTCGCCTTCTTCTCGACAAGCGTTTCGTCGATGACCTGCGTGACATATTTCGCCGAGCCCTGCGAGAAGTCGGAAGCCTGCAGCACCGACACCCAATTGCGGCGGATGAAGCGCGCCGTGACCTCGAGGCCGGCGAAGGCCTCGCCCTTGCCGTCGACGACGATGGCTTCAGCCTCCACCGCTCCGGGCTTGGGCATGTAGCGCGGCAGTTTCAGGCCGAGCGCGAAAGGCGGCGTGGCGATGACGTTGATGACGTTGCGCACCTGAATGTCGTCGTCGCCCGTCACCGTCGCCTCGATTGAATAGCGGCGCGGCTGCGCCGTCGGCTCGATCGTGGTGTCGAAGGAAATGCGCGCCGCGCCAGAGGCGTCGGTGCGCGCCTCGCGTTGCAGCACCGACGACGACTTGAACTTCTGCTCGCCCGAAAAACGCGCATCGGTCGAGAACAGGAAGCCCTCGCGCCCCGGCGGCGTCCATTGATGCGGGAATTGCGCCGCGCGCCAGGTGATCGGCCGCTCGGCCGCCAGCCCGCCGGCAAAATAGCGCGCCAGCAGATCGACGTTGAACGCACCGTCGAGCGGAACCATCTGCGGCCCGTTCAGCACCACCTCGAAGGTCGGCAGGCGATACGCCTCTTTCTTGAAGCTCGTCGCGCCGGCGGCGCAGGTCGCCGGGTCGATGGCCTCGCCTTCCGTCGCGGCGCGGTTTTCGCCGTCGCTCTCCTCCTGCTCCTCCTCGGTCTCGACCCGCGCCTTTTTCGGGCCTTCGGGTTCGAACTTCGCCGTGTAGTCGCCGGTCGCCGGCGTCTGCGCATCGAACTTGTGATAGAAGCCGCCAATGGCGTCGAGCGTCACCGCAATGCGCCATTCCTGATTGCTCGGGCCCTGCACGACGAGCGTGCCGCCGCCCCTGGCGTAGGACAGCCTGCCGCCGAGATAGGAGCGGATATAGCCTTTCACATGCACGGCTTCTTCCGGCCGATAGATCGGCCGCTCGGTAAAGACATGGCAGAGCGTGCGCGGCGTCTCGGCCCGCGCGATGTCCGGGTTGACCGTCCAGCCGAGCCAAGGCTCTTCCGGCTTCGTCCAGTTCTCGCGCGCATATTCGGACGGCGCGCGCGACGGCTCGATGACGAGCGTATCGAGCCCCTTGCTGACGACGACGCGCTTGATCTCCGCCTGCACGCGCTTGTCCAGGCCCCAGACAAACGCGCCATTGGCGTCGGTCTGGCCGCTGGCCAGCGTGACGAATTTGTCGTCGCGCAGGCCTTCCAGCCGCACCTGCGCCTCGGCCATCGGCCTGGCGCTCGCCAGCGATGTGACAACGAAGCGCACGCGCGCAGGCTCTTCGACGGCGCTGAGCGTCAGGTCGGTCGCCTGCACGCGCATCCAGCGGCGCGGCCCGCCATTGGTCGGGCGCAGTCCGACGAGATAGGCGCCCGCCTGCTCCGCGCCGGAAATCGTAGCGAACAGCGGCTTCAGGTCGAGGCCGAACTTGGCGTCGACGCCGTTACGCTGGATCGGCAAAGCGACGAGCTGCGATACGGCCGGCGAACCGAGCGCCTTGATGCGGTCGGCAATCGCCTTGCCTTCGGCGTCGTTATGCTCGCTCCATTTGCCCGGCTCGTTGCCCGGCAGCGGCGGCGCGTCTTCATCGCTCGTCGTCAGGCCCTCGGCCGGAAACGGCCAGAAATCGCGCGACAGGGCGTCGATGGCGTGAATGCGAATGTCGGCCTTGTCATAGCCGCGCCCGCGCAAGGGCAGGAATTGCGGGCCGAAGCGCTCAACGATGCCTTGGCTCGCATCCCAGCGGATCAGCGCCTGATCCGGCAGAAAGGCGAAGCGCTGCGCGAAGGCGCCGGCCAGCGGCCGCTTGCGCTCATCCCTCAAGGCGCCGGGCGCAAGGCGGATGTCGTAGACGACGTCCGACAGGAAGCGGCCCGACAGGCGCAGGCGATTGCCGTCGACTTCGGCGGCAAGATCGTCGACCGGCGGCGAGACGCGCAACGCCTCGCGCAGCTTCACCACGTCGAGCGCCTCGGGCCTGGCCGAGAAATTCAGCGACAGCCGGCGTCTGGCGCTTTCGGGATAGTCGCCGACGCCCTCGTCGCTGCCGCCGCCATAGGGCTGGCAGCGCATCACGCCGTCCTGCGTCGCGCCATCGAGCCCGCGCCCGCAACTGGCCTCCGTCGCATGGAACGGCGGCGCGCTGCGCAGCCGCAATTCATAGGACGGCGCGTCGAGCCCCGGCGCGTCCGACAGGGCAAGACGCAGGATGGCGACGCGGCCGTCCGCCACCGATTGCTTCAACCGCACGACATAGGATTGCTTGTCGTCGCGCGACTTGCGCTCAAGCGCCTTGATCTCGAAATCCTGCCGCCCGAGCATCTGGCCGCCAACGGGGCTCAGGCCCGGCGCGGGGCGCAATTCGATCGTCATCAGCCGCGCCAGCGCATCGAGCGCCACGGGATCGTCGAAGGTCAGCACGATTTGGTCGAGATCGGCGATGCCCTCGCTCTGCTCCGACGGCGAGGCGGCCGACGGCGACGGCAGCAGCGGCACGAGCGTCGTGCGCGCCCCTTGCGTCTCGAACGTCACGCGCTGCAAGGGCTTCCACGCATCCGCCGGGCGGAATTGCAGGGCGCGCGCGCCCAGCCATTGCCATGCGCCCGGCACGGCGGGGCTCACCTGCACGAATGTCTCGGGCCGATCCTCCGGGCCGCCCGACGCTGGGCCGGCATCGCGGTCGAAGAAGATCGTCACCGGATCCCAAGCGCGCAGGAAGCTTTCCGGCACGATCTTGGCGCCGTCGGCGCGCTGCAATTTGTCGAGCGCGGGCGGCGCGGCGGTCTGCGCCAAAGCGCAGGGCGCGGCGGACAGGGCGAGAGCGAGCGCGAGAGCCAGGCGTTTCATCGTCATGCCTCACTTAGTCCCGGAAGATTTCAGACCCACCATGTCGAGGAAGCGCGCGGCCTCCGCGTCAGGCGGACCGGAAGGCGGCGGCGACACGCCGACAAGCGCCGGCCGCACGATCATCGTCGCCGCATCGACGGGCGCGCGCGCTTCGAGCACGTAGCGCCCCGCCGCCAGCCTGACGATCTGGTTGACGCCCTCGGCGATCGTCTTGCCAGCGGCGTCCATCAGCCGCAAAGCGGCGCGGTCGGGATCGGAGCGCAGTCCGACGCCGATCTCGCCGGCGCGCTTGACCTCGAAGCCGAACAACACGCTCGCGCCCGGCGCCAGCGCCACAGGCTCGCCCAATCCTTCGCCAATCGTCCTGATCGGGCTGGCGGTCAGTTCGAGCGTGCCCGTCAACGCGCCGTCATGCGGCGAATAGACGTCGAGCGTCGCGTCGCCGGCGGCGAGATAGCGGTTGAGCTCCGCGCCCGCCGGGAAGACGAGCGGCGCATCGGCCCCGCCCTGCCGCACGATGGCGATCAGCGGCGCGCTGGAGCGCGCGCGCAGCAGCATCGGCGCATCGGCCTTGAGCGCGAAGCTCATCGCCTCGCCCGACAGCGCCGCATGGCCCGGCAGCGTCGTCGCGCGCGCCTCAGCCGCAGGCCACGCCGCCTTGCCGCCGCGTTCGATCCAGGCGGCGACGAGGCCCGGCTGATGCGTCAGGATCACTTCGCCCGGCCCGGACAGCGTCAGCGGCGAGCCGCGCGCCACGCGCCCGTCCGCGCCGACGAAGGCCGCCTCCGCGCCGATGCTGACGAGCACGTCGCCGGCCTGCGCCGCAACCGGCAGCGACAGCGAGCCCGCCGCGCCGACAAAGCGCTTGAACACGCGGGCAGCGTCGAGCGCCGCATGGCTCGGCGGCGCAAGCGCGACCGCGACCGGCGCCGGCGCGTCGCCGGCATTGACAAGCCACAGCTCGCCAAACGCGCCTTCAAGCACGCGGCTCAACGGCGCAGCGCCGCTCCACGCCGTGACGCGCCGCGCATCGCTCACGGCGACCGCCGCCGCGCCCGCCGCGAGATCGAGCATCAACCGCTTGTCGCCCGAACCGAGCTTGACAACCTGCGCGCTGCGCGCCGGCAGCACGCCGGAAAATTGGCCACCCGTGTCGCGCGCCGGCAGCAGCGTCACATCCGCATAAGCCGCCCGCACGCGCAAGGCGTCAGCGCCGCCGGCGTTCCAGAGGCTCGCCGCGCGTCCGTCGGACAGCGCCAGGGCGTTGCCTTCGGCGACGCCCATGCCGCGCCCCGCCTCGACGCCCGGCTGGCCGAACGCCGAATCGATGCGCCAGACGCGCGCCTTGCCGGCTTCCGGCCCCGGCGCGGCAAGGCTGGCGCGCTCGCCCTCGCCAAGCAGCACGGCCTGATCGGCCGATGGCGGCGTCGAAACCGCCATCGCCGCCCGAGCGCAATCGCCGCGCGCGGCCAGCCAGATGGATTCCGATTGCGGCGCGATCGGCCCATCGCCGACGAAGGCAAGCGCGCGGCCCGGCGTCGAACCGTGACGCAGGCCAGACCCGGCCAGCGTCACGAGGCCGACCTGCGGCGCCTGCACGCGGGTCGCGCAGAACGAGCCGCCGACATCGTCAAAGGCGATTTTGTTCAGCTTGACCGAACCGAGGGGCTGCGCCGCCTCCTGCAGCGCGCGCGCCGCCAGAGCGATCGAACCGCTGCCGTCGAGCGACCAAACCGAGACGCGCCACGGACGGCGCGCATCGCCATCGGCGACGAAGGCGGCGAGCGCCTCGCGGCCGCGGTCGAGCGCGGCGACACGCCAGCGCCCATCGGCGTCCCGCCGCTCCAGCGACAGCACGATGTCGTCGTCGCCCCGCGCCGCGACCGCCACGAGACGCCCCGCCTCGGCGTGAGCCAACGGGAAGCGGTTGACGACCGCGCCCTCGGCCCTGGCCGAGCCCGTCATTGCCAGCTCGACGCGCGAGGCGGGCTTGGGCAGTGCAAGGCTCACTTCCACCTTGTCGTCATTGCCGCTGTCGGCCGCCGGCTGCTGCGCGGGATCGGCTTCGCCGGATTCGTCCGCGCGTTCGGCCCTGTCTTCCTCCGGCGTCGCGTCGCTGCTGCGGTCGGCCGCCGTCACTTCGGACAGCGTCAACTGATAGCGGCCAGCCGGCAGGAATTTCGAAAACGACAGGTTCCAGTCATCGGCGCGGCCTTCAAGGCGCTCGACGATGCGCCCATCGGAATCCTTCAGCGCCGCCGTCATGTCGATGCGGCCGAAACTCATCAGATTGACGACGCGATCCTCGGCCAACGTGAAGGCGAGCGTCTGCGGCACGTCGACAAAGCGCGGCGCGCCCGGCTGCATCTCGTCGCTGGACAGCGTCAGCGTGTAGTCGAGCCGGTCGTCGCGCCCAAGCGCCCGCGCCTCGACGCGATAGGCTCCGGCGTCAAGCTTGCCGCGCCAGTCGCGCTTGGCGACGAATTTGCCGAGGCTTTCGTTTTCGCCGCGGATCAGCTCGCCGATCATGCCTTCGCCGATGTCGAGACGCGCCTGCGCCTCGCCGGCGAGCGCAAAGCGCCAGACGTCGGGCGCGCGCGGGCTGTCCTTTACGGCCGGCTCGCGCCATTGGTGCGTGACGGTCCGTTCGAACGGCAGGTCAAACGGCCCGTGTCCCTCGCGCGCCACCTCGGCCGCGACGGGCCGCAGGCGCGCAACGACGCGCGTCTCGACGCCTTCCGGCGAAATGACCAGCCGATAGCGCCCCGGCTCGAACCGGCGCTGGATTTTCGCCGTGCGGCCCGGATTCGTCAGCGGCCAGCCTTCGGCGTCCTCAAGCCGCGCCATCGGCTCCTCGCCCAGCGTATAGAGGTCGAGGCTGTAGTCGCCGGCCTTGGCGATGACGATCGGCACGATCGCGCCTTCTCCGTCGGCCAGCGCGGCGCGCACGCTGCCGTCGACGGCAAGCGGACCAGTCTCGGTCAATTGCGCCGGACGCGCGACAAGGCCGAGCCGGCCGGCCGAGTCCGACGCCGCGACGCTGACGCGATAGGCGCCGGCGCGCAGATAGGTTTGCAGCAGCGCGTTATGGCCGGCGCCGTTTTCTTCCGCTTCGTCGAGACGGGGCAGGAACGACGTGCCGATGACGGCCGAGGTCTTGAGCCGCCCGAGCGTCTCGACCCGCATCAATCCGCCCTGCGGCGCATCGAGGCGGAAGGCGCGCTTTTCATCGCGCTTGAGATCGAAATAAACCGGCTCGCCCGCCTTCAGCGCCGCGACCGCCGCCTCCGGTTCCGGCGCGACAACGCCGCGCGGCGGCGCGGCCGGCGTCCAGACGACCGCCAGATGGCGCGTGCGGTCGGAGGCCGGAATTCGCACGATCATCGTGCGGTGCGTCTTCTCGATCTTCTCGTCGCTGATGGCGAAGGCGACGCGATTGCCCCGCTCGTCGGTCACAGCGACGTCGCCGGACAGCGGCGCGCGCGCCGCAATTTCCAGCGCATTGCTCGGCGGCGGAGGCGGCGGCGGGGCCGCCGGTCGCGTTTCCTCCATGCGCGGCGGCTGGTCGGCCCGGCGCGGCGGTTCGCGGCGCGGGCCAGGCTCACCCGAGGCGGCGCGCGGCGGCGACAGCGGGCGGTTGACGCGCGGCGGCGGCGACGCCGCCTCGGGCGCGCTTTGCGTCAGCGCCAGCGGACCCTTGGCGAGATCCGCCGGCAGAGCCAATGCGCGCGGCGCGGTCGTCAGGCCGGGGGCGGAATTGGCGATGATCTGGTAATTGCCGCCGCGCTCCAGCGTGCGCACGCCGAATTCGATGGCGGCGCGCGGCGGCGCGGGCGGCGTCGGATCGACGACGAGCCCCGGCGCGCCGATGATGAGGTCGAACGCGCCGCGCGCGCCGGCGTTCGGCTCGATTCTGGCGAGATACCAGCCGGCCTCGAGATCATATTTGCCCGGCGCGCGACCATCGGCGCGCGGCGCGCTCGATCCGAGCAGCGGCTCGATCGCGGCGCGGAACGCCGGCCCCTGCGCCCGCAGCGCCACCGGACCGGCCGCCGTCATCTCGAAGATGAAGCTCGTCGGCCCGCGCAGATTGAACTTGCGCCGCCACGCCTGACCCGGCCCCAGCCGCGGCGCGTTGGCGGCGATGACGCGCGCCTTGCCGTCCATGCGCGCCAGAACCGCGGTGGCCGGCGCTTCGTCGCCGCCCTCGCCGGCCAAGGCGACCGAGATGAGATGCGGCCCGACGCCCTCGAAACGCAGGCTGGCGTTTTTTTGCAGCGCGCGCAGCCGGAATGCCTGGCCCTCGCGGCCGCTCACCTCGACAATGGCTCGCTTGCCGCCCTGCGCCGCGAGATCGGTCTGGGCAACGGGCTCGCGGCTGGCCTTGCCAATGGCCGCATAGGCCGACGCCGCCTCGCCGCGCTGCGCCGACATTTCGACCGGCGCGATTTGCTGCAATTCGAGCCGGAAGCGGTCGGCATTGGCTGCGGCGCGGAAGCGGGCAAAGCCGAACGGCCCAAGCGTCGCCTCGGCGACGCCGGCGGCGAGGCTCAACGGCTCGGCGCTGCGGATGTGGAAGGGCATGGACGCATCGCCATCCGTCCATGTCTCGGGCGCGCCGCCGTAGGCCGTGACGAGATAGGCGCCAGGCTCGACCTTGCCTTCGAGCCGCACGCGCGTCATCGGCCGCCCGGCCTTGGGCTCGACCGCGCCCATCGCCGGCTTCAGATCGGCCATGTCACGCCCGTTGCGCCACAACCGCAAATCCTGCAGGGCGCGGCCGACGGCTTCCACCGACGCCTCGCCGTCGCGGCCGACCGCCAGCCAATAGGAGCGCTGCTGCCCGTCGCCGAGCTGCGCCGATTGTCCGGCGCCGAGTTGCGCGCCCGGCGCTTCAAGCTCGTTGAAGGCGGCAACGGCGAGGCTCGCCTCGCCCTTGGCGTCCTTCGCGCCGAAGGTCTTGAGCTTGTAGGTTCCGCGATCGAGCAGGACATCGAGACGCCCGTCGCGCAGGCCCGCCTCGCCGGCAAGGTCGCCCGGCCCGGCGATCATGTCGACCAATTGCAGCGCCACGCCTGTCGGGCTCTTGGCCGAGATGGCGAAACGTCCGGCGCGCTCGACCTGAAGCAAGGCGCGCCCTTCGCCAGCGGCCGAAACTTTCGTCGCCGACAGCGTCGCCGCCCCGGCGGGAACCGGCTGCACGGCGACGGCTGGCGGCGGCGCGGGCGGCGGCAGCGCCGTCGCCGCGGCTTTCGGCGCGCCGGCCAAGGCGGCCAGGCGCGCCCGGTAGGCGGCGGCCAGGCAGGCGGAAATATTGCCGGTGGAACAATTGCGATTGCGCTCGCTCACCCAGGCTCGCTGCGCGTCGCGCAAGGCGGCGGCTTCAGGGGAATCGCTCGCTGCGGCGGCCTGAGCGGCGACATAGGCGTCAGCCAACGCCCTGTCCTGCGCCGACAGGGACGGCGAGCCGCAAATGGCCTGTTCGATCGGCGTGCGCGCCTTGGCGCAGTCGAAGGACTGCGCGGCGGCGGACCCGACAGGAGCGACGGCGGCGACGAGAACCAAAGCGGCGAAAGCCGCGCGCGATGTCCGGACATGGCCCATATGACGCCTCGAATCGCAATTTCACACTGAACGGGCCCGCACAAGCTTCGTCCGGTCGCGACAGCCAGTGTCATCGTCACGCAAAATGCGTGACGTGACAATGACCGCCCAGATGAAATTCGCCGTAATCGAGACGCTATTCAGTCAGTCGACCTGACCTTTGAAAGCATCGCGCAATTCGCGTTTCAGCACTTTGCCGATGGAAGAGCGCGGCAAGACATCGACGATTTCGATCTTCGCCAGCCGTTGCGTCTTGCCCAGATGCGAATTCGCCCAGGCGCGCAGCTCCTCGTCGGTGATCCGGGCGTTCGGCCACAGGGTGACGAAGGCCACCGGCGTCTCGCCCCAGGCCTGCGACGGCACGCCGACCACGGCCGCCTCGTGCACGGCCTCGTGCTTGGACAGCACCGCTTCGAGATCGGTCGGATAGACGTTGAAGCCGCCCGTGATGATCATGTCCTTCTTGCGGTCCATGAGCTGCAGGAAGCCGTCTTCGTCGAAACGGCCGATATCGCCGTTGCGGATGAAGCGCACGCCGTTCTCGTCATACCATTCGGCGTCGCGCGTCTTGCCGGGCTGGTTGTGGTAGCCGGTCATCATGCCGGGCGAACGGCCGACGACCTCGCCGAGCTGGCCCTGCGGCACCTTGCGGCCCTCGTCGTCGATGAGGAAGATCTCGTGCCCCTCGGCCGGCTTGCCCACCGTGTGCAGCTTGTTGGGGAATTCGTGCGCGACGAGAATGCAGGTGCCCCCGCCCTCCGTCATGCCGTAATATTCGACGAGCCCGCCCGGCCAGCGCTTCAGAATGTCGGCCTTCAGCTCGGCCGCGAACGGCGCGCTGGTGCAGAACTTGATGCGGAAGCTCGACAGGTCGTGCTGGTCGAAATCCGGCAGCGCCATGATGCGGCGATATTGCACCGGCACCAGCATGGCGTGCGTGGCGCGATGCTTCTCGGCCAGCTTGACGAATTGCGCCGCGTCGAACTTCGCCATCAGCACCACCGCGCCGCCGAGCGCCAGCGTCGGGAAGACGCTGACCAGCGTCGTGTTGGAATAGAGCGGCGTCGACACGACGGTGACCGCCTCCGGTCCATAGCCGAACTTGCCGCCGCGCTGCACATGCGCCCAACGCATCCGATGCGGCTGGACGATGCCCTTGGGCGCGCCCGTCGTGCCGGAGGAATAGATGATGTTGAAGCCCTGCTCGGGGTCGATCGCGACGGGCGCGGGCTTCGCGCCGGCCGGCGACAGCCACGACGCATAGGCTTCGGCCCCGGCGGCGCCGTCGAACGCGACGGCTTTGACGCCCGGCAGCGCGCGCGCCTGCGCCGTCACTTCGGCGGTGGAGGCGTCGAAGAACAGGATGCGCGCCGCGCTGTCGGCGACCATGCCGGCGAGGCTCTCGGGCGTCGACGACGGCGCCAGCGGCGACACGGCGACGCCGGCGCGCAGCCCGCCGAGGAAGGTTTCAAGATATTCCTGCGAAGAGCTGGCGCAGATCGCCACGACGTCGCGCGATTTCAGCCCATGCGCCTGCATCGAGGCGGCGACGCGGTCCATCGCGGCGTCGAGTTCGCCATAGGTGAGCACGCGGTCGCCGTCGATCAGCGCGCGCGCCTGCGGCCGCTCGACCGCATGGCCGTGGATGAGATTGGCAATGGTCTCGAATTCAAGGGTCAGCAAATCCTGCGACATTTCTTATTCCTTGTTTTCGCGGGAAATTCAGGAGCGCGGACGCGCGAACGGCAAGGTGCTGGTCAGGCCGCCGTCGACCGGGAAGGCCTGCCCGTTGACGTAGGAGGCCTCGTCACTGGCGAGGAACAGCGCCATCGCGGCGATTTCTTCCGGCCGCCCGGCGCGCAGCAGCGGGTTGAGCTGGCCGATCTTGCCGTCGGTGCCCTTGGCCCGCGCCGTCTCGAAGATCGGCCGGGTCATGCCCGTCTCGATCAGGCCGGGGCAGATGGCGTTGACGCGCACGCCCGTGCCGATGAAGGCGTTGGCCGAGGTCTGCACCAGGCTGATGACGCCCGCCTTCGAGGCGCTGTAGGGCACGCCGCCGGCGTTCGCCCTGATGCCCGCGACCGAGGCGGTGCAGATGATCGAGCCGCGCTTCTGCGCGATCATGTGCGGCGCGGCGTGCTTGATCGCCAGGAACGGCCCGATCAGGTTGACGCGCAGGATCTCGCCGAAGCTCTCCGGCGTATGCTCGAACAGGCCCGTCCAGCCGCCGCTGATGCCGGCATTGGCGAACAGCACGTCGAGGCCGTTGTACAGCGTCGCCGCATGGGCGACGAGTTCCTTGACCTCGGGCTCGGAGCCGGTGTCGGCGACAACGGCGTCGGCCTCGCCCTTTTCGTCCTCGATCAGCGCGAGGGTCTCCTTGAGGCCCTCCTCGTTACGGTCGGCGATGACGAGCCGCGCGCCCTCGCGCGCGAACAGAACAGCGCTGGCGCGGCCGATGCCGCTGCCAGCGCCCGTCACGATGGCCGATTTGCCGGCAAGACGCCCCATGGTCTTCTCCCTGATGTCATTATTGAATCCGCCGGCGTGTGCCCGCCGGTCGGTCGTCAGCTCTTGTTTTTGTTCTTCTTTTTCTGCGCGCCCTTCACCGGGGTCGGCACTTCCAGCGCCTCGCCCTCGTGGTCGAGAATCGAGAAATCGTAATTGCCCCGCTCGTCCGCCGTCACGCGATATTCGAGCTTGTCGACGACATTGTTGTGGTCGTCGAAGGTCAGGATGCGCGGCCGCATGTTGGGGATTTCGCGGTCGAGCACATAGACCGAATTGCAGATGATGATCTCGTCGCCGACCTGACAGGTGCGCGCCGCCGCCCCGTTGAGGATGCAGCAGCGCGAGCCGCGCTCGCCGAAAATGACATAGGTCGACAGGCGCGCGCCGGACGCCTTGTTCCAGATCTCGACATATTCCAGCGGCAGGAAGCCCGCCGCCTCGCAATGGTCGGGATCGAGCGTGATCGAGCCGTGATAGTTGAGATCCGCTTCGGTGACCCGGATGCCGTGGAGCTTTCCGGCCATGAATTTACGCATATTTATCGCGCCTTTCGCCTGTTGCGCCGTTTTGGCCGCACTCTAGTGCATCGCTTCAAGGCTTGGCGAGGGAATTTGGCGGTCTTGTTCGCTGTTCTTCGCCCCGCTAGCCTCGCCTGTGACCTTTCCGGGCTCCAGGCAGGACGTTTCATGCGCAAGAAATGGGCACTGACACTCGAAGACGCCAGGACGGCTTGCGCCGCCGCGCGCGCCGAGGCTGAACGCAACGGCTGGGCCGTCGTCATCGCCATTGTCGACGACGGCGGCCACCTGATCCATTTCGAGCGCGCCGACGGCGCGCAGAAAGGCTCGTGCACGGTCGCCATCGAGAAGGCCCGCACCGCCGCCCTGTTCTCACGCCCAACGGCAGCGTGGGAACGAATCGTCGTCGACGGCAAGCTCCACATGATGACCCTGCCGGGCGTGACGCCGGTCGAAGGCGGCGTGCCCATCCTGATCGAGGGCGAATGCGTCGGCGCCATTGGCGTGTCCGGCGTCACGTCGGCGCAGGACGGCGCCTTGGCGCGCGCCGGCGTCGACGCGATCCAACCCTGAGCTTACTCGGCGTCGGGCTGATTCTCGGGCGCGGCGTCGGCGAAGGCCGGCAGGGCCTTGCAGGCCGCCTCGATCGCCGTCAGCTTCGGCCAGCGCGACAGGTCCGCGCCGAAGCGGCGGGCGTTGACCAATTGCGGCACGAGGCAGATGTCCGCCAGCGTCGGCGCCGCGCCGAAGCAGAAGGGACCCGTCCAGTCCTTCAGCATCGCCTCGCAGGCGTCGAGCCCGTCCTGATTGACGCGCCTGGCCCATTCAGCGGCGGCGTCCTCGCCGCCGAGCTTGCGCACCTCGGCCAGCACCTTGAGATTTTGCACCGGATGGATGTCGCAGGCGATGGCGTAGGCGAAGGCGCGCACATGGGCGCGGGCCAGCGGTTCGCGCGGCAGCAGCGGCGGGTGGGGATGCGTCTCGTCCAGCCATTCGAGAATGGCGAGCGATTGCGTCAGCACCGCGCCGCTTTCCGTTATCAGCGTCGGCACCAGACCCTGCGGATTGAGCGCCAGATAGGCCGGCGCGCGCTGCTCCTCGCGCCGCAGGTGATGGCTCACCTGACGCGCCAACAGCCCCTTCATGTTGAGCGCGATACGGACGCGATAGGCGGCGGATGAGCGGAAATAGCCGTGCAGGATCATGCGTGTTTTCTCCCCCTGCGCCGCGCCTCCATGGCCCTGCGGCGCGCCGCCCCCGATTTGACAGACGACTGATAATCAGTATAGTGCATAACAATCAAGAACAATGCCTGTCCCGGGGAGCGGACGCCTGATCCTGCAACATCCTGCCGTCTTCGCAAGAGGACGCAAGGAGCCTTGCGCCGTTCCTCGCCATTGTTGTCGCTGCAACCGAGAGGAACGTCTCGCCTATGGGTTTTGTCCTGCCGCCGCCCGCCGTCTCGTCGCTCGCCGTCGAAGGCTCGACCGACCGCTTCCCCATCCGCCGCATCTTCTGCGTCGGCCGCAATTACGAGGCGCATGCCCGTGAGATGGGCCGCGACCCGTCGCGCGAGCCGCCCTTCTTCTTCACCAAGCCGGCCGACGCCGTGGTCGACAACAACACGGTCGTGCCCTACCCGCCGGAGACGAAGAACTATCATTACGAGATGGAGCTCGTCGTCGTCATCGGCAAGGACGGCTTCGACATCCCCGTCGACAAGGCGCTGGACTACGTCTGGGGCTATGCCGTCGGCCTCGACATGACCCGCCGCGACCTGCAGCTTGCCGCGCGCGAGCAGGGCCGTCCGTGGGATTGGGGCAAGTCCTTCGACAAGTCTGCGCCCATCGCCCCGATCGTCCCGGCTTCGAAGATCGGCCACCCGGCGAAGGGCCGCATCTGGCTCAGCGTCAACGGTGTCGTGAAACAGGACGCCGACATCGCCGACCTGATCTGGAACGTGCCGGAAGTGATTTCCATCCTGTCGCGCTCGATGCGCCTCAAGGCCGGCGACGTGATCATGACCGGCACGCCGGCCGGCGTCGGCGCGGTCGTCGTTGGCGACAGGATCGAGGGCGGCGTCGACGGCATCGGCACGATCTCGGTGACGATCGGCCAGCCCGAAGCCTGACAGCCCATAAATAAGCCGCCCATCCCGCGCCGCCTCGCAGGCCAGGAGATGGGCGGCAATTCTTAATATTGATCCGCAAAGCGGACATTCAGGGAGAGAACGCCTCATGAAGAAGCATGTCCTCGCCGGCCTTGCGGCCGTCCTCATGTCGGGCACGGCCCATGCCCAGGCGCCGATCAAGATCGGCTTCCTGTCGACCTTCTCCGGCCCCTCCGGCCAGCTCGGGCAGGAATTGCTCGACGGCTTCAAGCTCGGCCTCGAGGCCAGCGGCAACAAGCTCGGCGGCCGTCCCGTCGAAATCATCCAGGGCGACGACCAGGCCAAGCCCGACGTGGCGCGCCAGGCCGCCGACAAGATGATCGAGCGCGACAAGATCAACATCCTGACCGGCGTCAACTTCTCCAACGTCATGCTGTCGGTGGCCAAGCCGACGCTCGAGGCCGGCGCCTTCATCGTCTCGGTCAACGCCGGCCCGTCGCAATATGCCGGCAGCCAGTGCCATCCGCGCTTCTTCGTCGCCTCCTTCCAGAACGACACCGCCCCCGAGGCGATGGGCGTCCATGTGCAGAAGAAGGGCCTGAAGAAGATGTACCTGATGGCCCCCAATTACCCGGCGGGCAAGGACTTCCTCGCGGGCTTCAAGCGCTTCTACAAGGGCGAGATCGCCGGCGAGGTCTACACCCCGCTCGGCCAGCTCGACTACGCCGCCGAGATCGCGCAATTGCGCGCGGCCAAGCCCGACGGCGTGTTCTTCTTCTATCCCGGCGGCATGGGCATCAATTTCGTCAAGCAATACGCCCAGTCCGGCCTGAAGGAGACGACGCCGCTGTTCGGTCCGTCCTTCTCGCTCGACCAGACGGTGCTGCCGGCCATCGGCGACGCGGCGGTCGGCGGCTTCGCCTCGGCCTTCTGGGCCGAGACCTTCGACAATCCGCAGAGCAAGAAGTTCGTCGCCGATTTCGAGGCGAAATACGGCCGCATCCCCTCGCCCAACGCCGCCGCCGCCTATGACACGGCGCGCCTGCTCGACGTCGCCGCCACGACGGTCGGCGGCAAGATCGAGGACAAGGCCGCGTTCCAGAAGGCGCTCGAAACCGTCAAGTTCGAGAGCCTGCGCGGCAACTTCCGCTTCAACACCAACCATTACCCGATCCAGGATTTCTACCTGACCGAGATCGTCAAGGACGCCAAGGGCCGTCCGGTGATGGCCGTGCGCGAGAAGATCGACAGCGACCATCAGGACGCCTACGTCAAGGATTGCAAGATGCCGGCGCAATAAGCGCGCCACAGTCCGCGCCCCTTCTCCCCTTGCGGGAGAAGGTCCGGCCGCAAGGCCGGGGATGAAGGGTTTTCGCGCATCGCGCGAAGCCCGCCCCGCGCGCCGACGACATTTCGCTTGTCCCTGCCCCTTATCCGGCGCTGACGCGCCGCCTTCTCCTGCAAGCGGAGAAGGATGTTCCGAGGTTCGGAATGACCGCAGCCCTTTTCACCGAGCAGCTTTTGAACGGCGTGCAGTTCGGCGTGATGCTGTTCCTGATCGCCTCGGGCCTGACGCTCGTTTTCGGCATCATGAACTTCATCAATCTGGCGCATGGCTCGCTCTACATGGCCGGCGCCTTCGCCGCCGCCGTCACGCAGCGCCTGACCGGCAGCTTCCTTGCCGCCATCCTCGTCGGCATGCTCGTCGCAGCCCTCGTCGGCGTCGTGCTGGAACAGGTCGTTCTGCGCCGCTTCTACGGCCGCAACCATCTCGACCAGGTGCTGGCGACCTTCGGCCTCATCCTCATCATGAACGAGGGCACGCGCATCCTGTTCGGCCCGACGCCGTTGCGCATGAACCTGCCGGACGCGCTGTCCGGCTCGATCGAGATCGTTCCCGGCGTGCCCTATCCCGTGTTTCGCCTCGTCATTCTCGGCGTCGGCCTTGCGGTCGCCGGCGCGCTCTACGTCATCATCATGAAGACGCGCATGGGCATGTGGGTGCGCGCCGGCGCGTCGAACCGCGCCATCGCGTCGGCCATGGGCGTCAACGTGCCGCTGGTCTTCGCCGGGCTGTTCGCCGTCGGCGCGGCCTTCGCCGGCCTTGCCGGCATCATGGCCGGGCCGATCCTGTCGGTTCAGGTCGGCATGGGCGAACCCATCCTCATTCTCGCGCTCGTCGTCACCGTCATCGGCGGCATCGGCTCCATTCGCGGCGCCTTCGTCGCGGCGCTGCTCGTCGGCATCGTCGACACCTTCGGCCGCGTGCTGCTGACGCCCGCCCTCGGCTCGATGGCCATCTTCATGCTGATGGCGGCGATCCTCGCCTTCCGCCCGAAAGGATTGTTCGCGGTCCATGGCTGATCTCTCCGCAAATCCCACCAAGAGCCACGACTGGCTCGCCGCGCCGCTGCTCGTGCTGGCGCTGGCGCTCGTGCCGCCGGTCTCGATCGCCCTCGGCGACCCCTTCCTCGTCAAGGTGGCGACGCGCATCGTCGTCTTCGCCATCGTCGCCGTGGCGCTCGACCTCGTCGTCGGCTTCGGCGGCCTCGTCAGCCTGTGCCATGCCGGCCTGTTCGGCATCGGCGGCTATGTCGTGGCCATCCTCGCCTATCACGATTTCAACGCCGAGCCTTTCGGCCTCGGCGCGCTGACATTCGCTGGCACGTCAAATCTCGCCGTCACGCTGCCGCTCGGCGCGCTCGTCGCCGGCGCGATCGCGCCGGTCGTCGGCGCGATCTCGCTGCGCACCAGCGGCCCGTATTTCATCATGATCACGCTGGCCTTTAACCAGATGTTCTATTACGCCGCCGTCGCCTTGCAGAAATACGGCGGCGAGGATGGCCTGCAGATCATGAGCACGATCACGCTCGGGCCGCTCGACGTGTCGAACCGCTATCGCTTCTTCTATGTCGCGCTCGCCGGCCTCGCGCTGACGCTGCTCGTCATCACCCGCATGTCGGCCAGCCGCTTCGGCATCGTGCTGCGCGCCGCCGCCGCCAACGAGACGCGCATCGTCGCCGTCGGCGTCGCGCCCTGGCTCTACCGCCTCGTCGCCTTCACCATTTCCGGAATCTTCGCCGGCATGGCCGGGGCGCTGCTCGCGGCGAGCCAGCAATTCATCTCGCCCGTCGACATGGCCTGGGACCGCTCCGGCGATTTCGTCGTCATGGCGGTGCTCGGCGGCATCGCCACGGTCTGGGGCCCCGTGCTCGGCGCGGCGGCCTTCATCGTGCTCGAACTCGTGCTGTCGTCATGGACGCAGCACTGGCACCTCGCCTTTGGCCTGATGATCCTGCTCGTCGTGATCTTCCTGCGCGGCGGCCTCGCCGATCTGCGCCACATCCTCAAGCCGCGCACGGCGGGAGGCGCCCATGGCTGAGCCGATCCTGCAGGTCACGACGCTGATGAAGCGCTTCGGCGGCCTCATCGCCACCAACGACCTGAGCATGACCGTCGAACGCGGCGAGACGCATGCGATCATCGGCCCCAACGGCGCCGGCAAGACGACCTTCGTCTCGCAATTGCAGGGACTGTTGACGCCCGATTCCGGCTCTGTCGTGCTCGACGGCCGCGACATCACCTTCGAGCCGGCGCACAAACGCGCGCATCTGGGCATCGCGCGCTCGTTCCAGATCGCCTCGCTGGTGCCGGAATTCACCGTGCTCGCCCATGCCGCGCTCGCCGTGCAGTCGCGCGCCGGCCATTCCTTCCGTTTCTGGAAGAAGGCGTGGCAAGACCAGAGCCTGCTTGAGCCGGCGCGCGAGGCCGTCGCCGCCGTCGGTCTGGACTCGCGCATGCATTCGCTGGCCAGCGACCTGTCGCATGGCGAGCGCCGCCAGCTTGAACTCGCCATCGCCCTGGCGCAGCGCCCGACGCTGCTGCTGCTCGACGAGCCGATGGCTGGCATGGGCCGGCAGGACGGCGCGCGCATGACGCAATTGCTGGCGAGCCTGAAGCGGCAATATTCGATCATTCTGATCGAGCACGACATGGACGCCGTCTTCAAGCTGGCCGACCGCATCAGCGTGCTTGTCGCCGGCCATATCATCAAGACCGGAACGCCGGACGAGATCCGCAACGACGCGGATGTCCGCGCCGCCTATCTCGGCCATTGAGGAGGCCCAGCGATGCTGCTCGACATTCGCGCCCTGCGCGCCTCCTACGGGCTGAGCGAAGTCCTGTTCGACCTGTCGCTCGACGTCATGCAAGGCGAAGTCGTCACCCTGCTCGGCCGCAACGGCATGGGCAAGACGACGACCATCCGCTCCATCACCGGCCTGTTGCGTCCGGTGAAGGGCGAGATCCTGTTCAAGCGCGAGCGCATCGACGCCCTGCCCTCGCACAAAATCGCCCATCTCGGCATCGGCCTCGTGCCGGAGGGACGTCACATCTTCCCCAACCTGACGGTGCGCGAGAACATCCTGATGTCGGCGATCCGCCGGCCCGACCGCAAGGAGCCGTGGACGTTCGAGCGCGTGCTCGACTTCTTCCCGCGTCTGGCCGAGCGCCTGACCAACGGCGGCAATCAATTGTCCGGCGGCGAGCAGCAGATGCTCGCCATCGCCCGCGCGCTGATGACCAATCCCGACCTGCTCATCCTCGATGAGGCGACCGAGGGACTTGCGCCGCTGATCCGCAAGCAGATATGGGATCGCCTTGGCGAATTGAAGAAAACCGGCCTGTCGATGATCGTCATCGACAAGGAGCTCGAAGCCCTCGCGGGCTTCGCCGACCGGCATTTCATCATCGAGAAGGGTGAAGTGGTATGGAGCGGCGGCAGCGCCGAACTGATGGCCGATCGCACGATCCAGGACACCTATCTCAGCGTCTGACAGCGGAAGGCACGATGGGCGACTTCATCGACATGCCGGGTTTCCTGATCCGGCGCGCGCAGCAGATCGCCGTCGCGATCTTCATGGACGAATGCGCGGCGCAGACCCTGACGCCGGTGCAATTCGCCTGCCTGTCCGGCGTGCAGGCGCAGCCCGGCATCGACGCGACGCGGCTGGCGGCGCTCGTCGCCTTCGATCGCTCGACCCTCGGCAATGTGCTGGAGCGTCTGGAGGCGCGCGGCTGGGTCAAGCGCTCGCCGAGCCCCGAGGATCGCCGCGTCAAGATCCTGCACATCACGCCGGAAGGGGAAGCCCTGCTGCGCGACGTCGCCGACAGCGTTGCGACGACGCAGGCGCGACTGCTCGCGCCGCTCAGCGCGAACGAGCGCGCCACGTTCATGGATCTGCTGTCGAAAATCGTCGACGCCAACAACGACGCCTCGCGCGCGCCGCTCGGCGGCAAGAGCGCGGAGGAATAGGGCGTCCCGGCGCAATACTCGCTAACCCGTCATGGCCGGGCTTGTCCCGGCCATCCACGCCGGGCCGATGCGCCTGCATCGGAAGGATGCACGACTCCCTGGGAGCTAAAAGCGATCATTTCAGTTATCCGCCGGCGTGGATGCCCGGGACAAGCCCGGGCATGACGGCTGAGGAACGCTCTTATCCGAACACCTCGTAGAAGCCGAGCTTGCGCTGCATCGGCGCATCATCGACCTGGAAGAGATAGGCGGGCTTGGTCGCGCTCGTGTTGACGATCTCGACCTGCGCATGCGTCGGCACGGCCAGCGTGTCGCGCTGCGTCCAGTCGAGGCTGACGCCGTCGATCAGCGCCTGACCGTCGCCTTCGACGACATGCAGCACGGCGGAGGCCGAGCGCCGCGCCGGCTTGATGCTCTCGCCGGGGCGCAGCATGATCGCCGAGAAGCCGAGGATCGGCAGGCATTCCGCCCCCGTCTCCGGATTGACATAGGCGAGTTGCACCGCCTCGCCCTTGTCGGTGATCGCAGAAAGATCGCCGAGCGCCGCCTTGACGTCGCGCCACGGGAAGCGCAGCAGCGGATAGGGCGCGCGCTGCGTTCCGAGCGAGCGATACGGCACAAGGCCCGAGCGGCGATAGCGCGTCTGCGAACTGTCCGCCTGATTGCGGATCGTCTGCGGCGCGCCCTCGATGCAATAGGACGCTTCGAGCGAATAGACCATCGGCAGGTCGAGCGCGTCGAGCCACACGACCGGGCCCTGCCCCTCG
>ERZ1645192.235-NODE-235-length-42785-cov-9.533981_pt1 | contig 42785 bp, 36 predicted proteins | sample MGYA00575354_ERZ1645192 | MGnify/ENA primary metagenome ERZ1645192 (study PRJEB40844, sample SAMN11349763) | freshwater sediment metagenome | isolation source: river sediment | host: Sediment | place: India: Faizupur Khadar , New Delhi | collected 2017-02-21 ...
AAAACAAACGATATGGAAAAGAGTTTAAAAGGCACCATGACTGAAAAGAACCTGCTCAAGGCATTTGCAGGTGAATCGCAGGCAAAGAACAGGTATGAATTTGCAGCAAAGGTTGCAAAGGAGGAAGGTTACGAGCAGATTGCCGCTATATTTCTCGAGACGGCTCTTCAGGAGCAGCAGCATGCAAAGAGGTTCTTCAACTTCCTTGAAGGCGGAATGCTTGAGATAACTGCAAGTTATCCTGCTGGAAAGACGGCTACTACTCCGGAAAATCTTGAAGCTGCGGCTGCCGGCGAGCATGAGGAATGGAATGAGCTTTATCCCGAATTTGCCAGAGTGGCTGAAGAAGAAGGATTCAAAAATATTTCCACAGCTTTCAAAGCTATTGCTTCAGCGGAGAAGAATCATGAGGACAGGTACCGTAAGCTTCTCGAAAATTTAATGAAGAACAAGGTATTCGAGCGTGAAGACAAGGTTTTCTGGTATTGCAGGAAATGCGGTTATGTTCATTTTGGAACAAAAGCCCTCAAGAACTGCCCTGCCTGCCTGCATCCTACGGCATATTTTGAACTGATGCCTGAAAACTATTAGCAGATGACGGGTGGAAAAGAGATGCTTGAGCTGATACTCAGGCGTCAGAGCGAAAGAAAATACAATGAAAATCCTGTTGAACAGGAAAAACTCGACCGTGTACTGGAAGCCGGAAGGATGGCTCCGTCGGCCTGCAATGCGCAGCCATGGAAATTCATAGTGGCAACAGACAAGGAGGTACTCACCCGACTGGCCGATGCCGCTTCAGCTAAACTGCTTGGGATGAACACTTTTGTCAGCCAGGCCCCTGTTATGATTGTGATCGTCAGGGAAAAGCCTAACCTTAGTTCCAGGCTTGGAGGAAGCATAAAGAGCAAGGACTATTCACTTATCGATATAGGAATTGCAGCGGAGAACATCTGTCTCCAGGCCCTCTCGGAAGGGCTCGGAACATGTATTCTCGGATGGTTTGACGAAGACCGTGTAAAAAGCATTCTTGGAATACCCGGAGCCAAAAGAGTTGAGCTGATCATCACGCTGGGATACGCGGCTGGCGAATACCGGCAAAAGAAAAGAAAGCCGAAGGACGAAACGGTAGCATACAACAAATACTGACCAGGCCTTTTCTGACGACCTGTCAGTTAAGAAGCTATCAGAAACCGGATCTCAGTTAAGCTTTTGAAGAGCTTCCCCGATCCTTTTGACCGCTTCTGCCAGCAGGTCGTCGGAATTGGCATAAGATATCCTTATGCAGTTGGGGGCTCCGAAGGCATCTCCTCCCACAACTGCAACATGCGCCTTATCAAGAAGGTACATGGCAAGATCGTCAGAATTGACAATAGTTCTGATCCCGTCGGATTTTCCCAGATAATATGAAATGTCGGGCATTACATAAAAAGCTCCCTGCGGAACCCTTACTTTCAGTCCCCTGATCTCTTTAAGAAGTCCGCAAATAAGGTCGCGGCGCCGGAGGAAGGCATCCTTCATAATACTTACGGAATCGTCCTTTCCCTTTATGGCGGCAAGAGCAGCTCTCTGTGCAATGGAACACACTCCCGAGGTAAACTGCCCCTGAAGCTTGTCGCAGGCTTTTGATATCCACAGTGGGGCTCCTATATAGCCTATTCTCCAACCCGTCATAGCAAAAGCTTTCGACACCCCGTTAACTGTAATAACCCTGTCGTAAATAAAGCCGAAAGATGCCATGCTTACATGTTCTCCCTCAAAGAGAATATGCTCATAAATCTCATCCGATATAATGAATAGACCTTCATGCTTTTCCACAACCCGGGCAATCTTCTCCATTTCAGCCCTGTTATAGACCATTCCGGTCGGATTCGACGGTGAATTGAAAATTATCAACCTTGTCCTGCCGGTGATTGCTTTTTCAATCTGCGAAGGATCTACCTTGAAGTCATTCTCAATATGCGCCTCAACAACAACCGGTATTCCCCCGGCAAGCAGGATCTGATCATAGTAGCTTACCCAGTATGGAGCAAGGATTATGACTTCGTCGCCCGGATTAATAACAGACATTATAACGTTTATAAGAGAATGTTTTCCTCCTCCTGACACGACTATCTGCTCGCGGCTGTATGTTATCCCGTTCTCTTCCCTGAATTTTGCCGATATGGCATCCCTCAGGTCATTGTACCCGGGGACCGGGGGATACTTCGAGTAATTGTCGTCGATGGCCTTCTTTGCGGCCGCCTTTATATAATCAGGTGTATTGAAATCAGGTTCTCCCAGGCTGAGACTGATTACATCCACTCCCTTGTCCTTTAATTCGCGGCTCTTCTGAGCCATGGCCAGAGTCTGCGAAACTGACAGCGACTTGATTCTTTCTGATAAGTATTCCATACAGGTTAGTTATGTTTAAGGCTTTTAATGGCCCTGTTCCATAGATCTGCAATAATTCCTTATGACTTATGGCTCTATGGCTCAGGCCGGAGTCAAATGTATATGGAATTTTTGGTTTTCAACAAGCCGGGGCGCTGTTTTTATAAGACTGCCATCTGCCAGATTCAGACAAAATATCTTACGTTTGTAAGTAAATAAACAATGACATGGAATTAATTGCCGACATTTTGAAAATAACATTACCCGCACTTCTTGTCTTTCTGACAGCATGGATCATGTTGAGGAACATGATGAGGAACGACTCAGAGAAGAGAAGGCAGGAAGTTATCCTTCAGGGGAACAGGACAGTCACCCCTATAAAGTTACAGGCGTATGAAAGGATTGTTCTTTTTCTGGAAAGGATAAGCCCCGAATCGCTCCTTATGAGGGTAAGCTCCCCCGATATGACAGTCTCACAGCTTCAGTCGGCCCTTCTTGCTTCCATCAGGAGTGAGTTTGAGCATAATCTGTCGCAGCAGATTTACATGAGTCCCCAGGCCTGGGAAGTTGTAAGGAATGCCCGTTCGAACATTATTAAAATAATAAACAGCGAGGCGGAAAGGATAAAGGGTGATGCTCCGGGCATTGAACTCAGCAAACTGCTTCTGGGAAGGATTATGGAGATGGAGCATGACCCGGCACGGGCTGCCATCGACTTTATTAAGGGCGAAGTGGGAAGGATGATCTGAATCCTTCCCTCCCGCCAATGTTCATAATTCCTAAAAATCGTTATCGTTTCAGGTAAAATTTTTATTGTTTTACATAGTATTTTTTATTGTAAAACGATAAAAATTTGTTGTTTTTTTCAGAATTTCAGCATATAAATGACTCCCGGGCTCAAAGCAATTCGAGGCTTCTCCTGACGAAAGTGCTGAGATCTTCTCCCCTGAGCATGTTGTTTGAAAGGAGAGCCAGGTCGATCAGCTGCTTGACTATCTTGTTTTCCGATCCGTAAGCTTCGAGAATTTCCTTACGTGCCGATTCGACGGTTTCAAGCTCCTTCCTCAGCTTCTCAAGATCATCCTTTTCGAACTGGCTTATCTCATCTGCTTTCTTTTTTCCGTGCTCCTTTTCCATGAAAGCAATCTCATCCTTCAGCCTTTCCCTTTCCTTACTGTTGTCCTGAAGTCTTTTTCCTTCTTTCTCATTAAGGTCTTCCGATATTCTGATAACCAGCGGATGGTTTACGTTTACAACCAGGTTGAAGCTGTCGGGAAGCTCGCCGTAAAAATTCATTCCGCCTCCAAGATGCGACATTTCCTTCATTCTGCGCATGAATTCCGACTGAGTAAGGATCACCGGAGAGTCGTTTTCGTCGAGAGTTTCGGGTACTGCGCTGTAAATTTCCTTCGTTTTCACCCTTACGTTAAATACGCTTCTCAGATCATCCTGCTGATCCTGTGAAAGTTTTGATTTCTTTTCATCATTTTTGGGGATCAGTTTGTCGATTACGTCAGAGTCGACCCTTACAAACCTGGAATCCTTGAATTTTGTCTCGAGATGATTTATCAGGTGGACATCCAGCTGGCCGTCGAGGTTCAGAACATCATAGCCCTTGTTTTTTGCATTTTCAATATAGGTAAACTGATCGGTTTTGTTGTTTGTATACAAGTATACAAGTGACTTGTTCCTGTCGGTCTGGTTTTCCTTTATAAGATTTTCGTACTCCTCGAATGTGAAGTACTTGTCATCCGTGTTTTTAAAGAGCGCGAATTTCGTAGCTTTTTCATAGAATTTCTCCTCGGTAATAATTCCGTAGATTATGAAAAGCTTGAGATTGTCCCATTTCTTCTCGAACTCCTCGCGGTTGTTCTTGAATATGTCACTTAGCCTGTCGGCAACCTTCTTTGTTATATGAGAGGAAATCTTTTTTACATTCGAATCGCTTTGCAGATAGCTTCGCGAAACGTTGAGCGGGATGTCGGGCGAATCGATAACTCCGTGAAGAAGAGTCAGAAACTCGGGAACGATCCCCTCAACCGAGTCGGTTACAAAGACCTGGTTGCTGTAAAGCTGTATCTTGTTTTTCTGAATCTCAATGTTTGATTTGATCCTGGGGAAATATAATATGCCGGTAAGCTTGAAAGGATAGTCGACGTTCAGGTGAATGTTGAAAAGAGGTTCATCGCCGACAGGATAAAGCTCCCTGTAAAACTTCATGTAGTCCTCATCCTTCAGTTCGGCCGGCTTAAGCGTCCATGCCGGTTTTGTGTTGTTTATGATCTTGTCTTTACCTGTCTCGACATACTTGTTGTCCTTCCATTCCTTTTCCTGTCCGAAAGCTATTTCAACAGGAAGAAATTTGCAGTATTTTTTAAGCAGTTCCTCAATTTTGCTTTCTTCCAGGAAGTCCTTCGATTCCTTGTCCAGATGAAGGATCACATCAGTTCCCCTTCTTTCCTTTGTGGTTTCCTCGATAGTATACTCCGGGCTGCCGTCGCAAGACCATTTTACAGCCGGTTCTGTTTCATCCCATGATTTTGAGACTACCTCCACTTTATCTGAGACCATGAATGCAGAGTAGAAACCGAGGCCGAAATGTCCTATAATTGAATTTACCTGCTCCTTGTATTTTTCAAGGAAGTCGTTGGCGCTCGAAAAGGCAATCTGGTTCAGATACCTGTCAATCTCCTCGGATGTCATTCCCACACCCGAATCAGAAACTGTGATGGTTTTTTTCTTTTTATCTGATGAAACCCTTATTGTCAGATCACCCAGTTCGCCCTTGAAGTCGCCGGCTGAAGCCATTGCCTTCAGTTTCTGGGTTGCATCGACGGCGTTTGAAATGATCTCACGAAGAAATATCTCATGATCGGAATACAGGAATTTTTTGATTATGGGGAAAATGTTCTCGGTGGTTACTCCAATTTTTCCAGTTTGCATCTCGGTAGACTTTTAGGTTAAACATGATCAACGCCGGCTTTGAAACAAAAGACATGCCGTTGAAATCCGACTGACAATTCGTCACTTTTTTATGAAGGGGCGACAGTTATCGATGTCTGCAATACTGTCTGAAGGCGGGGAGAAAACCGGATAACTGCTTTCAGGGACTATTTCTTAGGGTTTCTGACATCGACATTTTCCTCGAGTATCCAGTTGCCCTTTTCGAGATTGTATGCATCGAGAGAAAAATCAGGGCCGTAGTTCTCCCGTTTTCCGGTAAGGGAAGCCGATACCGGGACAAGGTGATCAAAGACTATTGATTTGTCGGAGTTGAATCTCAGGGTTACCACCGCTTTGGAGGAGTACTCGAGTAAAACTCTGTTCCCGGGCGTTTTTTTGCTGCGGAAGAAGTTCCTCCCGAAAATTAGCTCTTCTTCCGGAGTGAAACTGATCACTTCTATCACCTTTCGAGTAATATCCGGATCAGAGATATCGAGTCCAAGCAGAACCCAGTGCTGGTGTGTCCCCTTCCCGTACTGCCGGAGATCGTAGTAAAGAGCTCCGTACCAGTCATTGACTGTATATTGCTTATTAATAAGCGGCGGTTTGTTGTCAAAGGATGACTCAAGGCGGTACACCTTGTTTTTCCTGCCGTTGTTGTGAATAAAATAACAGAAGTATTTTCCCTTTGATTCATCCAGGGCCAGATTCCAGGTTATTATTTTGAGCTGTGAGTCTTTTGATGTAATCTGACCAAGATATCTCAGCCCCGTGAACTTATGTGTGAAAGCAGAATCCGATCGGGCATAGTTGTCAATTATAACGCTTATTGAATCATTTATTCTGAGACGGTCGGCGTCCCGGGTGGCAAGTGAAAGCCGGGTGAAAAGGTTTTCAAGGGTTACTGATGTGTCTGGGCTCGTCTGAGAGACCCCGCAGATACCTGAAACAAGCGCCAAAAATGAAATTATGAAAAATTTCCTTTTCATGCTCCGGTGTTCTTTAAAGTATTGTCGAGCAAAGCTTTTATCCGTATGCAGGCCATATCAACTTCTTCCTTTGATATTGTCAGCGGAGGAGCTATCCTGAACGAATCGTCACAGAAAAGGAAATAATCGAGGATCAGTCCAAACTCCGGGGCCTTCTGAACTGCATATCTGACCTGCGACGGATTGCCCAGCCTGACGGCAAGCATAAGCCCCTCACCTCTTATTTCAGTTATAAGTTCATGCTTAAGGTCATTCCTGAACTGTTCCGACCTCAGCCTGCAGTTCTCAATAAGTCCCTCATCTACAATAACCTTCATTGATTCCATTCCTGCAGCGCAGCAAACGGGATGTCCTCCGAAAGTAGTGATATGTCCGAGTACAGGATTGGACATCAGCGACATCATAATTTCAGGGGATGAAATGAAAGCTCCGAGGGGCAGGCCTCCGCCAAGAGCCTTTGCAAGCAAAATGATATCGGGGACTACTCTGAACCTGTCAGTTGCAAACATATAACCTATCCTTCCGAAACCTGTCTGTATCTCATCGAATACAAGAAGGGCGCCGGTTTCATTGCATTTTTTGCGGACCAGTCCGAGGAAGTCATTGGCGGGAGTAATGATTCCGCCTTCACCCTGGACAGGCTCAATGATTACGGAAGCAGTCTTTGAATCTATGATATCGAGTGAATCAGGGTTGTTGAATCCGGCCTGCCAGGTGTCGGGGATAAGAGGCCGGAAAGCGCTTTTATAATCCTCGCTGCCCTGGATGCTGAGCGCTCCGCATGTGCTTCCGTGGTATGCATTCCGGAAAGATACAATTTTGCTCCGGCCCGTATATCGTCTTGAAAGCTTAATTGCTCCCTCGACGGCCTCGCTTCCGGAATTCACAAAGTATGTGGAACTTAGGGAAGGAGGAAGATAAGATGAAAGCAGAGCGGCATATCTGACCTGGGGACTCTGGATAATTTCACCATACACCATAAGGTGCATATAGGCATCGAGTTGTTCACGTATTGCATTTATAACCCGGGGATGCCTGTGTCCGGTATTGCTTACGGAGACACCCGAGATAAGGTCGAGATAGTTTTCTCCCGAAGGTCCGTACATAAAGACACCTTCAGCTTTAACCACTTCGACGAGCAAGGGGGATGGGGATGTCTGACCAAGGTTATTCAGGAAAAGCTGCCTGTTGGTAAGCATCTTTAACAAACCGGTTACCTGGCCATTACGTTTATATCGTTCAGAAGGGTATCCCGGAACGACTTACCTACAGGTATATTCTTTACGCTATGGCCCACCATTATATCCAGTGAATTTTCCTTGATGGCCTGGATCATTTTTTTGTTGATAATATAAGATCTGTGGACCCTCAGGAACACTCCCGACGGCAGCTGATTCTCGATAGCTTTCATCGTAAAGTGTATTGTGTATTTGTCGGTTCCCGTATTCAGGGTAACGTAGTTTTCGAGAGCTTCAACAAAAACTATTTCCCTCAGTTTAAGTTTAACCAGGGATGATCCTTTTTTTATGAATATCTCTTCGTCGCCCGATTTCGGTGCTTCTTTCGGAGCAAAATACCTCATCACTTTATCGATAGCCTTGCAGAACCTTGCATAGGTAACCGGTTTAAGGAGGAAGTCGACGACATTGAAATCAAAGGCTCTGAGGGCAAACTCTTCGCCGCCCGACACGATAATAACATTTGGCGGGTGGTCGAGGCTTCCCAGGAGGTCGAACCCGTCCATTTCGGGCATTTTAATGTCAAGGAGTATAAGGTCGACATCCTTCTGTTTTGAGATCTCGTTCCTTGCGCTTACCGGGTCGTTATAGACGCCGATAAGATTCAGCGAGGAATACTTGTTTACATAACCTTCGAGAAGCTTACAGCTAAGCTTATCATCGTCGACAATTATACAGTTCATGCTTTAAGATTTGAACCGGGGTTTTCAGATCAAAAATAGCAAATAATTACTCAAAAAAAAACTTTATGGCCCTAAATAAATTCATGTTTCGGAGCCCGCCATATGAATGTGTTTTGTAACAGGGTCTTAGCCATTTCAGGCGGAGTATTAAAATAAAAAGGGGGTGTAATCCAACACCCCCCGGCAATCTCTTTGAATCGTGATTAAAGACCTTTGTTAAGTGCGGGAGCCGGTTTGAATTTAACGACTTTCTTGGCAGGTACGTTAAGTTTGGCATTGGTACGAGGGTTGCGTACAACTCTTGCACTTCTTTTGGTAACTTTAAAAGTTCCCATATTCGGGAGCTGGATTCTCTGTCCTTTTTTCATAGCTTTTCCGAAAGCTGTAACGAATGCGTTTAAAGCCTTGCCTGAATCCTTGATCGACAGACCGGAATCTTCAGCAATTGCATTAACCAATTCTTTCTTTGTCATAATGAAAAATTTAAATGGTTAGACCAATGGTTCTTGTTGGGTACAAATATATTTCATTTTAGTACATGTGCAAATATTTTCTCCTATTTTCCGCAAATAATGGAGGTTTACGACACAAAAGAGGGTATTTTCAGGTCTTTTGCGGAAACTTGCAGAAACATCTCAAACGCTCATTCTGTGGCAGTTTCAGGAATTATTGATTTTTTTAGTGTTCAAATCCTGTTGATAAATAGTTCATCGATCTGATAATCTGTTAATTCGCATATTTTCTCTAAAAATTCGGTAAAATGAAAAATATATTATCTTTGCACCCGACCGATTATCCGCCGTCGCTGAAGCTACGGCGGACGAAGGGAGAAATGGCAGAGCGGTCGAATGCGGCGGTCTTGAAAACCGTTGTCCTGCTATCGTGGGACCGGGGGTTCGAATCCCTCTTTCTCCGCCAGAATCAACATCTCAGACCCGCAGCTTTGCTGCGGGTTTTTTGTTTTACACGGATTACAAGCCATGCTCGCATGAGCGAGGAATCCGTGTAAAACAAAAAAGCCCGGAGGGCGACTGAGATGATGATTCTGAGGCCTCCCCCGACGGGATCATGAGCGAAGCGAATAATCCTGTTTAAGTAAGACCCGGGCAGTGGTTCAGAACGGCCAGAAACTGTTGTCGAACCAGATCTCTTCCCTCAACTCATTGTCGATCCTGGCCAGCCATTTGTGATGGCCCCTCTCCCATTCTGCAAGCATCCTGTAGAGATCTTTTTCATTGGGATCCGAAGCCGTTTCCGCCCGTGATGAATAGAGTTCCACAGCCTTTGCCTCGAAATCCATCGCAGCGCTTATTGCAGCGGCTTCAAACCCGGCTGCGCTGATCTGCTTCTTCATCTCCGTTGTGAGGACCTCCCTTGCCACCTCATCTGAAGCTTCAGGCTCAGGTGCGGCAATCTTCCTGAAGGCCTTATGCTTCTGGTAATTTTTGAACTGGTCGGAAAGAAAACGGATATGTTCCGTCTCCTCATCCGCTATTATGGTAAAAATCCTTCTGACAGCCTCGCTGGTCGTCCGGGCTGCCACGTCCGAGTAGAATGCCCTTCCCCGGTGTTCGAGCAGAATGGCTTCTTTCAGAATGTCGGTGGTGATTTTCAAATCCATGATCTGTGTTATTGTGAAGGAATGATTACGAAGGTAACAATTACATCTGAATATTGTTTGCAGGATCGTGATATCCTGATCGCACCACACCGCAATTCACCAATATTACTTATAGATTATCGCTGATAGCTGAAATCCTTGAAAATTTGTATCTGATCCTATGTCTAATTCAGGGCTTTTGTTTAATTTCCGTTTCAGTTTTCCCGGCGGTAAAAGCACTGGGGAATTTCAACATAGTGTTTTATATGAACACATTTATAGAAATTGAGAACCTTAAAAAGAATTTCGGCGACCTTACGGCTGTCGACGGTTTGAATTTCCGGATAAACGGGAATGAGATATTTGGCCTTCTGGGCCCAAACGGGGCAGGCAAAACCACCACCATCAACATGATATGCGGTTTGCTACCTGCCACCGAGGGGAGAATAACTTTTCCCGGCCACCAGGGAAAAGACCACAAATCCCTTATTGGATACTGTCCCCAGGAAAATGTTTTTTATCCTAAACTGACCTGTCTGGAACAATTGCAGTTTATGGGAACAATGTACGATTATCCTTCCAAAGCATTAAAGACCAGGGCGGTCGACATGTTAAACCTTCTGGGGCTTGCAGACAAAGCCGGGGTTAGGGCTGACAGGCTTTCAGGAGGAATGAAGCGCCGGCTCAATATCTGCCTGGCCATTATACACGATCCCGCGATACTTATCCTCGATGAACCGGAGGCAGGACTTGATCCTCAGAGCAGGATCCTTGTCCGCGACTTCATCAAAACTTTCGGAAAGGAAAAAACAGTTGTACTTACCACTCACAATATGGACGAAGCCGACAGGCTGGCCGACCGGCTTGCAATAATTGATCATGGCAGGCTTCTGATGCTCGACACACCCCGCAACCTGAAACTTACCATCGGCGAAGGAGATATTCTGGAACTGGTCCTGGAAAACGGAAATGGAAGCGCCCTTAAACTATTTACCGGCAGCCTTTTATCTCTTTCAACAAACATCAGGACCACAAAGAAAACCGTTCTTATAAAACAAAAGGGCATTGTTGAACTTATACCTGCAATTAAAAACATGGCAGATGAAAACGGATTGAGGATATCCGAGATCAGACTTCGTGAAAACACACTTGAAGATGTTTTTATCCACCTGACAGGCAGAAATTTACGGCAATGAAACTGATGAATATCATATCGAAAAGCCTTAAGGAGCAGGTGCGAAGCTATTGGCTGTTGCTTCTGTCGGTATTGATGGGACCGTTTTTCATATTTATATATTACCTGATTACAGAATCTTCATCACCCGATTACAGGCTGCTGGTAATAAACAACGATTCCGGAACAACAGCAGAAGGCAGACAGATAAATCACGGAAGCATCCTTCTGAGCTATATTGAAGCATTTAAATCGGGTAATACCGAGGTTCCCTTTACAATGAAGATTACAGATAACCGGGATGAAGCCGTCGAGGATATCAAAAACCGCCGGGCTGATGCTCTTGTAATTTTGGACCCCTTATTTTCACAGGCGATAGAAGCCCGTAAGTCGAACGATACTTCCATCCTTTCCAGGGTTGAATTTGAAGGTGATCTGACCAGCACAAGTTATCTTATCAGTGCTGTATGGGCCAACGAAATCCTGAACGAGTATGTGCTGCAGGCAACGGGGACTCAAAGGGCAATCCAGGTAAAGGAAACAGCACTGGGCACATCAGGTGCAGCGGGAGAGTTTGACATGATGGTTCCGGGAATACTAATAGTGTCGCTGATAATGCTCATGTTCACAGCAAGCATTGCCTTTGTGTCGGAAGTTGAAAACAGGACCATAATACGGTTGAAGCTTTCCAGGCTTACTGCAACAGAATTTCTCGGAGGTATCAGCATCGTACAATTACTGATTGGTATTATATCAGTCTTCCTTACACTTTTAACAGCAGTACTTCTTGGATTTAAATATTCAGGCTCGCTTCTGACGGTGATACTGGTTGCAAGCCTGACCAGTCTTTCGATTATTGCGTTCAGCCTGATAATCGCCGCAGTGACAAAGACAGCTGGAGAAGTTCTTGTGGTAGGCAATTTCCCGATGTTCCTTTTTATGTTTTTCACGGGGGCAGCATTTCCGCTTAAAAGCAATCCATTGTTTACAGTTGCAGGCTACCCGATCACCATCCAGGGAGTAATGACGCCGACTCATGCTGTTTCGGCTCTGAACAAAACGCTTATAATGGATATGGGAATATCTGCAATAATACCTGAGATAATAATGATCATCCTTCTTACTTCAATTTACTTTGCAATAGGTGGCATCATGTTCAGACGAAGGCATTTGAGACTCACCTGAATGCTTACCCTCAGCAAGATACAACACTTGAAAGACCATTAAAATGAAAAAGTGATGATAAAGCAATTTTCCAGAAGAAAAAGCTGTTTATTTTTATGAATACAAAAAAAACTTAGGAATCATGAAATACCCCAGCCTTCTTCTGATCACAGGTTACCTTCTTTTTGCGTCGTGTACCGCTACCAAACCGCTGACATCAACAGTTGCTCCCGCTGAAGTGACTGATCTCAAGCTTATGGAACCTTGTTCATATATTTCAATGATCAGGAAAGGCAACAAGGGAGCATTGGACGACAGCATTTCTGCAATTTCAAAACAACTTAATACGGATGTTTTAAAAGGAATGGCCGGACAGATCCCGATTACGGGTAACATAATCCTGAGCGACAGCGCCATAAACAAGAAGCTTGAGAATGAGTATGAGAAGCTTATCCTGACGGCCGACAGGAAAAGCAGCATTGCCGACCTTGCCATAACACCAACTCTGGACCAGATACTTGAAGCCAATGAAACCAGATTCGGAATGATTGTGGTTGCCTCAGGATTCACAAGGGTGAAAGGCAATTACGGTAAGGAAATTGCAAAAGGAGCCGCCCTTGGCATCCTTACGCTGGGGATGTATTACCAGACTCCCATAAAGGCATATTCGACTATATATGTTATGATAGTTGACTCGAGGGATAACAACGTTGCATTCTTCAGAAAATCATATTTGCAGGACCGGGAGCCGATTGACGAATCAGTCCTGGTCAAACAGTACAACAAGATATTTGAAGGGTACTTCCTTGCGAAGCAATAGTATTAACCATGAACAGGCAAATCAGGTTAAACATAATAACTTACACTCTATTCTTATTGCTGGCGACAGCCGGTATCTTCTATGGCAATGGAATTATAAACAATTATTCTTCCCTGAGAGTCTGGACAGGCATTAATCTGGTTTTACTGCTGTCAGGCGTTCCTTTTTTGTTTGTTTTCAGGAAGGCCGGAATTCCTGATTTCTGGCAGCCGGAAATCAGCAACAAAACAAGGCTGGGTTTGCCTTTTTTAACCGGGATTCTTTTCGGAGCAGCTGATGTTCTGGTTTTCAGGATAATCCTTCACCCCGAGCCCTACAGTGATCTTCCGCCTTTTGCACAGCCATTCCCCTACTCATTTTTTCTCTATTTCTCAGGGGCTTTTGAAACAGAAGTATATTACCGGCTCATACCACTGACTATAATCTGCCTTGCCGGCATGTGGTTCAGGAAAGGAAAATATTTTCATTGGTTTGTCTGTTCGGGCGCTGTTCTTACATCAGTCAGAGAGCCTCTCGAGCAATTGCAGGCCGGGGAGCTATGGATAACAGCCTATGCCCTTTTATCAGGTTTCCTGATGAATTTTATCCAGGCGCTTCAGTTCAGGAATAAAGGATTTATTGCTCCCCTTTCATTACGACTGGGGCACTATGTTGTATGGCACATCATACTTGGAGCTTACATACAATTCATTGAATTGTAACAGATATCCTTCATGATACCTGAGGTGTCATCTTCCGGCAGCCCTGATCTCACCCCGGGTAAAGGGCGCCAAACAACATCAGGTACCCCGGAAGGATTGGCTTCCAGTTGATTATTCTGATAGTGTGCTTAAATTTTTCAGGCTGCCGGCAAAAACCGGTATAGATATGCCGACCTTAACCCGTATCCTTTGCAGGTTTATTTTGTGACTACAATCCTTTTCTCTCCCCGGTAACTTCTGAGGTCCGGATTTTTCCTCAGGTAAGCGATCAGTGCATCGGCCGTTGTTATGAAAAGTGACTTTCCCGGATCCTTGTGTTCGTATTTATACACGGATGTCATATAGCTGTTCATGGCAACGCTATAAGTCCGGTTCATTTCAAGCGGATTGCCGTCATGGGTAAATACTGACACTTCAGCCAGCGCTCCGTTTGTATCCAGCTTATGACTTGTTTTGACTCCCGACGGATAGAGCGCACTTTTATCGTCTACATCAAAAGCTGACATCATCAGGCCATGGATTTCCGCCCCAGTAAGATCAGTCACAATGAGTTCATTGCCAAAGGGATCGAGCTGATAAACATTTTTAATGGTCACAGGTCCCCGCGGAAGACGATCAATCCTGACGCCGCCCGGATTTACCAGCGCTATATCGGCCTTCGCAGCATCGCGCTGCGCATCGGCCATCAGGTAGCCCAGCTCCTCATAGGATGAGAAATCATCTGAGGCTTCAGCAATTACTTCATTCAGAACCGGATTGTCATTGAACCTGTCAACCAAAGCCCTGACCGATGGCTTTTCATTTTTTGAATTTCTGATGTCTATCAGTTCCTGGCTTCTTTGAACAGATCCATCGCTTTTTACTGTCAGTTTGATAAGGGTCCCGTATTTCAGCTTGTTTTCAGCCTGTGTGATCATAATGCCGTTATGTATCTGGTCTTTCTCAACCCTGGTGTGAGAGTGTCCCCCAATTATCAGATCCAGTCCTGCCGGCATGGTTTCTGCCAGCTTCACATCATTTTCAAACCCTATGTGAGTGAGCGCAATGAAAATGTCGCTTTGTTCCTTCAGGTACATATAGTCCGGAGCTGCCTCCAACGGCTGCCGGAATTCAAATCCTTTCACATTGTCGGGATGTGAGTCGGGAATGCCGTTCTGATTTATATGAAGCAGACCGAGAAATGCCAGTCTGAGTCCATTGGGCAGATTGATTATCCTGAAAGGTTTCAACCGGATATCAATGGCTCCGGTCACCGACACGTTTGCGCAGATAAATTCAAAGCCGGCTTTCCGTGTAATACGGGCGAAGCCTTCCGGACTTGAATCGAATTCATGATTACCAACTGCGCTCAGGTCAAAACCTGTTGAATTCATCAATTCTATGACAGGCCATCCTTTTTCGGGATACTGGTCGTTAACAGGATTGCCGGTCTGGTTGTCTCCCGCCGCCACCAGGAGCATGTCAGGATACAGCGTCCTTAAGCTATCGGCAATGAATGCAAGTTTGGGAAAATTGTCGATGGTCGCATGAATGTCATTCACTGCGAAAATGACTGCCTGCCTTTCGGTTGAGGGCACCGTGACAGCTTTCCTGCCCGTGGAACACCCAAACAGTACGATGGCGGTAAAAATGAGTGCAGACAAACCCCGGAACCAGGATCTCCTTCTCTTTTTATTGGTTATAAAAAGGGTACTATCTTCCATCAGCCTTCCTTCCTCATCGAGAATATTTCCGAATTTGTCCTCTACAACCGGCATGGCTTTGGGAAGTTTTTCTCCCTGATCCGAATAGTATTTGAAAACTGCATCTTTCACCCTGGCTCCGTTGTGTATCTCAATAACTATGTCGTTTACCGTGATTTTCATATGATTAATCTTTTGTTGCCTTTCGTTTTGATTATTGAATCGCTGACCGGATCTTTTTAAGCCATTCTTAACTGCTGAAAAAAATCCCGGGCTGTTAACCCGGGACTAATTTAACACAAAACCACTTTCACTATGAAACTCCGGAAAAGATTTGATTGTTATCTGGGGTCACTGTTGGATTCTGTATTCAATACAACATATCCGATGATATAGATACTTCCGCTAAGGCCGTTAACCGTAAATGTATCTGTTGAAGCATCGCCAAGTCCTGCGTGAACGTAGGGGTAATATGTCGGATCGACAGTGTATTCGCCCCCGGCTTCCGGAAGGATTTCGTTACCGGCGTACATGCGGGCCTCACTCATGGTATAGCCTTCATACAGAGTAATAACAGCTTTAGTCGAGCCTCCGAAGTAATTAAGCCTGATCTCTCCCACCTTGGTAGCTCCGCCGACTTCGCAACCGACGACATTTGTCCACAGTTCGAAGGTAGATGTGAAAGTTTCGTTAGCCGGGATAGCGCCATTGGTCCAGCCCCACTGATCAAATTGATATTCCTTTAGCAATGGATCAGTAAGGAAGCAATGAACCATTTCCTGATAGGTTTTCCTTGCAAAGGCAACGATTGGTTTTTCTTCCTCATCCGGTTCATCGACCAGTATCTCCCTGAGAGCAGTATTGCAGCCATTGGCATCAGTTATTACGACGCTGTAAGTACCCGGTCCGATGTCAGTGAGATCCTGCGTCGTGGCCCCGTTGCTCCACAGGTAAGTATAGGGAGCAGTTCCGCCGGTTACAGTGATATCGATCATACCGTTGGAAGCGCCATAGCAACTAACGTCTGTGACAACAGCAGAAGCTGTAAGATCACAATCATCCTGTTCACAGCATTCGATAGTGTAATAAATACCACCAAACCATGAACCGCCGCCTGCTCCCGTTATTGAACCTCCGTACGCAGTTTCGTCTTCGGTAGATGCATGAGCCTGTATCCATATGCCATTTCCGCATTCAAGGTCCTCCCTAAACGGTATGGCAAAAGAATAGGCATGAGTACCGTCAGCAAGATCATCGCTTTTATAAGGAGTCTGACCAGGAGCAAGTCTCCCTGTCGGAGCAGAATCGAGAATATAAAGGTGAACCTTATCCAGTTCCCAGTCCTCTGTCGTATTATAAGTAACATAGAGGAATTCAGCATCATTCGATACAACAACTGTTCCCATTATGGTATGCTGACCTGCTGTCAGGGAGAAGGTCCGGGATTTGCATGTATCCGCAATACCTTTTACATCAGCATAGTACGCATCAAAGGTATACTTTGCATCAAGTGCAATCGCACCAATGGGATCATTATTGCCTGTTGCAAGTCCGGAATCGTCGTCAGGCTTGGAGCATCCTGCCATTATTGCCAGGAGCATTAAAGCAGCAAAATACCAGTTTTTGATTTTCATTTTTTTAATTCATTTATTTGGTTTGGCATATTAATCACAACTCGGAATCATCAGGCAAGGAAAAACCTGTGATTGAATTCAACATCTTTTTCCCTTAACCATCTTCGAAGGGCTTTGGAGATTTTACGGCTTCTTATTATTACTGTGCCGGTTTCGGGTGACGAGATTTCGTAAAGTGTTCTCATTGCTATCTGGTTTTTGGTTTTTTGTATGGTAATAATAGTGAACCGGAAGTGCAATGTCAATACGCACATTACCATTATAAGGGTGAATGCGATTGATTTAAAAACCATTCATCAACCCCGGAAGGCCTGTTGTGGGGAAAGGATAATTGTTTATGGGTTTTAAACTGCCATTCGTCAAAACGGTTGCCTTATTTACAAAAAAACCACCCGCTTAGAGGTGGTATTCATTGTATCATCCAATACAATATACTGTTTTTCTGTGTTTTACGAACAACAAACCTGCTAATTCGAAATTATTTCAGTTTTTGACCAATGGCTTGGTTTTTTTTGACTTAAAAACCCGGTTTCAGGCTTTTCGGGGTTTGGACCAACCTGGTTCCGGCCGGCAAAACGTCAGATTTTCTTACCTTTCCTGATCTTCGTAGTATGAACTGCATAGATACAACCGATGAAAACTAGATTGATCTGACAAGGGTGTTCAAAGCCCCAGCGATTTCAACAACCTTGCTGCAGTCAACAATTCCGGGATTGTCTTTGGGAGTGTGGGTAATATCCTGATCGGTCATATTATCTATGAGCCATTTGGAGGAGACGGCAATAGCCGGTACACCGCACTGCAGGAAGATGCTGTGATCGCCCTGAACCCATTGTATGCCCTCGGTTATTCCTTCATAGCCTTCAATTACTCTCTTTGTATGCTGAAGTATGGCATCAGGCAAATCAAACAGGGAAAATGAAGAGGGTCCCTCCCAGTATCCTGCTCCGTCAATATTTATATTCAGAAGGAAATTGGCAAAATTGCTCCTGTTAGATTCGAGGTAGCTCATCTGTCCGGGTACGGCATAGTAATCCTCTCCGTTAAGTGCAACAATTTCAATAAACCTTTCGCCATCGTAATCGCGAAGAAGATCTGAAAGCAACAATAATACTATAACACCTGTTGCATTGTCAATGGCGCCCGGAATGCCCTTTTTTGCATCGATGTGGGCTGTTATTGCAATCCTTGGTGCTTTTTCATCACCTTTCCTGCCGATCACGTTGTACGCTTTACCGGGGATTCTTCCGGAATGAGACTCCAGAGAGACGATCCTGCCTGCATGTTTCAGGAATCTGATTCCCTCTTCTTCCGTCATGTAAACTGATGGAATATCGAAATCTCCGTCTTCGATCAGTGGAAAGGGATAAACGCCGCCAGCGACAGCCGAATTTCTGCCTGTAGCGCTTATAATCGCCTTTGCTCCGCAATTCTCCAGAAGTGAAACAATTCTGCGATGTTCATCCGGATTATAGAACACAAAGTTCTTGGGCATCAGCTGCTCTTTTGCTATTTCTCCGTGAAGAAAAACTATTTTATCCCTGGCGTCAATCGCCGATAATTCATCTGTGTTTGAGGCAATGACCAGTTGCGCCTCGCCGCTGAATCCCATGGAATATGGTGCAACGAGCACCTTAAAGTGGTTATCACCGGATAAGAGTGTTGCACCGTTTTCCACCCAGTCGATTGCCTCGAATCCGGGCATTTCGGTTTTCCATCCGTTCGCCGACAGTTCTTTTTCAAAGAAACTGGTAGCCTGCCTGTTACCGTCGCTACCAACACAACGTTCCTTAATATCAGAACACAATATTTTAAGATAGTCCTGGCTTTTTTTCAGAAGGATATCATCCGTCATCTGTCATAAGATATTGGTCAGATCCAAATTTAAGGACTAAAGCTTCACATTAAAGAGGATATTGTTTTATTTTTTGTGTCTTGAAATAATATTGAAGGGTGTACCAGCCGTACCTGCCTGACTGGATCTTTACCTGAAGATGGCTGATCGGAAACCTGATAAGGAACGGGTTCATAAACTGTTCCCTGCAGTTAAGATCCCTGAAGCTTCAAAGCAAATATATCAATTTGAATCATATAAGTAAAGCCGCCCTTGTTGTCAGGCAGCTTTACCGGAAAATCCTGAAATATTACCGAATGATTCTGATCCCCGCCAATCACTTAAGGTCAAAACGGTCGAGATTCATAACCTTATCCCAGGCCGTAACAAAATCCCTTACAAACTTCTCATTTGCATCAGCGCTTCCATACACTTCTGAAAGTGCCCTCAATTCTGAGTTGGAACCGAAAACAAGGTCAACGCAGGTCCCTTTCCATTTTATCTCACCTGATTTCCGGTCACGTCCGGTAAAGCACTCGCTGTTTTCGGGATCCGGCATCCAGGCAGTATTCATATCAAGCAGGTTAATAAAGAAGTCATTTGTCAGAACCCCGGGATGTTCAGTGAAAACCCCCATATCTGAGCCATTGTAGTTGGCATTCATAACCCGTAATCCGCCGATCAGCACTGTAAGCTCGGGAGCAGTCAGTGTAAGCAGCTGTGCCCTGTCGATAAGCGCTTCCGTAGCTGAAATATTATACTTGCTTTTCCTGTAATTCCGGAATCCGTCATTAATAGGTTCCATGACAGCAAACGAACCGACATCGGTTTGTTCGGCGGATGCATCCATACGACCTGGCGTAAATGGCACATTTACATCAAAGCCGGCGGCTTTCGCTGCTTTCTCAACCCCGGCGCATCCTGCAAGAACGATAAGGTCGGCCATCGAGATTTTCTTATTTCCCGGCTGTGATTCATTGAATGTCTTTTGAATGGTTTCCAGTGCATTCAGAACATTTTTCAGCTGTGCAGGGTTATTTACTTCCCAGTCCTTCTGAGGGGCCAGCCTGATCCTTGCTCCATTTGCTCCTCCCCTCATATCCGAACCCCTGAATGTCGAAGCAGAAGACCATGCAGTGAATACCAGTTCCGATACGCTTAGTCCGGAAGCCAGGATATCCGCCTTTAATCCGGCGATGTCTTTTTCATTAACCAGATCATGGTCGACAGCCGGAACAGGGTCCTGCCAGATTAGTTCCTCAACGGGCACTTCCGGGCCCAGATATCGTGAACGGGGACCCATGTCGCGGTGAGTCAGTTTGAACCAGGCACGGGCAAAAGCATCTGCAAATTCAAGAGGATGTTCGTAAAAACGACGTGATATTTTCTCATATACAGGGTCGAGACGCAACGACAGATCGGTAGTCAGCATTGCCGGACGACGTTTTTTACCCGGGTCGTGGGCATAAGGCATCATGCCATCCGCGTTTTTAGCTTCCCACTGATAAGCGCCGGCAGGACTTTTTGTCAGTTCCCATTCAAATTCAAACAGATTCTTGAAAAAGTAATAGCTCCAGTTTACAGGAGTTTGTGTCCATGTTACTTCAAGGCCGCTTGTTATGGTGTCATCACCTTTTCCGGTTCCGTACGAGCTTTTCCATCCGAGGCCCATCTCCTCAACCGGTGCAGCCTCAGGTTCAGGACCAACAAGAGCGGGATCGCCCGCACCATGACACTTTCCAAAAGTATGGCCCCCTGCAATCAGGGCAACGGTTTCTTCGTCGTTCATTGCCATACGGGCAAAGCTTGCCCTGATATCCTTTGCTGCAGCCAGGGGGTCAGGTTTTCCTCCCGGTCCTTCCGGATTGACGTAAATAAGCCCCATCTGAACTGCTGCCAGAGGATTGTCCATATCACTCCCCGGAAGATCACGCTTATTATCATCCAGCCATTTGGTTTCACTGCCCCAGTTAACGTCTTCCTCCGGTTCCCAGACATCTGAACGGCCGCCGGCGAATCCAAAGGTTCTGAAACCCATCGACTCCAGAGCTACATTTCCTGCAAGTATCATCAGGTCGGCCCAGGATATTTTCCTTCCGTATTTTTGTTTGATCGGCCATAGCAGCCTGCGTGCCTTGTCGAGGTTTACATTATCCGGCCAGCTGTTCAGGGGAGCAAAGCGTTGTTGTCCCGTACCGCCGCCTCCCCGTCCATCTGATGTACGGTAAGTTCCGGCGCTGTGCCAGGCCATACGGATAAACAGGGGACCATAATGCCCGAAATCGGCCGGCCACCAGTCCTGGGAATCAGTCATCAATTTGTGAAGGTCCTGCTTAAGACCTTTGTAATCAAGTTTCTTAAATTCTTCAGCATAATTAAAACCTTCACCCATCGGATTGGAAAGTGAAGAATTCTGACGCAAGATATTAAGCTTAAGCTGATTTGGCCACCAGTCGCGGCTTTTTGTCCCTCCCCCAGCGACGTTATGCTCTCCTGAAGCGCCGGTAACCGGGCATTTCCCTGTTTTTTCCGAGTTATCTCCCATTATTTTCAGTTTTAATTAATGACTTATGCTTTACTGTCGGAACAATGAAAATCATTACAATAGCCCCAACAATTCCCATTGTAATCACCATTAACCTGGCCGGGGACCGGTCAAGAAGAAACACACACGAAACAGTAATCATCAAGGACATCATGGCAACCGCATAGATTTTTGACTTTGAAGTCATCCCCTTATTCGCATTGTAATCAGAAATATAGGAACCGACAAACTTGTTTGAGATCAACCTGACATACAATCGTCTTGAACTTCTTATATATAAGCCGGCTGTCAGCAAAAGAAACGGAGTAGTGGGTAATCCGGGAATAAAAATTCCTGCAATCCCTGCAAAAAGAGAAAGTGTACCCAGAACAACCAGTATCAGCTTCAATAAATGCATTGCTTATGTCCGGGTTTTGATGAATTTCCCGATAATCTGAAGTTTTAAGTCTTCTATCATGAAATCCGGAATCTGTTTTTTAAGAAAATATTCCTTCAGCAATCCGGTTAATTCTTCATCATAGTAGTCCTCAATAGAATCGGAGTCTGAACAATATATATGATGATGGCTTGCCGTATTTGCGTCGTATCTCATTACATCCCTTTCCGTTTTTACTCTTTTGATCAGGCCGCACGACACAAAAGCATCCAGAACCTTGTAGACTGTTGCAGATGAAATGTTAGGCTGTTCCTTCCTTATGGAATCAATTATATTTTCAACGGTAGGATGATTGCTCATCTCAAGAATAGCTTCCAGAACTGCTATCCTCTGTGGTGTAACCTTCAAACCCTTTTCAATTAGTTTCGCACTATAGCCGGCAGCATTCATCGCAAATAATTTTCAAACAGGAATCATTCTCTTTTAAGAATTATCAAATTTAATGAAAGGAAAGCACAAAATCAAGAGATGACTGATTTTTTCCGGGTCCGGAATAAAACTTTTATTTCAAATCTCCAATGATAAGAACAGGGTTATCATTCTCTCTCAGCGTCCTGTTCATCTCAGATTTAATTACCCATTTCTGATCGTCAGGCTTGTCAGTTTTCAGGACCACTTCCAGTTTCTGTTTCAGTTCAAAAGCAGAATAGCAGATATAACCTGTATTGTTTGAAATGTGAAGGTAGTTTTCCCACTGGTCTGTATACTCCCTGAAGCCCAGAAAGTCATTGTTGAAATCAATGATTTCACAGGCGGAAAAATCCTTTTTGCTTATCAGGTAACGTGTTTGTTTATCTCCATTCATGCTGAAGGTTTCTCCATCAGGATTCAGGTCTATCCGGGCATGAGCTTTATTGGCAATTATGAAGCCGGGAGCGATGGAAGACAGGTATACGAAGTTCCCGGTTTCATTGTTGGTATAGGAGAACCTGTCCTCGACACTGAAAAAACAGCAGGGTACAGTTGTCAGGTTATTAACAAGATACAATGTGTCATACTCTTTTGGCATATAAACCAATTGGTTATCTGCCATTTCAATACTTGTCTGCAATCCGATATTCCGCGCTTCCGGCGGAGCAACTCCTCCAAGAATATTGCCGGAAGTGGATAAATAGTAGAAGTTGTATGTCCTGTTCAGTCTTGGAACTATTGTCAGAACAGAATCCCGTGCAATCAATAAATGAGAAACAAGGTTATCAGTACCCGTGGGGATCCTGCTGATCAACCGGCCATCCTTAAGGCTGTATGTCAATATATTACGTGAATCGCCCCGATGATTGAAATAAAGTTTGTCGTTCCTGTCATCCAGTGCAAAAGCTTCAGGACGTAAAAACTCACCGGGCCCGTTTCCCGCCCTGGCCAGGGTTCTTATGAATGCCCCGCTAATTGAGAACTGAAGTATCTTGCTTTGATCAATTGAAACAATGAATTTATCACCTAAGAGATAAATTGCATCCGGACCAAGCAGAATGCTGTCGTTTGTTTCAAGTCTGACAATCCGGATGTCATTCATCAGTTCACTTAAATGAATAATCCTGGCCTTATCGGGTTTTTGAAGGTCGACAACCGGGACCGGTTTGAAATTTCTCTCTGTGCACGAGGCAATAACAAGTACAATGAAAGCAAATTTCAGGATTTTCATTTTGTATCTGATTATGCGTTTACCCGTCACTGAGACCTGCGCTGCAGAATGTTACAAAAGTTCAGCGCCTGTCGAGCGCTGCTGCAATTTTATCTGTCATAACAGCGTATTCGTTATCAGAAAGAAAAACTTTTTGCGGATTCATTTCAAAAACTCCTCCGAATCCATATCCGTCTTTATATTTCGGAACAATGTGCATGTGAAGGTGGGATAATTTGTCGGCATAGGATCCATAGTTGATTTTATCAGGATTAAATACTAATGCGACCGCTTTTCCGGCTGTTGTCACATCGTTCATAAATGCGTTGAGTTGTTCGTTGCTCAATTCATGAAACTCAACGCCATGATGTTTATAAACTACATTGCAACGACCCCGATATGATTGTTCTCTGAACAGAAACAGCTGAGATACTTCCAGATCACATATTTTGATCATCAGGCTGTGCAATGTATAATTGTTCTGACAGTACAGACATTCTGAAACCGATGTTACCATGATAAGAATATTAGTGAATTGCTATAGGATTCATTTAATAAACCGGCACTATCCGGGGGTTATTTCAGAATAATGACCGTTATTTTACCAGATTCTTAAAAGCTGATCCAAAGATCAGATAAGCTGTGTTCCCGCCAATTGTTCCTTCGTTCTGACCCCATAAAAATGGCCAATCGTCGTAATTTTCAAAATGGTCGGGTTTTCTGAATAATATGCCAGGTGCGACATTGCCTGGAATAAATGAGAAATCGGCCCTGTTATTACCGTAAAAGACAGCTTTCGGACGGGCGGCGCCCACCGCTGCCACCAGGGAATAATTGTGGTATGGATGGCAGCCAAACAGCCAGTTGGTGGTTTTGAAAGCATAACCGGAATCGATAATATCAGGAAAATGTTCGCTTGCAAAGCAAATGGTAGTGCCAAAGCTCACCACTGCTCCGCTGCCTGCCCAATTACCAAGGCCTATCGGTACACCGTAAGGGTTATCCTTTTCAAGCCCGTCGATATATTCCTTATATTTAATGACATAAGGACGCAGCTTTTCCTTGTAAGATGTTTCCATATATGGAATGGCATTAAGCGCCGTTGAAATGGTAAAGCTGACGTTCCGGTCAAGAGCAGGCCACAAAAGCTCCAGAAATTTATCGGCATATTGTTTCTCGCCGGTCGAGATGTAAAGTTCCAGATTGGTAGCAAAATCTCCTGATCCAAAGCCGAAACCAGGGCGGGACTGCGGGCTTTTGGCAAGCAATTCATTCGCCTCTTTCAGAAGTCTTTTTGACTGAACCAGCGCTCTTGCCGAAAGATCGTCGTTATATCCTTTCATGGCCCGGCTTGCAGCGGCAAACATTGTTGCCGCCATCAGATCGAGACCAGGATTGCGGCTTGTAAATGCCCACATATCATCCCTGACTCCGCTCGACCGCCCGTCAGCGGCTACTTCATAAGGTCCAAGGTTCGGATTATAGGGAAGTCCGTCGGTTATGGAAGCTGCATCCCCAAGGTGATGGTAGTTATCGAGAACAGAATTGGTAAGGGTCGATGCCATGTGACCAATAATTTCCGCCTGAGCGACCAGGTTCAAAGTTCCATGCTCGATAAACTGAAGTATGTCTGGTATCCCATCCGGACGGTGAAGTTCAACATACCTCTGTTTTTGATCAACAAAGGTCTGATCGCGCCGGAATTTGAAGTATTCCCATGTCTTGACAAAGTTCTGGACCACTCCGATGTTGGAACCTGTCTCTATATCAAAATCCCCTGCATCAAAAAAACCTCCGGTATTTAATCCGGGGATAAGCTCGAGCCCTTTATATTTTGTATCGGTAGTCTGCCCCTGCCTGTGCATGTCGAAATGATCTGTGGGTGCCGGAGCCTGGAGATAGCCTTCCTTGAAAGGCTCGCCGTGCCACACTCTGTAAGCCTCAGATACAAACATGTGGTTCATGTGAATGGGGATCCAGATATCGCTTGTGGCATCGGTGATCTTGTCGTAAACGTTCTCTTCTATTATAAAGTTGTTTGTTTTAAAGTCCCCATACTGAATATAGTAAATACCAGGGGCTTTGACCGGAGTAAAGTCGAACTTGACATAGTGATATTTGTAATAGTCTCCCCATGGTACGATACTGCCGCTGTATACTTCCGCAGCATTGCCGTCGTCGCCAATTTTATAAATTGAAGCCTTTGCCAGAGGTTTATCTTTCTTGTCGAGTTCAATGACAGAGACCTTTGGTTGTGAAGGGATGTATCCCACCTGCGAGAATCCTATATTCGGCTCTCTTATCCAGCCTTTGATGGCATTTGGTTCAAGTGTCCAGGTCAGGACTTTGCCTGTTTTACCTGCAGGAAGTAAACTACGGACCACAAACCATCCGTTTTGAGCAAGCACACGGCCGTCGAAAAGCATGAGGTCTGCATCCGGTGAAGTTATTTTTACCAGACGTTCGGGATCCTCGGGCGCCAGCAGAATTGTCCGGCCTTTCCCGAGAGGAAGAGGATCGATAAACTTGCCGGTTCCCCTGTCGTCTGACGTAACATAGCCCTTGAATTGTTTTGGTTTTTCGCTGTTTGGTCTGGCAACGGTATTCCCCACCACATAACGCGGGAATCGATTGAAACTACCGTCCATCAGATAGGTTTTCCCCCAGTATTGGGAGGGCAGAAACTCAAGATTAAAACCGGCTCTTCCTTCCAGCTGTGCCGGCAGCGGCTTATCAAGGTAAACGGATATCTCAACACCTTTACCCTTTGAAGTTACAACCACCCTCGATTCAAAATCGTAATCTTCATACCTGAGTATTGACTCTATGGATTGCAACTCACGATTTACTTTCCGGGTGGGTATTGCAGGAACCAGGTCCCACTGCTCAGGCGTATTGGAAAGTCTCACAGCTCCGCCCTGGGCTGTTCTGACTCCATGATGTATCAATTCTATGCCGGCTGTCTTCTCATCATTAAAGCCGCCTGTAAAAAGATTGTTGTAGACCAGGACATTGACGCCCTGGGTTTCAAAGTACTCGAGATCATTGAGTATCAGATTCTGGCCCGAAACGAAATTGAATGCTGAAAGCAGCATCGCCAGAACCGGGACAATCGTAAGTCTTTTCATTCTGAAATGATTTAGAGTTTATATTTATCATGCCCGCCTGACCCGTCTGGCAGTGAAGTTAATACGATTTTAAATATTATTCGCAAATTGTTTAAGGAAAAATAAGCATGAGCATTTCCCATTAGTTGAAAGATTTCACTAATGTGGCATGCCACATTCCCCCTCGACGGGCGTTTCAGGACTGATCTCCGGACTTTGAGTCCTCCTGTATCAGAAAATCAATCTTTAATGCATCGGACAGACAAAAAGTTTATGGCCCCTCCCCTGGCCATAAAACCATCCCTCTTTAATCCGGCATTCTCGGAAAGCAATATGCGCGTCATGATCAGGCCATCACCGGAGCCCAATGACAAATCGACAGTTGAAGACCACCAGATTGTGAAACTGCCTTTTCCGGTAAAAGAACCTAATGCCGCCCCGGGCCCGCCGGCCGGAAGTCCGTAGAAGCCGGCGTAATTAGTTGCATTGTTGTTTGGAGAATCCCAATGATTTCCCGTCGATTTCAGAAATCCGCCGGCTGACGACTCACCGCCCAAATAATCGGAAAGGACCGACCACTCACTATCAGAAGGGATATGCCAGCCATCAGGACAAAGTTTCCCCGAGTTGACAACCGGCCAGTTGTATAATGCTCCGAATAAGTACTTGTTTTCAATATTATAGTCATACCAGCTGTATCCCGGTGTACCAAAAACGGTCCAGTCAGTGTTGCTGCCGGCATAAGGGATCCCGGAACCATCGTTATAGACTGTTGTTCTCAAGTTCTCCACCATCCAGTTCTGAGATCCTATTGTAACCACATTGTAGAGATTTCCTTCAATATCTGTGATGGTTGTATTTGTTGTAAACGTAATCTCATCGCCATAAAACTCTCTTTCCGGATTACCTGTAAATACCCGTGCATAGTATCTGGTATCAGGCGCCAGACCTTCGATCCTGGCATACATAATGCCGTCATTCAATGAAGCAGAAGTAAAATTTGTATAAATTTCAGGATCAGGATGCAGACTCCAGCAGATACCTGTATTTGTCACTGTATCTTCGCTTTCCACATTAAAAGTGGTTTTGATAGTTACCGAATTTGAACCAAGTGTAAAAATCCCGGAAGAAATAATTTCAGGTAGTTTTAATGGAGCCGGCCCCTTTTCACAGCCGGATAAAATTGCAAGAAGCAAAAAAAACAACACTGAGGAATTTTTTAATAAGGTTCTGTATTTGTTCATATTATTGATTTTGAGTTAATATTTGCTGGTTAACTGAGATCAGGTAAACGGCACTGATACCCCGTGCCGATTGGGCCGGATTTACGACTTTCCATATATTTTCCACAAATCATGCATCCCGAATTAGTTACAATCCCGGTATTATCGATAACATAGTCTTTAACAGGAATTCTGACCAGACAGTCTGTTTCCCATTTAATACAAATATAGCATTTATGAGTTTCAACAAATGGTATTAATGCGGAAAATGAAGATTAATGCGGTTGTTAAGAAGGCAAAGCAGGATCAAACTTGTAATGTCTGTCGGGTTTGTCGCAAAAAAACCGTTGCAATACGTACAATGACACCTTTGGCTGTGAAGGGATGTATCCCACCTGCGAAAATCCCATACCCGGCTCTCCTATCCAGCCTTTGATGGCATTTGGTTCAAGTGTCCGGGTCAGGACATTGCCTGTTTTACCTGCAGGAAGTAAACTACGGACAATAAACCGTCCGTTTTAAGCAAGCACACTGTCGTCTGCCAATAATACCGCTGACTTTAAAAATCCACCTGTAAAATACAAAGAAAGCCGGTATTCCAGATCAGGTAGCTGAATTAATGCAGGTTATGACCTTAGCATACCTCTCTCTTAGCCGACCGGACCTACCGAAGGGAACTCATGACCGAAGGGAATAACGGAGCTCCTGAGCCCTGGCGAAGAAACCCATATGCAACATACCATATTATGCGACTTATTTTATTCATTCTACTTGTTATCTGATTGCATTTTTCTTGTAAAAAAGTAAACCGATAAGAAGAAAAATATCATCGCGTAAGCTGACACAATTATTAAATGAAGCCAGAAATCTTCCTGTCTGCCTGACAGTATCATTCTTGAAAACTCAATTGCATGAGAAAATGGCAAAAACTCTGTAATATTCTTAATTGTGCCTCTAAGTATATTTAAATCCATCCATGCTCCACCAAGCAGTGCACTTGCAATTATGTAAATATTTCCGATAGCCATAATCTGGGCTTCGTTGCATACTACTCCAAGAAAAATACCAACAAATACTGAAAATAATATGTAAGGAATAAATGACAAAAGAGTATAGAAAAGTTTCATTGATACAGGGACTCCTGCAAAAACTCCGGTGATCAAACACGCAACACCAATTATCAGAGCAAATGGCAGCATAGGAATAGAATATCCCAGAATAAAATCCTCAGGTTTAAGTGGTGAAATAAAAAGTCTGGTCAAAAAGGATGTGTTTTTATCTTTTGCAATCAAAAGTCCTAAAAACATTGTAATAAAAGTGAAACCAAATATTGTTAATCCCGGTACAATGCTTACAGGTTTGAAAACTTCAATGGGAGCTTTTTTTGATATTGCAGAAAAGAATAAAATAAAGAAAACCGGTAATAAAACTCCCAGGATCAGCGACAGTGGGTCTCTTAATATTTCCTTGAAATTCCGTTTGGCAAAATAGCTGTATTTCATATTGTCTGTTCCTCCTCATTTAGTAAAACAAAGGCATCCTCCAGCTTTTTTGTATTGGTCTGACTGAGGATTTCCGCAACTGTCCCTATTGCTTTGATTCTCCCTTTTTGTATAACTGCTACTCTGTCCGAAAGGGCTTCCGCTTCCTCTAAATAATGTGTTGTCAGGATAACTGTGGTTTTTTCTTTAAGCTTCCTGATATTACTCCATAGTTCTCTTCGGGCTATGACATCCAATCCCAATGTGGGTTCGTCAAGAAATAATATTTCAGGGTCTGTGATCAATGCCATTGCAACGCTTAAACGTCTTTGCATTCCGCCCGAGAGTAATCTGCCTTTCCTCCTTCGGACTTCGGAAAGATTAAACATAGTTATCATTTCCTCAACTTTGTCAGAAATTACATTTTTCGGGATGCCATAGATGCCCGCAATCATTTCAAGGTTCTCCTGAACAGTCAGGTTTCGTGCAATTGCGGTTTCCTGAGGCGATACATTTATCCTTTGTTTAATGTATTGAGAATCCTTGATCAGATCCCTGTTTAATATTCTTGCATTGCCGCTTGTGGGAAGAATCAAACAAGAAAGCATTTTAATGGTAGTAGTCTTTCCGGCTCCATTTAGTCCAAGCAGAGAAAATAATTCTCCCTTTTCTATTGAGAAATTTAAATCATCTACTGCAACAAAGTCTTTAAATTTTTTAGTCAGATGTTTTACTTCTATCATAATCCTTTAATTTTTTTTCAATATGTTGCATAACGCGAGTCTGTGCAAAACCCGTTATCAGATTTTCAGAATGGCGGGTGGTTGATGTTTCCAAAATCCAGGGGCATTTTTTTTATTCTCCCGGATTTCATTTTCTGATACAAAAATTAAAATTGTTTCATAATGTCGGAAAATTAGTCGTTCTATTGCAAAAAATACAGGTACAAGCCAATGAAATATGGCGTTGTTCTGTCAGTGGCCCTGCTTTTCTTTGTGCAAATATTGTTCTGTTGTCATTACTGTTGAATAGTAGTTATTTAAAGCTGACAAAAATGATGTCTGCACGTAAGCCTCATTTACCTTTAAGTTATTTATTTCGAGGTCTTTAGTTGCACAAGCGTCTCCAATAACAATACAATTAAATTCAAAGTCTTTTGCAGCTCTTGTTGTCGCATCCACACACATATGTGTCTGCATGCCGCAAATAACCAGATCAGTTATGTTGTTTGATTTTAGATATTCTAAAAGATTCGTTTCTCTGAAACTGTTTGGATAATGTTTGATAATAATTTGTTCTGTGTCTTTCGGTTTTACGTCATCATGAATTTCTGCACCTTTTGTATCAGGAATAAAAAATGTCGCATTTGGTCGATTTGAGATATGTTGAATATGAATGACAGGCAAATTTTTCTCTCTGAAATATTCAAGCAAAAGTTTAGCGTTTCTACTTGCTTTGTCAGGATTTACAAGTTCAGCTTTTCCGCCTTGAAAGTAGTCATTCTGAATGTCTATAATTAATAAAGCTATGTTCATTTCATTGTCTGTTTGCGCAAATCCCGGATTAAGTCCGATGGTTAATGCAATTATTGTTGTTATCAGTTTCATATCATTGTCTGTTTATTTGTCTTAAGAGCCTTTCCGCTAACTGCCGGGGTTATGAGCAGCCGGGGACTACGTCGGTACTAACTTATTTGCCGTGCAGAAAACCCGGAAGCTGGAGCGATTCACATTCAACATCTTAAATCCCAATTACTTACGAACCATTGTCATGTGCCGCATTTTTTATTTTCATAATACTTCTTTGTAAATAATCATCATATTTATTGTTGCTTTTAAATTTTCCAATATCAATTAATGGTTTATTTTTTCCATGAAAATCACTGCCACAAGTCATTAGTATTGATTTTTCCATAGTTAATTCCGCAAAGTATTCAATCTGCGCGGAATTATGGTAATTGTTAAAAACTTCAAGTCCCTCTGCTCCCTTTTCTATCAATTCAATCACCAGGTCTTCTTTTCCTTTCAAATTCATTCCCGGATGTGCAATAATTGGTATGCCTCCATTAGCCTTTACCAAATTTACTGCATCAATGAAATCCATGTAATTTATCCTGACATAAGCAGGTTTTCCTTGTGCGAAAAAGTCATGGTAGAAATTTATATACGGCATATCGCTTCTTTCTCCTCCTGTCATGTAAGGAAATAGTCTGGGATTTGAATGATAAATTTTGTTAGTCAGCAGAACTTCTGCAATTAATTCTCCACATGGTAATTGTCCGTTGGCTTTTTCCAAAACCTCTTTTTCGTCAACGCGAATTCCCAGATCACCTAAGTTCTGAATCATCCGGGGAAATGAGTCCATAACTTTCTTATAGATAGAAAAGTTTAATTCTGTAAAATCTGTACTCTGCCAGTTAATGTTATATCCTAATAAATGAAGGTCAATCCCATTAAATGAACAGTCAATCTCAATGCCTGACACAAAATCAATACCTGCGTTTAAACAAAGGGGTATTGCTTCACTTATCGCTGCTATCGAATTATGGTCTGTTATTGCAAAAGTTGTTATCTGATTATTTATGCACTTTTCAATAAGTTCAGGAACTCCATATTCTCCATCATTACTACATTTTGAATGTATATGCAAATCTGTTTTATTCATTCTATCAGGTTTATTGGCGGTTATTATTATGGCACACAGCGGCCCGATGGTATAATTGCGTAATGGTCCCCCAACGAGGCATCAGGGCAGAATCCAGATAATCCGAGCCAGCGGGGCCGGAATCCTGGTTGCTATCGGGAGCAAAAACCATGAAGAGGCTATGAATTATAGCAGCGCCGTCCGTGTTAGTGCTGGTGATTTTATTTTCTTATTAGTCTATCATCCTGTTAATTTCCTAACAATCAAAGCGTTGCCTATTTCCGATATAAACAGCACTCAGGAAGTTTATTATAAATCTCGTCTGATGCCCTGTATTTATCATTGTCATGACCGGCATCAGCGATAGCCTTTTTTATCTTATCAATGTTCGTATACGATTGATTAAAAGCAATATGAAGTTGTTTTGAATCTTTGTTCCATTCAGCCGACTCCACACCCTGGACTGATCTGGCAGTAACCTCGATCCTTTCTTTGCACATATCACAGTTCCCTTCTACTCTGAATACCTCATGGTTTAACATATCAGTTGATTTTGCAACGGTTGAGGACATATTTCCATGATCGTGACCCGTGGTTGACATTCCGCCTGCCGGATTCATCATACTTGGTTTTCCTTCAAGCTGCGCTGCAGCATCAACACTGAATGTTCCGCTGGTTACAATTTCTTCACCTTCATTCAGACCATCAATCACTACATAACTTTCACCCAGCATTGGTCCGAGACCAATTTCTCTTATTTTAAAAAATGGCTCATCGCCTGGCTGTTTTACATAAACTACTGAACGCTTGCCAGTCCAAAGTACTGCAGTTTTCGGGATAACCAAATTATCACGATATTCGTTAAGAGTAGTCGAGACAATTCCTGTAGCGAACATTTCAGGCTTTAGTTTTCCGGATTGATTTCCTGTCTCAACCCTCACTTTTGCCACCCTCGTTACCGGATCAATAACAGGATCAACGAAAACTATTTTGCCATTGAATTCCTTGCCTGGTAAAGCCTGAAGTGTGTATGAGATAATATCGCCTCTGTTTAAATACTGAATATCAGTCTCGTAAGCATCAAACATAACCCACACTTTGGAAAGATCAGCAATATCAAACAACACTGTTCCCTGTGATACATAATCACCCTTATTTACTCTCCGCGCTGTAACTGTTCCTGCAGTATTGGAAACCACCTCAAAATTATTCTGCACAACTCCGGAACTTTCAATTCTACCAATCTGGTCATCTGTTAGTTTCCACTGGCGAAGTTTCTCTTTTGAAGCTTCGTATAATTCAGGCTGCAATTGCTTTGTTTTAACTGTTTCCAATAGTTCCTGTTGGGCTGTAATGAGTTCCGGTGAATATATTTCTGCAAGCACCTGACCTTTAACTATTGATTCTCCTGTAAAATTTACGGATAATCTTTCAATTCGCCCGGGAACATGTGCTACCTGACTCTGAAACAATCTTTCATCAGCCTGGACCTTTCCGTAAAGACGGACCTCTTTTACCGGTTTCTGTTTTGTAACAACAGAAGTGAGGACATTTGCAAGCTGAGCAACCTCCTTACTCAGATGAACCGCGGACGGATCAACTGAAGTTGAACTATTCTGGACAAGAGGAATTAATTCCATTCCACAGATCGGGCATTTACCTGGCTGATCCATTCTTATATGAGGGTGCATTGCGCATGTCCATATTGAACCTTGTGCAACTTCTGTCGAATGATCATGTTTCTCTTCGGTTCCTGGTGAAGAATGGAAAGCCAACCAGCCGATAAACGTACCAAGTATAAGTATAAGACTATAATTCACATATTTGTTCGGGAATATTTTTAAGCGTCTTAATTTTTTCATTGTTTTTCAGATTTACTGTATTTGAGAATATGCCATTAAACGTTTCAGCCATGCTATTGCCGTATTGAAATCAGCGACTGCCGCCACCTTTTTGAGTTCATAATCAAGTGTCTGCTGCCGAACACGAAGAACGTCTGTTAGTGCAGATGAAGATGTTGAGAAACTTTTCAGCATAAGATCAAGAGATTTTGATGCCAGTTGAAACTGATCATCATACAATTTTATCCTGCGCTGTGCATCCTGATACAGAAGTACGGCTTGATAATACTCTGACTGCAATGAATTAGCAGTTGCCTTGTAGTTTGCAGTAGAGGCTTCTTTCAGGAGTTCTGCTTCCTTTTGAATTGCGGCATATTTTTTCCTGTAGACAGGTAAAGTAAAAACTGCCATTGGCATTATCATGTCCTTTCCATACATGTCGGATGTTGACATAGCACTTTTACCAATTACCGAATAATTAAGACCTAACCCTACCATTGGATAGCCCATACGGGTAACCATTTTTTTCCTGGCTTCCAATGACTGTTTCTCAAATTCAAGCATTCCAAGCATTGGATTATGTGCTAACATACTATCCGAAACAATTGTCAATGAAAATTCAAGAGAATCCCTGGTTACAATTTCATAAGTGTGAACCGGAGATGTTACAGACCTGTTCAGATATGTGTTAAACTCTGCTATAATCGAATTTTGTTGATTTTTAAGTAAAGCAATACTGTTTTCAAGGTCGCTGCATTCGATTTGTATCCTATAAATATCAATCAGACCAGAAGTTCCTGAAGAGGACCCCATTGGGCCACTCTGCATTGAAGAAGACGGATTCGATCGCGTAGAACCTGTATTGGCCTGACCGGCTCCCATAGTCTGCATTCCGGAGGCACTGGTACCGCTACTACTGACAGAAGGACTTGATGTACTTTGAGATGATGCCGGCAAGTTTTCCAATGAGGCTGATTTGAATCTGACAATGGCAAGCCGTTCAATTAATTTAAGGATCTCAATATTCTTTTCTGAAATACTGATTTCCTTTTGAACTTTATAAAGTTCATACCAGGTGCGTTGAACATCGTAGAAAACCTGAAGTTTCGAATCACGAAAAAGTTCAAACTTTGCCTTTGCCATCAGGCTCATTTCATCTTTACCATATTTCAGAACACCAAACCACGGAAACATCTGCATTATTCTTAAATCCGCAACCTGATTACCGCTTACAAGTTCCATAGGACTAAGAAATACTCCTGCACTTAATTCAGGATCCGGCAAACTACCAACCTGAGGTATCTTTTGTAATGATGCCTGATACTCGCTGAATCTTTGAAGAACAGTTGGATTGTTTTTCGCAGCAATTTCCAGATAACTGAAGAGCGAATCCGGATATTGCTGGCTAATGGCAACAATCCAGCTACCCAGCGCAAGAAACGTAATTAATATTTTTTTATATGTTGTCATTTCCATTTTCCAATTGATTATTAATAGTCTGAGCAGCTAACTTATTTTTATGTGTTACTTCTCCTTCTCTCCAGATTGCCTGAAACAGGGGAACAACAAAAACAGTCATTACCTGAATTATCATTCCTCCAAATGTGGGGATTGCCATCGGGACCATTATATCGGCTCCTTTACCAGTAGATGATAAAACAGGCAGCAATGCAATAACTGCAACTGCGGTAGTCATCATGGCTGGACGTACACGCTTTTTCCCGGCCATAACAACTGCTTCACGTACGTCATGAACTGTGGCTGGTTTCATATCTTCAAATACCTGATGGATATAAGTACCCATTATTACCCCGTCGTTTGTCGCTATCCCGAACAGGGCAATAAATCCAACCCACACGGCCACACTCAGGTTTATGGGATGAATCTGGAACATGTCACGAAGATTTAATCCTGCAACCGAGAAATTCATGAACCAGTCCTGTCCATAAAGCCACAACATTATAAAACCACCGGAGAAGGCAACAAAAACACCGGAGAAGTGAATAAAAGATGCTGTTATTGTGCGGAATTGGAAATACAATAATAGCAATATCACTATCAAACTAAGGGGAACAACAATTGCAAGTCGCCTTGTAGCTCTAAGCTGATTTTCATAATTACCGGCAAATTTGTAAGTGACACCGGGAGGTAACATTATTTCTCCAGAATCGATTTTCCCTTTTAGAACTTTACTTGCTTCCTCTACAACATCAACTTCGGCTTTCCCTTCAAGTTTATCAAATATTACAAAGCCAACGAGGAATGTATTTTCGCTTCTGATCATTTGGGCACCCCTTGTATAATCAATATCTGCAATTTCACCAAGTGGTATCTGAACTCCATTCATCGCCGGGATAAGAATTTTCTTTAAGTCCTCAGGATTATCTCGCAATTCACGGGCGTACCTTACTCTTAACGGAAACCTTTCACGTCCTTCAACAGATGTTGACAGCGACATGCCACCAACAGCAACCTGCAGAATTTCCTGCACATTGTTTACTGTCATTCCATAACGTGCCATTGCTTCCCTGTTAAGTTTAATCTCAAGATAAGGAGCACCAACGGCACGGTCGTAAAAGACAGAGGAAGCTTCTATTGACGGCACATCTTTTAATGCTTTTTCAAACATCATTCCTGCCTGTTCGATTGTATTAAGATCTGGTCCATAAACTTTAAGTCCCATTGGTGCACGCATTCCGGTCGAAAGCATGACGAGACGGGTTTCAATAGGCTGTAGCTTAGGAGCAGATGTCAGGCCCGGAATATCAGTTACTTTAACAATCTCCTTCCAGATATCAATCGGCTTTTTAATCTGAGGCCGCCACTGGCGAAAATATTCACCTTTGCTATCAGCGATCAGACTATCAACCGGAATAACTCTGAATGCCTCATTATTTGGATTATATGTCAAATTGCCCTTCAGACGATAGTTGCCTTTCTTGTCAACTTTAAACTGCATACGGTGTCCATTTTCATCGAGAATGTACTCTGAACGGTAGTTGATCGTATTTTCGAACATCTGGATCGGAGCAGGGTCAAGAGCAGAATTGACACGCCCCCATTTGCCGACTGCTACTTCTACTTCAGGAATGGCTGACAGACGTTTATCGATTGTTTCAATGTATCCAAGGTTTTTTTCAATACTGGAATGTGGCATACTTGTTGGCATAAGAAGAAATGAACCTTCGTTAAGCGAAGGCATGAATTCCTTGCCTGTACCTGGAAATGTTTTAACTGAACCCTGCCATATACTGGTTTGCCGAAAACTTTTCCATCCGATTTTTTCAGCACCTTTTGGTATAAAACTGAAAACCTTATCAACACCTTGCCACACCAAAAGTCCGAAAAACAAAGTCAAAGCAGGTATCAAAAGAAACTTCCACTTGTTTTCTAATGCCCAACGAAGGATCTTCTCATAATAATGAACCATGGACATTAAGGCGAGCAGAATTACTGTTACAATTCCTGCAACGAAAAGGAAGTTGGCAAATTCACTGTTATGTGCCCCAAGCGGTAACCACTCTATAGAGAGGTACCAGGTCGCAAACAGGACAGTAATAAATATGTTTATGTAGTTTGGAAACTCTTTGCGTTTTTCTGACCATCTGTAATCTAAAAGATTATTTATTCCAACAGCTGCCAAGGCCAATGCCGGCCACATTTGCCAGAAAATAATAAAAATAAAACCTGCCGCAATGAGACAGCCATTCCATATTCTCTTGATATTTTTCCTGTCAAATGAGATGTTGAAGAAGATATGTACCAATGTAGGTAAAACTACTATTCCAAGGATGAATGCCGAAAGAAGTGCAAAAGTCTTGGTAAATGCAAGTGGATGAAATAGTTTCCCTTCCTGTGCCTGCATGGCAAATACCGGAAGGAAGCTCACAATGGTAGTAGCAATTGATGTAACAACCGCAGCTCTTACTTCAGTGGTAGCCTGGTAAATAACATCCAATAGTTTTTTGCCACGTATTTTGTGATTTTCAGGCATCTCGAGATGCCTGAGTATGTTCTCAACATCGACTATCCCGATATCAACCATGACTCCAATTGCGATTGCAATGCCTGACAGAGCAACAATATTAGCATCTATACCAAAAAAACGCATAAGGATAAATGTCATTAATACTCCTAATGGCAACAAACCGGCTACGATCATTGATGCCCTGAGGTTCATCACCAGGACGATAATCACGATAATACTTATAAGTATCTCATGAGAGAGTGCTGATTCAAGAGTGCCGAGGGTCTCCTTTATCAACCCCGTCCTGTCATAAAATGGAACGACTGTCACTTTTGAAACACTACCATCAGGCAGGATTTTCTGTGGTAATCCTGCTTCTATTTCCTTTATCTTATCTTTAACATTGTTGATCACTTCCAAGGGATTTGAGCCATATCGTGCTACGACAACAGCGCCTGCAGCTTCAGATCCTGCCTTATCAAGACCACCACGCCGGGTAGCTGGACCAAAATTGACATGAGCCACATCTTTTATACGCACAGGAACATTATTCCGAACCGCCACTACAGACAATTCCAGATCATTCAAATTTTTAACATATCCAAGTCCCCGGATAATGTATTCAACATTATTAAGTTCAATTGTTTCAGCACCGATGTCAAGGTTACTTTGCTTAACAGCATTCATAACATCCATAACCGACACATTGTAAGCCTTCAGAGCATCAGGATTAAGATCAACCTGGTACTCCTTCATAAATCCACCGACTGACGCAACTTCAGATACACCTTCAGCTGTTGAAAGACTGTACTTGACGTAGAAGTCCTGTATTGTTTTAAGTTCCGAGGGATCCCAGCCACCGTTCGGCAATCCGCTTTCAGGGTCACGTCCTTCCAGAGTATACCAGAAAATTTGTCCAAGTGCTGTTGCATCAGGACCAAGGGATGGCTGCACACCGATCGGCAGTGTACCGGTAGGAAGAGAATTTAATTTTTCGAGGATTCTCGCTCTGCTCCAGTAGAATTCGACATTGTCCTTAAATATGATATAGATAAAAGACATTCCGAACATTGAGGTGCTTCTGATAGTCTGGACACCAGGTATTCCCAGTAACGCAGTTGTAAGTGGATAAGTTACCTGGTCCTGTATATCTTTTGGTGAACGTCCCATCCATTCTGTTGCAATAATCTGCTGATTCTCTCCGATATCAGGTATAGCATCAACCGGGACCGGATCACGTGGTAAAAATCCGGTTTTAAGATTAAATGGCATTGTAACCAGACCCATAACCACAAAAGCAATAAGGAGAATGAAGGTTATAAGCCGGTTATCAAGGAAATATCTGACTAACCTGTTAAACATAGTAATGATTTTAAATGCCTATGATCTGAAAGACCACCAGATGTCACAAAGGGAGACCGAATGGCATCCGGTGGTGTAAGTACCAGTAAGATAACTGAATCAGATGATCAGTTTACTTCTGTCTTTCATAATGGCAGCAACCCGGAAGCTTGGAATAAACATCATCAGGCGCTTTAAACTTTTCAGTATCATGGCCAACCGACGCCAGCTTTTTGCTTAAGGATTCCTGGCTGGTCTTTGATGGATCAAAAGTTACAGTGAGAAGCTGGCTTTTTGCATCCCATGAGGCAGCTGTGGCACCTTCAGCTTTGACAGTTTTCTCAATACGGGTTTTACACATATCACACTGACCCCAGACCTTAAATGATTCTGTTTTTACAACAGTCTGGTCTGCATTCATTTTACTGTGATCGTGTGACTGAGCTGCAATATTAACTGTAAGAAATATTGCGTATAATGTTAAAAGAAATGTTTTTAATGTTTTCATGACTATTAAGATTTAAATAGAAACCTGACTTGAATATTGAAATAACATCGACAATCGAGAAGAAATTCTCCTCAGCAAAAAAGTGTTAATTACACCGGAAATCAGATTCTGAAAACACAAATATCGGTAAGGTCTACAGCCGTGCACGTTGGGTAAGACGGAGGACCAGTATCGGTAAAAAACCTGGAGATGCGATTTAAAGTATATAAGGATGAAGCAAAAATTATTTCCGGAATAAACGAAGTAACCCTGTATGAATCAGTTACAACGGTCTGGCTTTGAGTATAATTATTGTCAATACTATAGTAAATTACAACATCATCACAGCAATGAGATTTAAGATGATCACTTGATGGTCCGAATGGACAACTTTCCTCATTGCTTTCCATTCCACAACTGGCCAGTCCGCCTGAAAGTGAAATCTTTGAGGCAGCAAGCTCACCTCCACAGTAGTGCCTTGCAACAGAAAAATGTAAAGTTGCTGTGAGGAGAAGGATGGCAGTTAATATTGAAAATACTTTTTTCACTTACTATAAAACAGTCCAGTTGAGAAATTGTTTAGCAAAGAAATACTTAAGATACGTAAGGAAAAACAGGAAAACATATGCTGCAGGTGTAGCATAATTAAATTGAAAAAAATCCATAAGATCTCAGAATGTCGGGGATAGCGCTAATCCCGGAGTGTAACATTATGATTTGATTGCACATCATAGCCTGTGCACTCTTACCCGTAAAAATTAAAGATGATTGCGATTCCGTGAAAAAGGAGATCGCACATTGCAGACTGATTTTATAGGATTTTTGAAGAAGTTTATGGGATAAGAATATTATTTACCCTTGTTAACCCGGGGGGGGATTGCTTTTCATAGCACTGTCGGTGTTATAGCTAGTGTTTCATTAATCCTGTTTTTCTTAGTATGTACTTTGAGACGGAGAATTCTTTAAAGTTACCATCCAAAATTTCCGGATTATCTTTTAGAAGCTTTGAAAAGAACCATAAATCTTTCTCAATCTGATTATTAAATTCAACAGAATTATATATAAGTCTTCTTGGGTCAAGGTTAAATAGGTCGTAGGATTTGTATTCTGAGTGGTCTAAATCTATAATTCTTTTTGTCCCTAATTCTAGTTCCGGGATGTACTTCTTTGTTTTGTAAACATAAACCCAGAAACTACCTTCGTATATTAAATTAACGATTATGTTTCTCTTCACATAGGTGGTATGGATTTCTCTGACATAGTTATATTCGAAGGGTCCTTTGAAGCCAGTTCGGAGTAGAAAGTCAAAGTATTTATCAGAAATAGATAGCATATTCATCATTGTGGAATTATATGGTTAGTAGGTCATTAGCTATAACGGGAGTCTGTGTAATCATCCGTTTCCGGATTTTCAGAATGGCAGGTGGTTGATTTATACAAAAGGTAAGGGCCCTATTTTTTTGATTTTCCCGGATTTCAATTTCTGACAGAAAAATTAAAACCGCTTCAAAATGTCTTAAAATTTGCCGTTTTATTGCAAAAAATACAGGGAAACAGAACTTTTTCAGCGCATTAATGAATATCCCGGCGCCTGATATTGAGATACACCTCATCATATTGTACCCCATGAACACCAGATCAACCTCACCAGGAACCTTTTCATTCCGTTCGCTGATCTTTTCGTTGAGTGCTTTAATTTCTTACTCCTTATCACTCTTTTCAGGCTGTTCTTCATATGCTCGTATCTGGTTGTCGATATATTCCAGGTAATGCGTCAGCTTCTTATCATTAAAATTCTTCTTGAAAGAATTGCCGGCACATATCTTAAATGAATCAATTGCAACAGTCTGACCCTCTATTAAGTTCCACTCCTTTAAAAGCCATACAAATCTCCTGAATACATTCCGAAAGGCTTTCGAATGGTCCTTCCTGAAGTCGGCAATGGTTTTGTATTTTGGGCGGAGTCCCGTCAAAATCCACATGCATTCCATATTGGTTTGTGCTTCCCATTCGGGCTTTTACGTGGTACGGATGACGTAATGATAGCACCGCTTGTTAGGCACTGCCATTATTATTGGAGTTTTTTAATCATGATTGCCTCCTTTTCATCTGAATCAAAAATCTCAAAACCAAATCTTTTATAAAAATCATAAGCATAATTTCTTTTGTCAACACTTAGTGAAACTCGTTTATAGTTATGCTCTATTAATTTCTGAATCATTTCTTTAAGTAGTAAAGTCCCTATTCCTCTATGGCGATATTCTTCAAAGAGTGCCATGCTCAATTCAGGTGTTGAATTATTTACAAATCCATATCCCTTTTCATTCTCATTATAAACCCTTGTCCAAATAGCACCTATCAGTTTGCCATGAAATTCAGCTACTAAACAAATATCACAAGTTTGTCCAAAATTCTTTATATATCGTGATAATTCTGGTTGATTTATTATTTCTCTTGGTAATTTCTCTTCTCCAACAGGGATAAAGATAGCTTCATAAAGCATGTCATCAAGGAATGAAATCTCCGTCTGGTGTATTTCTCTTATTAGCAGATGTGGAATCATTATAAGATATTTTCCAAGATATAATCCATTACAAAATTCGCCTTATTCTAATCGTAGTCAGTTTTTTATGGTTGTGCCTTACGTTCGGCGGTATGTTACGTTTGCGTGCCCAGATTCCCTGGGAGGGGCTGGTGTGGTTTTTGCCAAAGCGGCGTACACAAATTTTCCCTTTCAATTGCTTTGCGGCCTTGCCTCAATTCATAGACTAGGTGGACAGAGATTTTCCTTCCTGTAATAATTACTTAAGTTACCGGGCAAAAACCATGACAAGCAAATGGAATATACCGACCTTTTGTGCTGAGTGCCCTAATTCAAATCTAGAATGATAGTTAGGTTTTCTTTGACTTTATTGGAAAGACTTTCAGGCAATTCCCCAACCTTTTTAAGAAGCCTTTTATTGTCAATTGCTCGTACCTGATCAATCATTATGTCGCAATTCTCATTAAGATTTGCAGTACCCTTTTTAATATGAACTCTTAAGATTTCGGATTCTTTCTGAATATTGGTTGTCAGAGGACATATTATCGTTGAAGGGTGAGGAATCTTATTAAGAAGATTTGTTTGAACGACGAGCACAGGTCTTGTCTTACCAGGTTCTGTACCTGGTTGAGGGTTTAAATCAGCCACCCAGATTTCAAATCTATTAACTTGCATAATCTATCTCCTCGAATTCATTAAGTACGGAAAGAGAATCTTCT
>ERZ1645192.236-NODE-236-length-42729-cov-6.253855_pt1 | contig 42729 bp, 50 predicted proteins | sample MGYA00575354_ERZ1645192 | MGnify/ENA primary metagenome ERZ1645192 (study PRJEB40844, sample SAMN11349763) | freshwater sediment metagenome | isolation source: river sediment | host: Sediment | place: India: Faizupur Khadar , New Delhi | collected 2017-02-21 ...
TTGGTTGGATTTTTGGTGGTCAACAACTTAGTGAAGCAGACGATTCTATACGATTAAAAATTAAAAATTGGCTTTTAGAACAGATCGGGAAAATACCAACAGGATATATAATGGGAACTGGAGCTGTTTTTGGAGCTAGTATTGGTGGAATACTTGGTATCCAGGGTGCAATTGCAGGATCTATACTTGGGGGAGCAGCTGGTTATATTGCTTCTAAAGTTATAAAAGATCATAATGACGCTAACGATAAAGATAAACAAGGCATATTAGATCAATCGATGAGTGATATGATATTTAAATATATTCCCGATGATCTTTTATCTGCTGGTGCAATGGGTACAGCTCTTTTAACAGTTTCAAAATTTACTAAAAATCCTATGATTCTAACAAGTGCAACTATACTTGCTGGTGCTAGTGTTGCTGTATGGAGTCGTATTAAAAAATTTGAAGATGAAAAAGGAGATTTAATTGATAAAGCGGAAGCTGCAATAACAGGAGCAGCAAAAGGAGAAATGGTAAGTTATTGGAAAAATATGAAAGATTATGCATTAATAGCTGGAGCTGTTGGTGTAGCATTACCTGGAGTTGGTTTGCCGGGAATATTAACATTGGGTCTTATTGGTGCTATGTCTGGTGCTCTTGTTACTTGGGCAAAAAATGAACACGAAAGAATAAAAAACATTCCTGATGCTATTCCTCCTGGTTTTCGAGAAGCTAAAGATTTTGGTCCAGAAAACCAAGAAAAATATAAGCAATTGAAAAAACTACAAGAATCCTATTTCACTCAAATAAAACAAAATCCAGATAAAGAATACGGATTGGTAGTTGATTATTATAATAAAGCGAAACTTCTTGGACTATCAGATGAAGCTATAGTGTTACAAAATAATGAGGTAAGATACCAAAGACCAGAAGAGACAATGACAAAATCAGAAACTAGAAAACAAACTGGTCCGAATTGGTGGGGAAAAGGTCGACAATCCCCTTGGGATTATTGGAAGAGTAAGATATCTGGAAAATCAAAAACTTCCGCAGCACCTTCTAATACAGCTACACCTGTTGCTAATCCAGCAACAGCAACAACAGGAGCAGTACCTGCTGCTACAACTGCTAATGCTCCTGGTGGAAGATTAACTATTAATCAAATTCTTGATCAAGTTTCGAAAGAAACTGGTACACCAATAGAGTATTTACAAAAGATTGCCCAAGCAGAATCAAGTGGTAATCCAAATGCTAGTAGTGGAGTATCTAAAGGTCTATTTCAATTTGATGGACCAACTTGGTCAAGAGTTACTAAGCAATATGGTCAAAAATTTGGTTATGATTCTGCTAGTATGAATGTATTTGATCCATTGGCAAATGCAAGAATGGGAGCAATGTTTATACAAGAAAATATGGAATTGCTAAAAAGTAAAGGTTATACTCCTTCTATTGAAAACGTTTATGCTCTTCATGCTTTGGGTGCTGGTGGTTTGCAACTTGTAAAAGCTGCAAAAGAAAAATCAAATGTAAGTACTGAAAGTGTTATAAAGAATATATTTGGTGATAAAAAAGGTCAAAACGTAATTGATCAAAATGCCAGATATTATAAAGGTAAAAATGTTGCTCAAACTATGGCTGAAATGTCAAACAGTTTGAATGGTAAGACATCATCAAATTTTGGAAAATCTGAAGGTTGGGAAGTTGGTACGAGTGGTTGGAAAATGTCAAATTTTATCGATACTGAAACACCAGCATCAGATAGATTTACAGCTGTTAAAAATGCTTTTACGAAATTTTTCTCAGGTGTTACAAGCGATATTAGTGAAAGTATTTTTCATGGTGGTGTTAGTAATCCAAGTGCGCAAACTCAAAAAGTTAAACAAGATGCTGAAGCTGCTGAAGCGACTCGAAAAGCAATTGAAGCCACTGAAAAAGCCACTGAAAAAGTTCAAAAAGCTGAGCAAGCGAAACAAGAGGCTGTTGCTAGAAGAAATAAATCGGTACAAAATGCAACAACACAACGACAAACTGCCTCAGATGGTGCTACAAGTATTTCACCAGAAATGGATAAATTAATTGCTGGATTGTTTAATACACAGATTGAACACACAGTTCGTTATAATCAACAATATCCTTTGGGAAATAATATAACACATAATTGGTCATTTAATGGTATAGGTTAATTAAAAGTCTGGTAAGATTTATTTGGATCTTACCAGACTTTAATATTAGACAGGGAGATATAACAATGGCGGATACAACTAGTTTTCTCAGTAAAGTTTCTGATTTTGGTGGTAAGGTAAAAGAATCTATTATTGGAAAAGGGTCAGTAAAAGATGCATTAGCTTCTTCATCAGCAGTAAAATCTGTAACTGATGCTGGAAAAACTGCTGGAAAAGCTTTTATGGATGCAACAGGACTTGTCCAAGATCAAAGTAAATCTGATCAGAAACCACCTAAAGAACCAGAAAAAATTAAAGCAGTAACAGAAAAATATGAATTAGTTCATATTGGCAAACCATCTAATTTTACGGATGTTCATGATGAAGGACAGCGATTTGGAAATTATCTTAAATCTAAAATGAGTGTAATAGATCTTATTCCTGTCGATTACCATCTTAAATTTGATAGAATGGCACAACAAATTAAAGAGAATACTCCAGCTGAAAAAGGATCATCAGCTATTGCAGATTTATTTGGAATTGGTTATGATGTTAAAATGAAATTATATAAGAAAATATGTAAACATCATGGTTTAAAAGAATATGCTGGTATAAGATTATACACTACTGATGATTCTACTGCTAATGATACTATTAATGTAACTTATAAAGATAGTTGGTTTAAACAAGGTGCTGATAAACTTACTGAATTTGGTCAGACACTTAGAGATTTATTTATGAGCTCAACTGGGACAATGGCTTCTGATCTTACTCCAAAGATAAATGAAAGAGTTAAAACCTTCGCAACTGAAGCAGGAGAAGGTATAGGTATTGCTAATCATCCTATACTTGCACTATTATCAGAAGCAGCAGGTGTAGTAACTGATGTAGTACTTGGTGGAAATAAACTAACTTTTCCTAAAATTTGGCAAGATACAACATATAATGGTCATCTTAGTATAAATATTAGATTAGTTTCACCATATGGGCATCCAGCAGCTGTTAAAGAGTTTATTTTAAAACCATTAGCATATTTAATTATTTTAGCGGCACCTTCTACTACAACTGGAATCTCATTCGGTCAAAATATTCCGTTAACAATTAAAGCATATGGATTAAATTTCACAACAGTTGGAGCAATATCTTCTATGACCTTTCGAAGAGGTGGAAACGAAACAAGTTTTAATTTATATCGTCAACCGTTAACTGTAGATGTTAGTATCGATTTTCAAACACTATATGATGCTTTTGCAGTTGTTGCTAATGATGCTTTAGATATAGATAAAGATATTTTCGCTGATTCTTCATTATTTGGTCTTTCTGAACCGAAAAAACAAGGTTTATATGATCTCGCATCAAACGAAAGTAATCAACATATGATGACAACACTTGGAACAATAATGACATCTTTTAAACCTGTACATATATTTGAAAATATGTATGATCCACAAGTGTATGGTTATTTTGTAACTCCAACAAAAACAATCCCAGGAATACCACCATTTACACCACTCACTGGAAATTTAGGAAGTACAATTTCTTCTGCAGTTTCTTCAGTTGCTAATTTTGGAAATATGATTGCAAATTCTCCAAAATTATTGCAACAAGGTTTATCAAATGCAGTATATAATGTTTCAAAGGGAGCAGTTTCGAGTGTTACAAGTGCGGCAAAAAAGACTTTAAATCCGATCACTGGTAATCTTAATAATACAGTATCAACCGTTCTGAAAAATATTTTTTAATGGAGATATAACATGAATGTATTTGCAGACGCATATTCACGGTATTTAGCATATAACTTTAATTATATAAATCGAACAAAGTTATTTCAAAAATATTTTAAGAACTCAATTGTTTTTATAACCGATCCAAAATTTATAACTAAAAATTTTATCGATCAAATTGATAAATTTCCAAAATATCCGTATTTTTTTAATCCAATATCTAAACCACCCATTGGATCATTTAATATTAGAAAAATTTATGAATCATCACTTGATAATACAGATAAGCTTTTAGAATCGATGTCTGATACACCAGAACTTGCAAAAAAACCATTATACGATTCTATTCCTGTTGATATTAATGATTTTTTGGAAGAATTATGTTTTCAATTTTCATATACAAGTAAGTCAATTGATTTATATAATTTCGATCTAATAACTAGATCATTTGTTGCTGATAAACAATATCGAAACTTCTTTAGTGATCTTTATACAAATGGATGGTTTCCATATAGTGATCAAACTGATAATGGTTGTTTTAATTATCAATTTATATTATATACATGTTTGTATAATATATTTTCATCATCACATAATATATATGTAAAATTATTATCATATATAACATATATGAATGAATATGGTTCTGACATTGATAAAGTTAATAACACGACAATGTTAAATGATTTTCAATCATTTACAACAACATATGATCACAGTATGTCTATTGATTTAGCAAATATCATTGGTAAATCAATATATGGATATAATAATACATCTGCACAAATGCGTGGAAATATTGTAGAAGTTATTGAACGCAGAATTCATGGTTCTGATTCAATGATAGATGATAACGGTAATCTTATTGGAAGTTTTTATAAAAACTTTGAGAATTTTTTTACAACGATTGATTTGAGTCCTGTTAACTTTATTATAGCAAATATTGTTAATTGTATTAATTCATTTGTATCAGTCGATATTATGTCGACAATTTATAAATCATATGATTCAAAAAGTGTTATAAATGATCCACCAGTAATTCCTGTTGTTGATAAAATTTATAAAGTTGGTCCATCACCTACTGGAGTTTTTATTGATCATGCAAATCAAATTGCAATTTACAATTCTGGTTGGACATTTACTGACATAATAATTGATGACAAGAATACTAATATTCTATATAGTGAAGGGTATATATTTGAAGAGGATCAGTATAATGATTTCATATCAAGAATATCAGAACCTCAACTTAAGAATTATATGTTTTTAGCATTTTTATATAAGTTCTGGCCATTAAAGTTTTTGAATGTTATACAACTTACTATACGAGAATATGTTGAAGACTATATTAAAACTCCAGAAGATGATGTTCGTGAAAAATTGGACTTCCAAAGAGTTTTCAAGATGTTTTGTAATAATATTGATGATTCTGGTGCTATAAATTATACTAATTTAAAAACATTTTTAGATAATACTGTCTCTGCTTTACCATCTCTTATTTCTGATTCTTCTTTTGCATTTATATATGATTCAAATTCAGTCTATTGTTCTGATTGGGTTTCATATTCATCTGTTAATGTAAATGAGTATATTTATTCATCTGAAGATGACAGAAGTAAAGCTGGCCATGTTATTTCAAAAGAGATAGTGCCGAGTGCCGTAGAAAATATAACAGGTGTAACTCTTTCTGGTCTTGTTGGTAATTTTAATATCAGTAATACTTATGTATTATCTTTTACAATAAGTGGTAATCAAAGATACCTAAGTTGGAATGGTGGTCCTGCTACCCTTATTAGTTCTAGTGGTTCTTATCTATTAACAGATGATGGAACAACTGGTGTTGTAGTGACTATTAACAATATGAATATATTACCAGTTGAAAATAGATCTGATAATATTGAAGTTTCATATGTTTTAATATTGGAACGAGATTATGTTGGAACGACATCACCCGAATGGATTCAAGCTTATAAGTATACATATACTTCATCTAGTTATATTTATAAAGTAATAATGGATAATCAACTTGGTAATTTTGGATGTTTATATTATTACTTTTTTGTTCTTGATAGATTCTTTGTATCAACATATTATGATAATTTTGTAAAAAGTTTAACACAAGCTATATTTGTTCAACTACGAAATTATGGACATATTGATTATACATTTGATTGGTATCGTTATCATGATGCTATTGATATTTATCTTAAAACTTTTTTGAGATGGAAATTGATAGATAATTCTGTTCGATATATTCTATCAGATTTTAATAATGCAAAAGTTAAATTTGTTAATGGTTCAAACGAAGTTATTTGCGCAGAATCAGAATCCTATAATAAAATTCTAAATGGTGATTATATTTATGCAGAGAATGACACATCAGATAAAGCTGTATTAGTTTCATCACATTTTATAGAAGGTGATGGTACATATAAAATAGTTTTAGAATCACCATATCAAGGTACAACAACAAATTTAAATACTTTCGTAAATGTATATGGATATAATTCAAATGTTACTTTATTTAATACTGTGACAAATAATATTGTTGGGAAACTATTACCTAGAATTCTAAATAATACAAGTGATGCTAAATATAATGTTGACATAGTTTTTCCAACAGCGAATGAAATAGAAACTCTTTGTAAATCGCTTTCCATGTCTGAAGCTTTTCTAGGTGGAATGCATAGATTTACTGAAAATCTTGAACTTTCAGCTGTAACTAGAAATATAATATATAGTATTTTATCAAATTATATTTAAACTTCTATTTTTATATAGAAATATTACATATGTTAAAGATGTGTGGAGGTAGTATAGATGTTGATATTTAATTCTTTATTTGAATTTGTGATGACACAAACGCATCCTCAAACTGGTGAACGAGATCATTATGTTGGGAATAGAGTACAATCATTACGTAGGCAAATAGGTAAAAAAGGCGTTAGTGCTAAAGATGTTAATGCACAAATTCAGGACTATCAGAAAAGAAAATTTGTAACAGGTATGGGAACAACACAGTGGTAAAAATAAGAGGAGGCAAATGCAAATACCAGGACAACAAAGAGATCAGAAAACTTTATTAAAAGCATTCGTTTCAACATTTACATCAGAAGATTTTATGACAGACCTTGTCCGAATTACATTACATCCTTCGGAATTTGGGGCTTTCACTTCTGAAAAATCAAATTCAGCGATTGATTATATTAGAGATTTTTTGAAAGTATTAGGTGATACATCCAGAAAATTACAATTACCGACTATAAAAACAACTCAAAGTCAAATACAAGCTGTTAATACACTTTTGACAATTAGAGAGTCAAGTGCGACACTTTTAACTTATGAAAACGTTTTTCAACATTTAGCGGTAAGAGATCTTATTACAACAAAATTAATTCAGAAATCAATTGAGAATAAATTAACTGATGATGAACAATTTAGAAAATTGACTGACACTGTTATTGAAGTTATACATGCATTTTATGAAGTCATATCTGTTAGTTCAACAATTACACTTCTTGATAATTTACAAGAAGCTATTTCTGATAATAATTTAACTCCATTTGAAGCTTTAAAAAATTATAAAGATTTAGTAATTACAGCGTATAATGATCTTTCAAAATTACAATCATTAACTAAAGCAGAATCTATTGCAGATCATTTTATTATTACTGATGAAAATTCTTGTGAACGTTTAGCAGAAACTTTAGTAACTTATATTGCTAAAGGATTTTCTGTTTTCAAAACAGGATTTGATTTATTTGATAGAGTTCTTAGTGGAGTTGAAAGTTCGAGTGTACATTTAATATCTGCTCCATCAAATCATGGTAAAAGTCTTATGTGTATTAATATGTGTAAGAGAATGATTGAACAAAATATTACAGATTTTGATAAAAAAGATGCAATCTTGTTTATAACAACCGAGGATGATATTCATAAATTATCAAGAAGATTTATCTCAATCTTTGGTAATTATAGATTTGAAACGATCAAACAATTATACGCAAAAGCATATGATGTAACTCGAAGTCAACAAATAATGGGAATGTCAGTTGAAACAGGTAGTCAATTAACAACTTCAATTCAAAAAATGTTTAAGAATTTATTAAAAGTAAGTCTTTTAAAAGTAACTCAAGGTAAAGTGAGTTTAGTTTTAAAACATTGTAATGAAAATTCTTTTTCTCCAGGTGATCTTGGTAGATTCTTAGATCGTTTAAAAGTCGAAGGTTATAAACCAAAACTTATATTTGTTGATTATATGGACACAATGGTACCAACAACGAGTGCATTTGGTAATGCGAAAGAGTACGATAAAAATATGTCGCTTTCTAGAGTAATCTAGATCGAATAACTCCTCTAATTCGGTGGAACTCCTATTTATGGGACAATACCGAGCCAAGCTTCTAGATGCTGCTAACATCTAGTTGAAGGTGTAACGACTAGTCGAAAGACGTAGCTCCAAGCGGAGCGAAATGGGGAGCATCCTAATAAATAAGAGGTAGTATGGAAATTCAAAAGAAGAAATGTAAAATATGTAATCAAGAAAAAGTAATTGATGAATTTTATAAAACCCATCGTGGTGGAACCGAATCATATTGTAAAGATTGTAAGAATAAAAAAGGAAAAGAAAGATATGCTAAAAATCTAGAACATCACAAATCTATTTGTAAAGCATATTATGAGATACATAAAGAAGAACACAATTCTCGAATGATATCTTATATTAACGATCCAGATCATCCAGAACGTAAAGAAAAACATCGAGCTGGAGTTAAAAGATATATGAAAGAAAATCGTGATCAATTTCGAGATAGAGAACGAGAATATAAAAAATTAAGATTGAAGAATGATACAAAATTAAGAGTATCTCATAATATTTCTACATATATGAGAACATCATTAAATAATAATAAACATGGACGTCACTGGGAATATTTAGTTGGATATACATTAGATGATCTTATAAGACATCTTGAATCTAAATTTGATGAAAATATGAGTTGGGAAAATTATGGTATATATTGGCATATTGATCACATAGTAGGTATAGCTAATTTTAATTATACATCATATAACGATGAAGCATTTAAAAAATGTTGGAGTTTAGAAAACTTGCAGCCGTTATATGCTCCAGAAAATTGTTCAAAAGGAGATATAATTTCAGAAGAATTTGGAAATATTGAGTTAGCAGCTCAATTACTTTAAACAATAGGATGAAGATATAGTCTACTCTCATAGGAAACTATGAGCAGTCGAAAGACGAATAGAATTTAGCAAATTCTATTGAATAATAGGACACAAGGCCAAATCACACAAGAACTTAGAATACTTTCTCGTATTCATGGAGTACCAGTAATTAGTCCAACCCAAAATCAGAGAGACTCTGAAGATGTGACTAAACTGATGAGTAATAGATTAATTGGGGATTCATATAAGAAAATTCGTTATTCTGACTTTATTTATATGCTTCGTATGAGAGATGATAAAAATTGTTTATCGGAAGGTGTACGTGAACAGGTTGTTGAAAAACGTAAAGTAGCTGATGGAACTGTTCCAGATGCTGTTTCTCCTGAAATATTATCTATAAAAGATAGACTTTATGAAGTTCTTACACCATTAGAAATTAAAATAACAAAATCGAAAGATTCTGAAAAAAATAAATCTAGTTATCTTCTATTTTGTAAAGATAATTTAAGAATTTATAATACTGTTGATGAATATCTTAAAGATGCACCAGTAATTAAAGTTTTAAGTGATAAACTAGCAGCAGATATTAATAGTATGATGAATCATGCGATTACACAAGTTGTTACTACAGATTTTGTTAAAGAAGAAAACGTACAACCATTTGATATGACAAGTGGGTTTGAATTCGAAACAGATAATATATTTCAAGCAGAACCTACAGATGGGATATTTCATTAATATAGTATTGGCGGGATCACTTTTAGATCTCGCCAATATTTAAAAATGAAAACCCTTTGTAAAAAAACGAAATTAGGTTTTCATTTTTTGATAATTCTATTTTGTTAACTATAATTTATCCGGGAATACTTGTGGGCATCGAGCTTTCACAAGAGCTTAAAATAAGTAAAAAACTATTAATTTGGAGGATTTACATGTTAAGAGAATTTGTAGGAATCGTAAACGAAGCCGTCGACGATGGTTTCAACAGAGGTCTAAATCTGTTTATGGAAAATTTAGAAGAAGATCTGGCAAAATCAGAAATAATTACTGAAGCTGGTGGTGTAGATTCAGTTGTAGCTGCTATTCTTGAATCTGATGGTTATGAAGTATCTATTACTGATGAAGAACTTGATAGTATTGATGAATCGCAGCTTGATGCTATGCTTGATCATTTCAAGAAAGAAGGTATTAGTTAATAAATGTGGAAACTCTAAACATCTTGATCAGTTTTTTGATTCTAGTATCTATTCTTAGTATCATTATTGGTTATGTGATACAAAGATATCTAGAAGACACTCATAGTGAATTTGTTATAAGTTATAATATACTAATGAATATTATTGAATTATACAAAGAAACAATTTTGACTAATAAGATTACGGTATTAAGTTTAAAATATGATCTTAATCCACAATCTAAAACAAATTCGCTAAAAGCATTTGAAATAGCTAAAAAGGAATTAATTTCAGAAAGTTTGAAAGAAATTATGAAAAATTATTTATCTAAGAAATGTTTAAAATCATTAATTGGAAAATATGGTGTCGATGGATTAGGTTTATTAATTTTAACACATCTTAAAAGGTGATAGAACGTTATGTCTTTTTTTAGCGATTTTTTCGGAGATAAAGAATTAAGTAATATCGATACTAGTATTGACAATTTGATTAACAGCTTACCAGGAACAAATAAATCTGTTCCAGTGGATAACATTTCCGGTGAATTTATTAATGAGTTTATACAGGAAGCACCTCACGGTGAAATTGAAAAACTTCTCGAAAGTGTTTCAGTATCTAGAGAACGTCTTGAGAGATATAATGTTTATGATGAAGCATACAAATATGTACCAGTTATTAAACGAATGTTGATAGTTTATATCTCTAATATTCTCCAGAAAAATCCAGTTACTGGTAAGTGTCTTCTTATTAAAGAAGCAGAAAATATAACTGGTGATAAAAAATCGGATACAAGCACAATTGAGAAAGCTAAAAAATTAGCTGAAGAAAGTATTAAAGCATTTGATTTAATACTTAAACTTCGTAAGAAAATTTTACCGAATCAACTTGTATATGGTGATTGTTATTGTGAAATAATTGATATTGATGAAGAGGGACAAAAGAAAGTTGATCCAAATGCATCATTTTCTAATATAGCTTCAGCGATGCCTTTGTTTGAGTCCGAAATGAGAAATTATGACATTGAACTTAAACAAATGGAAATGAAAAAAAATACTAGTGTTAATCGAATTGAAAAAATTCTAGAACGAGTTAGTGAATATTTTGTCGAGATTAATCAAAATCCAATTCAAGGAACTAATCAAACTTCCAGTAAAACAGAACAAGATGAGAACGTCATTAAATATGATAACATCTTAATAAAAATTCATAAACCCCATAGGGTAATTGCTTTGGAAACTGATTTTGGTTCTTTACTTGGATATTTAATTATAACAAAAGACGAAGTACCACAAACAATTAATCTGACTCAGTCACTTTCAACATTGGTTGGTAGAATTACAACTCTCCAAGGTATTGATCAAAAATCACAAGATACTATTGTTGATAGATTAGTCAGATATATGTTAAAAACAATTTTACAAAAATCTCAAACGAATGGAAAATTAGATAAAGCAACGAATATTGATCATTTATTATCTGGATTACCTGCAGATGTTCATAAATATATAAAAAGATTATTTATTGAACAAGGACTTGCTCAGAAAGGAACATTTTATAATCGATTAAAAGTTAGATTTGTTCCAACAACAAGAATGTTAGCATTTACAACACCTTCTGCTGAACATGATCCTTATGGTCAATCATTTATTGATGCTTTAGTTTTTCCATGCAAATTATACATTTTATCACAATTGAGTAATATTATTATTAAATTATCAAGAGCAGCACCTGTGCGTAGACATATTTGCGCACCTTAAATCCCTCTAATTCGGTGGAACTCCCTCTGGGACAATACCGAGCCAAGCTTCTAATAAAGCTGCTAACTTTATTAGTTGAAGGTGTAACGACTATCTCGAAAGAGAGTAGGGTTCAAGCGAACTCGAAACGGGGGACACCCTTAAAGAAAACTAAAAATGGAGAAAAATGTCACAAGAAAATTTTTATAATAAAATGAATTATCCACAAAACATAATCATTAGATTTTTTCAGAGTATAAATTATCCGGGAAATGATAACGATTGTTGGGAATGGAATTGTTATTGTAATAATTATGGTTATGGAATTTTTAATTGGAATAGACATATAAAAGCACATAGATTTATTTATGAATGTTATAATGGTCCAATCCCAGATGATTTATTCGTATGTCACAAATGTGATAATCCACCATGTTGTAATCCTGATCATCTATTTTTGGGAACAGAACAAGATAATAAAAATGATATGGTTCAGAAAAATAGACAGGCGTTTGGTTCATCTAATGGAATGGCAAAATTGAATGATAAAACAGTGATTGAAATCTTAGAAAAGATTGACAACGGAACATATACAACTTTACAACAAATATGTTCAACATACTCAATTGCTGAAAGTCCAATTAGAGATATATTTACTCGTAGATTGTGGAGTCACGTAACTAAAAATTATACAGATCAAGAATTACAGATACTTAGGAATAAAATAAGGAACAATGTATCTAGACAAAAATTAGTGTACAATGATGTTGTTGATATAAAAACTCGTCTCAAATCTGGTGAAGGTTTATCAACAATTGCACAAAGTTATGTGGTTTCTGAAACTACAATTTATCGTATTCGTAATAATCAAATTTGAACAAATGTTGTAATTTAAAAAAAGTAAGGGTGAAGATATAGTCTCATCTATACAGTAATGTATAGTGTCTCGAAAGAGACAAATAAAGAGGTAGCGCTCTTTATCGAAGATATTGAAGTGGACTCTTGATGTAGGACAAACCCAGATGCAAGCTGGTATGATTCAGAAACTTAAAAGGGAACTGTATAATACCAGAATAACTCTTGAAGATTTAAGTAGCTTTAAAAGTATACCAAAAATACTCAGTGATTTCAAGGACATGTTTATTCTCTCAAAAGGAGGACAAAAGGCAATTGATGTTGAAGTTGCCACTCATGGTGATCCAACTATACGTGTAGCAGATCTTGAAGATGCTCGTAGAGAAATCATGTCACTTTCTGGAATACCACCTGCTTATCTTGGATATGCTGATATTATGGAATTAAGAGAACAAATTGTACATACAAATGTAGCATTTGCTACAGAAATCACAGAGATACAAGAAGGTATTTCAGCAAATCTTACACGTTTTCTTGATATCATAGCATCAATAAATGGGTTACCTTTTAAACCTTCAGAGTATGTTCAAATTAGTTTAATACCACCTATTGTATTAATGGTCCAATTAATAGAAATGACTCTTTCATCAATTGGAAATATGTTTAGCGCATTTCAAGCAATGTCTATTCCTGCTGATCCATATTTCTTATTAGAGAAATATATACCATATATAGATTGGGTTTCATTCAAAGAAAGAGCAGTTAAAATCGGTACAGAAATAGAAACTGGTACTGATATTGATAATTCTGAGAATGCTGCAGGACAAGTAGATGCAATGTCACCACAAGGACAGTAAATGGAAAGGAGACAAAGCTAATGTTTTTATGTGAAATATTAACAGAACAGCAGCAGACTCCTTCCCAAGCAATTGTTGTAAAAGCTCATGTACGCAATGCTCCTATAAAAGCAGCTGATAAATTAGAAATGGTAAATCAGCAAGTTCAACCTACAGTAGCTTCACAACAATCGACTGAGCAGCCTCAAACTGCAATTCAAGATCCACAAATTGATCCAAATCAACAATATGCTGAACCTGTTCAATCATATGATGATATGGATTATGATGAAGATCTAGATGCTGATACTGGAGATGAAGTATCTCAACTTCCTCCATATCAAGGAATCTTGCCGCTAAAAAAATATTATTTAATTGAAAAATTGAAAAATTTTAAATCTCGACTGGATGAAAAAAATATTGAAAATAAAGATTTCGATATCATAATAAAATTTATGAATAGTATGTCTTATAATTCGTTGGTAGGATTAACTACCAGTATTCTTCCAGTAATTGAAGATCAGTTAGTGAGGTTACAGAATAATGAAATATAATAACAGAAGTAATACAAAGTACAATTTTATTTTTGAAAGAACTTCTGTAGTGAAGAATCATGATATACAGATTTTAGAAGAATCTGATATTGGTGGTGGTAAGGGGAAAATAGCAGCTAAAGCTTGTTTACAAGAAGCTGAAGTGAAAAATAAAAATAATCGCTTTTATTCCTCTCCGATTTGTGAGTCGATCGTAAATCAGCTAACTCCAAAAGCATCTGGTCGTTCCCTGCTTATGGAAGTTGACCATCCACTTTTCATTTCTGCAGATCCAGAAGTTCTTAAAAAGAGAGCTTCAATTATCGAAATTAATAATTGTGGAGCGTTGATTCGGGAAATTGGCTTTAAGAATGGTCAAATCAATTGTGTATTTGAAACATTAAGCGGTTTTAAAGGACCTGACTTATACAATTTAATTACTAAAGACAAGGTTGATATTGGATTTTCTCTTCGAGCTCTTGGAGCAGTAGAAACTCTTCAAGATGGAACAATTATGGTTAAAGATCCAATTCGACCAATTACATATGATATCGTATCCAACCCGAGTCATGTAACAGCAAAAGTTCTCGAATTTTTACCAGAATCAGCCAGTGAATTTATTCCAGATGAAAAATTAATATGTGAAGGAGAAGAATTAGAATTTCTCGGAAAAGATCATATTGTAATGTCTGATGGAGATTCAACTGTCATTAGATTTATAGATGATATTATTAATGAAAGATTTGATGATATCATTTTAAGGAACATTAGATTTAAAATTTAAAAAAAATATAACTATATTATTAAAGGAGATTGATTAAAATGGAATTACCTTTGTTTGAAAATTACGAACATTTCATTACTGAGCACAGTGATGATCTGTCAAATCCCGCTGGTGCATTGAAGATGATTACCGACAACGGTATGTTCAGATCTTATATGGATTCACTGACTGAAGGGTTAGATCCTAAAGTAAGAAATTCTGTTCTTGGAGTCGCAAATCGTCAGAGAGAAATGTTACTTACTGAAGCTGCCAATGTTCCTGGTTCTACTCTGGGTTTTGGTTGGACTGTTCTCAGTTTCCCGATTCTTGTCGATATTTATGCAGAACCGATCGTATCGGAACTTTGTAATATTTATCCAGTATCGTCACCAGTAGCTTCGATTCCACGTATTAAGATTATGGCATACATTAAAGGTTATAGTGGAGCTGTCACTCAGGTGAAGATTCCTACTATGTCCCAGTCTGTACGCCCCGGTGCATTATTATTAGCTGTAACACCATCTGTAGCAAATAATATGTTTACGATTGCAACAGCTGCTGTTGCTCCTGCTACAGTAACCGCAGATCAGTATCGTATTAATCGTCGTTATACATTATTGACTGGTATTACTACAACTGAAGCCGGTGTTGGTGATACAACTGTTGCTTGTATTATTAAACCAGATAATAGAAGTCAGTTTATTGGAACATTTACATTCAATGATTCAACAGTAACTCCTGTTGTTGGAAATGTTACTGGTCATATTAACTATGATACTGGTGTCTTTTCTTATAATGTTATTTACTCTGGTGGTGGTGGTGGTGCATTCACATGTGCTGGCGCAACAATGAGTATACGTTTCATGCCCACTAGCACGATGAATGGTCGTGTTCGTGTTAAGATTGAAACTGAAATGACTGATGTTACAATCGATCCGAATGAAGACTTCTTAATCGAACTGCCACCCGAAGATATTCAGGATTTCCAGGCTATTTTCAAGATTGATATTATTCGTACATTATCTGAAGCAATCAAACGTCAGATTCTTCTGAATAAAGATACCGATCTTGCTTACTTCTTATTGGCTGCGGAAGCAGACATGACTGCTAATGGTACAAATCTTGCATTAGATTTAAGCAATTATCAGCTATCTGGTAACGAATTCCAGCCCAATAATATTATTGATATCTTCAAGGCTGTAATTCCACGTATTGCTATCATTGCTGGTACAATTCGTCGGAATTTCAATATGTATCCAACTTATCTTGTTGCTGGTCTTAAGACCTCTGCTCTGTTACGTTCGCTTCAGACTTTAGCTATGGCAATGCCTGGTATCGGTCAGGGTGATGGTAACTTCGGTTGGATGGGTGATTCTGCACAGTTCCTGAAGATGAAAGTTCTGGAATCTAACGCAATTGGTGAAGGCAAGATTTATCTGTCTACTAAAGCACCAAACGATGCACTTGAGAAAACCACGATTGTTGATTTAATTTATCAACCAATCTACATCGTGACTGAAGTAACTGATGGTAACACCAGAAACTTCGTGAAAGCTCGTACGATGATTGAAATTCCAAGAACTGATGGTCTTGGTGTTATCAATGTCTCTGGTTTAGGAGCTCATTTTTCCTAAGTCATTCAATAATTAATTTATATTTATAATTCAAAGTCATCGGTAAGGTTGTCGAAATCTTACCGATGACTTTTTTATCAGGTAAATATGGCAGCTGTACTTGTTATAGAAGTCAAAGGAACATCTACAAAAGAAATTGAAAAAAATTTAATAGCAATTGATTCATATATGAATACACAACAAATTCTTTATTTAGTATCTGATATTAGAAATAAATCAAATACAAGAATTTATTATACAAAGAATAATGTTGTAATAGCTAATTTGAGAAAAATAATTACTGATTTAAGAACAGATAAAAATATGACTATAGTAATAAAATCTATGTATTATCATGGAAGTTTAAATAAAGTCTAGAAAGACAGATTGACAGAAAGATTGAATAAGGAGGCTACATGTTAAGTTCGTTTTTAAAGGAAGCTGCAGCGGTCGCAGGAATTAAAAAGCAGGAAGTTCCGTTACCGATTGCACAAATGCAAGCAATTGTTACACCTTTGAGAGTAGGTGATGATCTTTCTCTTAGGTCGTCTTTAACATCACCCGTTAATTATGACAGAGATATGTCTAAACTTCTGTATGAACATACAGAGGTCGTTCTTTCAGAGGGTGAAACACCTAAAAAAGAAAATTTTGAAAGATTTTGCGGAACAACATCTAATATTGACAAAATCTGCCTTATATGGGCATTGTATAAAACCACGTATGAAACTCTTGGAAAACGAGAATTCGTATGTGATAAAGAAAATTGTAAGACAAAATTTAAAGAAGAAATACTATTAGATTCTTTAATCCAAGAAGATACATTTACTGTTTGGGGAGAAGAAATTCCATTTTATAATTTTATTTATGAAATTAATGTTGATTATGGTGATTTTACATATGTTTTTGAAACAAGATTACCATCAATTAGAGATAATAATAGATTATTAAGTAATTTATCAATTGATGCACTTCAAAATAATTTACAACAAACTGGCGCATTGTTTACGCGTAAGGAACAAATGACATTGCTTTCTAAATCTGTGTCAATTACTCGTAAAGGTGCATCATTAAATCAAGACACACCTAAAACTGAAAATATGCAAGAAATGTTAATGGCATTTACTGAATATGTTCCACATATTGTTTCTGAAGATTTTTTCAAACAATATCGAGAAAAATTTGATAAATACTATCCAAAATTCTACACTAATGTTAATTGTCCACAGTGTGGAAATAAGATGAAATTTCAAATAGATCTTGAAACCGAGTTTTTTCGTCGAAGCTTATTTGGTGGAAGGGAGGGCAGCGAAGAACTATAAATATTTTGTTGATACTTTTATTTTGTATCAGACGTTATTTGAAAATTGTGGTGATCCACAATCATTATTGTCTCTTCCATATCCATTGTATAATGATATTATTCTTAGACAAATCGATGAAAAGAAGAGAGAAAAGAAAATACTTGATCAGAAAATGTCTCAAATGAATAATAATAAACAACAAAAGAAACCACCACAAATGAAAAGATAGAGGATAAAAACATGAATGTAGATTTAACAAAACTTCCGATTTCAATACAGAGACAACTTCCAATGTCATTGAGATCATATAAAGATATTCATGTACTTGAAGAACTGCCAGTTGCAATTCAATATCTGATCAGGAATTATTTTGAAAAACAACTTAGTGTTACGTATAATATTTCATATGATGTTACACCTGACATTTCAAAATATAGTGATTTCACATCAATTGATAATTTGATAGATTTAGTTGTTGAATATATAAAAAATTATTTGATAATTGTTCCAGAATCTTATCCATTTGATCCAACTTTTGGTTGTAGATTAAAATATCAAATTCAAACAAGAGATTTAACTTTACGTCAAACACTAATAACTACTGAAATTAATAATATTGTAAATGTTATTAAATCAGAACTTGGTGCCAAAATAATTGTAGATAAAATTAGTATAGTACCAGTATCAATAGGTCCTAGTACTGAATATAATTGTACTATACTTCTTAAGATCAATGATACTTATACAAAACAATTAACGATTGATTTTATGGGTTAAAAAATTACCTCTCTAGAAATGACTAGAGAGGTAATTTTCTATATTAAATTTTCTAATGGAATATTTTTGCCGAATTGAGCCATATTAATTATTTCTGGATTTTCTAAATTGTAATTAATGTATAAAAGAATTGGCTCTTGAATGTCTTTATAATAATCTTTAATAAAATCATCTTGAAATTTAATTTGTATCGTTTTGCCTATATTTATTTCGAAGATTGGCCATAATGGAAGTAAATATTGAATTATATTTACCACTTCATATTTTGAACATTCTCCAATTAATCCTTTACTTGGATTAATAACAGAAATAAATAGTTGACTTAATATTTTGTTTACAGTTGAAAACATAAATCCTGGTCGTAATATAATTGGGAAGGCTTTAAGAAAATCACTTTTAAATTTAATTTTTTGTTCATATTTAAAAGTATGAATTTCTCCTTCAACATCACTAAATACTAATTTAGGATCAACAACTATATTTGCTTTTTCATTTTTTATTTGTTTAACTGACGAAAAATGAATATAACCACTCTGTGACTGACCAAACATATCTTGAGGTAGATTACTAACACAATCAAATTTAATTGAATCATCTATGACTGTGTATTGTGATATACCAGAAATTGAATCATATAGAGTTTGAACACGGTGAAGTTGATTAATTGGTAATGTAAATTTTGATGAATACCGATCTTTTGTCTTTTTGAATGGACTAATTATGTCGGTAAAATTACCAATACTTTTAGCAAGAATGAAATTCTGATCGGTTGAAATTACAGCTTGTGTGATACTCGATGAAGATTTTGTCTTGTTTAACATAAATATTATGGAGCCTCCTTTTTAATAAAAAATAATTTTTTAAAATATTATCAGAAATATTATTTCTATGTAAAAATAGAAATGAGAGCAGAGATTATAAAGGAGTAAAAAATGTTAAGTGCTTTGTATGATCCACAAATTGTTCAATCGTATCATAGTGATTATTTAAAATTAATTAATTATTATATGAATACAAAGCGGCCAAGTACTTTCGTAAGATATTATAATATTGATATTAATAATTCAATATATGATGATAAATTGGAAGCAACATATGATTTATATCATGTATCACATCTTAAATTTAACGTATTTGATTTTACACCATCTTACTACTTAGCTCCAATTGTTAATGCTGCAGCTAATGTTCCTGATATGAGAGGGCAACATATGGATGCATCATCTTCAATAGTTGTTTATACTATTGAAGCTCCCAGAATTCATGATTTAATTATGTTTTATGGTCCTGTACAATCAGGTGAAATTTTTAGAGTTACAGGATTAAGAACTGCAGTCAATGCAGTACATTCAGATCCAAATGTTCGATGGTTTGAATTAGAATTAGATTATGCACCCATTACTCAACAACAAATCCAAGAATTACATTTGTTGAATCATTACGTTTATGATATATCCGATGAAAAATATATACAATATCGAGAGTATGAGGAATTTACCCATAAATTAAATAGAATTGAAGAAATTTTAACAGGACTTTTAGAATTTTATGATCCATATTACGATTTATACCAATTTAATATGTATGCTCCTGTTGAAGTAAATGAAATTATGATATTTCTTAAAAAAATATATGGTATTAAGTATAAGCGTATTTTTGAAAAATTTAATCTTCCGTATGGTTATTTAGATGTTTTAGATTTTTCACAAATATATTCTGATGTTAAAGAACTACCATACACACTCGAAAATTCAACATATAAACTGTTGAATTTAAGAACAAAAGAAATTGAGTCATACACTTGGGCAATACCACATAGACATAAACCAATTGAAGAAAAAAGTAAGATTGATAGAATGTTTTTACTTTCACATCAATTACTTCAGGAAGTTTTTGATTGGCCAAGTGAACCACCGAGTAAATAAAAGGAGATATTCATGTGGCGACAGACCCAAATGTAAATAATGAATATACTGGACTTTCTCCATTAACGATGGATGATATTCGGAATTTTATTGATTCATATGTTAAGCCATATGCTCCATATCGTGAAGAGAAAGTTTATAATACTTTGATGAATACACTTACAGAGTATTATTATCGTCAAACTTATACTACTATACCGAATGAATTAAAACAAATTTTTGAAGATGGTAATTTTCAGGCAGACTCAATATATAATCAATTATTGATTGCTATTGGTGTTCCATCGACAATTATTGAAAAACTTACATTGGAAAATAAAATTCTCTTTCTTAAAACTCTTGCGGACTTTGAAAGATATAAGGGAACAATTTCATTTTTCAAAAAAGTAGCATCAACATTTAATGATAGAATAAGTATTTATGAACTTTATATTGATTATAATGGAGTGAATTGGATACTTAAACCAGTTCCCGTATATAGAAATGAAGAATTACCTCTTAAAGATTCTTCAATATTATATTCTATGGTTTATGAAACTATTCCATCACTTTTAGTAAGTGAAGATCAACTCACATCTTTATATAATGATAATCAATTAGTTTTACCAATTAAGTCAAATATATTATTAGTTGATAATGATTTAACAACATCTGTTTCATTATTATATGATGTAATTGTTGCTGTATTTTTACACACTTATCAAGATAATTATATTGATATATTTTTCAATGATGGAACAACAAGTGTTCAATTAAAAACAATCTATTATTTGTGGTATTATCTTTTAACTAAGCGTTATGGATTATCTTGGAAATCTCTCAGTCCATTAGGAATGATAAGATTTGCATACGGTAGAATTGGTACTTCTTTTCCAACAAATATAGGTGGTATGCCAACAACTATTGAAGGACTCCAAGACATAATTGATAGATATGATGATATTGAAACATCTATTGAAAGAGATGCTTTTTATAAGGATATAGCTGATGCTTTTAACGATCCTGCTGCAACATCGTCAATAGAAGCAACTGAAGAGACTCTATATAATTCTCTTTTAGTTCTAGATTCTACATTAGCTATGTATATAAATAATAGAATATCAAATACTCTAACTGATGAAAAGTCTGAAATTGCTAAAATATTATCAGAATTATATATATCATTAACGGTATATGTAACAACATGCAATGATACATATTTTGAAAAGTATTCTGATTATTTCTTACAATATTTACCACAAATTTTAATCAATCCAGAAGATACAACATCGTATACTATATTATATAATTTAAAACCATATCATGTAGAATTGTATAGTAAAAATAGTTCTGGAATAACTTGTGAAGATAAATTTAATCAAATTTTTATTAATGATGGATCAGATGGTACACCAGAATCTGGTTTTACAATTATCGATTTAGTTGCAGCTGCTAGCGTTATAAATTTTCCAGATTATTATATTTTTGATAATTTAAAATATAGTGAAACATGTATGCCAATTGTAGAATATTATAAAATATTAAATGCGATATTAATTACAAATAATTATGAAACATTTGATATAGATTCTACAACTAATACATTATTAATCAAATATAATGATGCTACATCATTTTATTCAAATTCATTTATAACAATAACGTTAACAACTGGTTCTGTGACCGCTAACACATTGGTTTCAGATATTAATACAGCTGTTGGTGAAATTATTGCTTCAACTTATACAGATGGAGATAGTCATATTAGAATTAAATTTAAACCACCTACAGGTGAAGCAGCATATAATTTATTTATTGGGGAATCTAGTACGTGTTTAGAAATTTTAGGATTAATAGGAAATGATACAGATCCAACCGTTTCATAAAGAATTTAAAAATGTTTAAATTATGAATTCAGTTCCCGGAAGTTCTGAGCTTATTTTAAGCGCAATTCTTAATTTAAATAATTAAAGAATTCTTACTATTTCCATATAACTTTATGGAGGAAATTTTCGCGTGTTAAATGATAAATTAACAGTTATAGAAGAATTTAAAATCTTCGACAATTTAGCTCATCAGATGAAAAAAGGTGCCGTTGGTCCACTTGGTTGGGTTCAAATCTATTTACAATCAAAAAATGGTTTAATTTTTGATGAAGGTCCAAATCTTATATCTGCACAAGGTCGAGAATTTGTAGCCCAAAAAGTTTTTCACAGTTGTGCTACAGATGTTGGTTATCGTGATAATTGGACTGATTATGTTCTTTCGCATTTTGCGTTAGGTGATGGTGGAACTTCAATTTCTGGAACTCCACCATCGATTCAATTAAATGGACCATATATATGTGATACAAGTCTTATATCTGCAGTATCGTTAGATGGTGCAAGTTATCTTACTGAACCAGGACCAAGTCAAATTCCTATGTGTGTTAAACCAATAGTAAGTGGTGGTGGATCAACTCATTTAGTTTCATACGGATATAGCGGCGGTGGTTCAACATGTACATATTATACTAAAATGAAATGCACATGTATTATTCCAGCCGGTGAACCAGGTAATCTTTCTGTAGGAGAAGCAATTAAATTTGATGAAGCCGCTTTATATTTTGTATCAGGTGTGGATGCTAAATTATTTTCACATATATGTTTTCCACCAAAATGGAAAGAAAAAGAATCGATTTTAACGATACAATGGTATATTTTATTTTAAATATATAAGATAATAATTATTGCATTCAATATGAAAGATAGATAGAAATAAAAAGAGTTTTTAGAATTGTAAACTAATTTATTTAAAGGAGTTAAATTATGCCGGTAACAGATCGTCGTGAGCCAGCTGTATATGTAACTATTGAAGATGCTTCATATGCAGCTCCAACTCTTGAGACTGGTAGAACAGGATATATTGTAACTTTATGCGATCGTGGACCACATAATCGTGTCGTGACTGTTACATCTCGAGAACAACTTTACAAATTATTTGGACAACCAAATTACAGACGAACATCACAGGCTCATTATCTCGCTGACAAATTTTTACAGTACTCAAGTAGTTTGTTACTTGTTCGAGCAATGCCTGATGATGCTTATTGGTCAAATGCAAATATTGAAATGACAACTGTTGGAACCAGAATTACATATGGAACCGATCCAGTAATTGATGCTTTATTTACATTTACACCAGGTAGTACAACTATTTTATGTGATGGAGTAGATTCATTCAGAGCAGTTTCTGTTGGTGAATGGATTTATGCATATGGTGATGCTGTAGCTGATGCTGCACAGATTGTTAGTGCAAATGAATTAACGTATTCATTTACTCTTGATGAACCATATGGTGGTACAATTACTGGTGAAGTAACAGCTTTCAGATGTTCACCATGTATTGTTAATTCAATACAACATGTGACACAGGAAGCAACTTTAGATCCACTTGCATCAGACGTTGTGTATTATTTTTACGCAAAAGGTGCTGGAACGTATTATAATAATATTAAAATCAAGGGCATACGAAATATTGAACTTGAAAAAATGTATACAGATTCCAATGGTGTAGTATTATATAAATACTTATTTATGGATATTGGTGTATATTATATTAATGAAGATGGTTCTGAGACACTTCTTGAAGGTCCGTGGTCAATTTCGTTAACCAGACGTACTGCGTATGGTGGAACGATCCGTGATTTATCATCTGGAATATCATTATATATTGAAGATATGATTAATGATAATAGTGATTTTATTGGTTGTGTTTCTTCTATTGGAGTAGATGGATTGGTTGCAGTTGGAAGTATAACTGAAGCTGTAGCTACTAAACGTCGTTTACAAACACAATTATTATTAACAGTTTCTGGTGGAGTAGTTGACGCTTCAACTGGTGTTATCGCTGCTGGTGGAATTACACTTGAAGGCGGTACAGACGGAACAGTCAATACTGCAAGAACATTACCAATGTATAATTCAACAAACAATCTTGAATCTGATCGTGATTATCTTAACGGACAAATTAGATTGGCGTATGAAGGAGCATTAGTAAGTGTAGATGGTTCAATTGAACAAATGCCAGAATGTTTATATCCTTGGTATCAACCAGATTATATTATAACAGGTGGTTATCCACCAGAAGTACAAGTTGGTGGAAATTCGCTTGCTGCTTATCGTCAGGATTGTATTCATTTAGCTGATACTGGTACTAAATATGTTAGATATTCTGATGATATTCAAGCAAGATTAGACAATGTTCCTTATAATGATTGGACATCAGCTCTTTATGTTCAGTATCGAAAAATTTTCGATCCATTTACTGGTGAAAGAATTTGGATAACTCCAGTATATCATGCACTTGAACGTCATTTATATTGTGATGGTGCTTATTTCTTAGCTGAACCTGTTGCTGGTATTGAAAAAGGTGCAATTAATGAACCTATTGAACTTGCTTACAAGTCAAATCACACTGAACGTGGTGATTTGATGGATAAAGAATTGAACTGTGTTATCGTTGAACCACAAGGTAAATATCTTCTTACACAATTTACAACTTGGAAACGTTTATCGGTTTTAAAACGATTACATGTAGCTAAATTTATTGCATATATTCGTAAAGTTATTCCAACCTTGTTAAAAGATATTTTACAGAGACGTGCGACGCAGTATTGGATTGGACAAGCTCAATTTAGGGTTGTTAATTTCTTAGGTAAATTCTTAGAATCATCTGTCGAAAGATATTCAGTTCTTAAGAGTTTTAATGTTAATGTAAATTTTGATGATGTTCGTTCTGAACTTAATGTTATTATTGATGTAACACCAATTCGAGCTATTGAAAGAATCAATGTATTCATCATTGTCCACTAATGAAATTCGGCAAGATCTTTTATTGTCTTGCCGATATTAAAATATTATAAAAAGGAGTTTAATATGTCCGATGCAACAACTATCATTAGTAGACTTTCAACAAGATTTACTAATGCTATTAAAGATAGAGAGAAACCTGATTTTCTCACCAGGGACATTGGTGGTCATTGGAGAACGAATCAACCTTATGTTTCTGGATATTTTCAAGTAGTTTATGGCTTACCAGAGAAACTTTTCGCTGGTGCTGATAATGTACAAACAGCTGCAAAATGGTTACATAGTACTTGTGAAGGATTTACTCCTCATACACAGGCTCTTACTAAAGTTGATATTATGGGTCAGGGAGCAACTGGTTCTTCGCATGTTGTTAATGTAACTACAACAAGAGAGTTTACTCTTACATTCCGTGAATATCAAAATCAACCAATCTTAAACATTATTCGAAGATGGGCTTCTGTATTTGATCCATTTACAGGTGTGAGTCCATTAGCTGGAAATAGTTTTATTCCACAGAATTACAAGGGTTGGGTTGCAGTTATTCAAACTAAACCTGTCCGGTCTGATGGTCAGGATATAACGATTGCTGATATTGAAGAATGTTATATCTATCAGGGTGTTTTCCCAACTAATATTCCAGTAGATACTGCAGCAGCAGAAGATATTACCGCGAATGATACAATTCAATTATCTGTTCCTTTTAGTTTCGATGGAGCGCCACTTACGTCAGCAGAAGCAAAAGTATCAGAAACTTGTGTCAATCTTCTGAAATCCTTAAAATATATGGGTGATGCAGATTCGACATATGGTAAGATTTATGATCATGGAACAGCAATTTCTGCATGGGGTTCACATGGAGGAACAGTATCATCTGAGGTGAAACCTTAATTAAATTAATTTAGAATACCTGTCAATAAATGTCAGGTTTTGTGAGAGCAAAAAAGATTTTAAGCGCGCCTCCCTTACAATCTTCATCTTGACTCTCTTTCTTAACCTCTCCTGTCTTTTGGCAGGAGAGGTTTTTTAATAAAAAAAATAATAGACCAAGACTTTTAAGTCTTGGTCTTTTTTTAACAATTATCTGCTTAAAATTCTCGTTAGTTATAGAAATAGATACGATCATTTTTAGTTTCTTTTATTTTTTGAGTTAAAAAAATATTCGGCAAGACCATAAAAGATCTTGCCGAATGATAAATATTTTGTTATTTTTTAATTTTTTCTTTTGAGAAGTATAACTCAATATCTTTTTTTAATTCATCTGGATGTCTAAAGAAGTTAGAAATTTCATCTATTCCTTGTTGATGAAAAGTTTCAAATATGTAATCAATTATATTTTCAACTGTTATATCTTCCATCATTAATGAATACAGAAAACACATTCCAGTAAATTCACGCCATCTTCTGTTATTATGTTCTAAAATACTTTTAGCATAATAATTATTATGATGTGTTACTGGTACTTTACATTCTATTTCTTTCGACATTTTTATTTTTCTACTTGATTTAATATTGGTTGTAAAGGTCGAAACTTGACATCATAAACTTTATTCTTAAATACAAATCCACCAATTTTAGTAATTTCATCCATTCGTAGATTATAAACATAATATCCACCATAGAGACCAAATCCGACACCGATTAATACGAAAATAATCATTAAAGCTATATGCTTTTTAATACTAGCTATCCATCCTTGCATTAATGTTTGTAGTTTTCCCATAAATGAGTTGTCTCCTTTACTAATATTCACATCAGATTCCTTTTCAATATCTGGTGAATTAGTTAACACTATTTCTTCTGTCATTTAATTCTCCTTATTCCGCGTATTTTAACAAGACTTTAGCTAATCTTTTGTGACCAGCTTTCATATAATTTTTCTTCCACCAGTTTGCAATTGGTTTTATTGTTTCTTGATCAATATTTTTTATTTGTTCTTCTGCTTTTTTAGCCGCTTCGTCCATCATAACAATTGTATCTGAACCGTCATCTATTGACATTTTTTCTTCCTTCCTTCGATTTTGAATTTTTATTACAATTTGGACATATATTTCCATTAAATGATTTTCCAGGAACAGGTGTCATCCATGTTCCCGGAAACTCTTTACTACAAAATATTTTACCACAACTTTGACAAATATATTCATCTGCTCCGCATCGATTACAAAAATGTGGCATTATATCACCTTCAAAGCCTTAATCAAATCTTTTCTGTTGATTTTAAATACACGATCTGGATTTGTTAAGGTGAATGTAACTATTGCAAATTGTTCTCTTTCTTCCAGATAATCACCTTCCAGTTGGACAGATTTATTATCAATATTACTATTACATGAATCTCTTTCTAAACCTATTGAAACTTTCATTTTCATTTCCTTTTATTTATTAAACCAGATAACATGTGACCATCTTCCATCAATATTACCATTCAATATTAATGATGGTGTTGCTTCAATGCGTGTCATTTTATCTTCTTTTGCGTAATAACCTGTTCCATCATAATCAGTAAATACACCATTTTTAATATAATCTATAAATTCATTTATAGTGAAATGATCTCCATAATCTGGAAGTTCTTCAAATTCAATAGGTCGTTTTGATTCAATTTGTTTAATAAATTTGTATGGCAATTTTTCAAATTTACAACCAGCTGCTTGTTTATGTCCTCCACCACCAAAAGATTTAGCGATTTGTGTACAATCTACATCTGATTTGGTTGTATAGAAACTCATAGTCCAAAGACCATCTTTTCTCACACCAAATGTTATCATTAAATCATATTTGTTTTCATCCCAAACACTTTCAAAAAGTTGAGAACTTGTTAACAGCTTATTTACACAAATTGCTTTATAACCATTAAAATCAACTTCAAAAGCACAAGACTTACAATATTTCTCATTTTCCTGTTTCTGGTACTCAAGAATTATAGTTCCTTTTTTAATTGTAGTATTTATAAAATCTTCTAGATCGTTATTTTCTAAATTTTCAAAACATTGTTTCCACAATACTTGATTTTCTGGCCAAGTGTTATTGAGACGCATTCCATATTGAAATTCAAGAACGTTTGGTTGATGATCCCAAACATCATATCTTCCTAATAGACGAACAACTTCCGGCATTTCTTTTTCTGGAAAGAAATGTGTCCATGTTAGTTCGCAACCAGCAATTCCATTTATTCGAAGTCCAGGAATTTTATCATTTAAATCACCATCTATTAAATCATGAATTGCACTAACGTGGTGATCAATTACTATTAATCGATCACCAAGTTTTTGAAATAATTCTACCATTTTCGTAAATGGTTGTAGACTAAAATCTACCATTATAATTGTATCTTTTTCAATATCAATTTTATCATATGGAAAATCATGACCATAATTAATTCCATACAATTCTGCATCTGGATACTTATATTTGACAATAGCTCCAGAACAATGTCCATCAAGATCCGCTGAATGATAAAAACACCTAATCATTTTTTATTCCTTTTATATTATACTTTTTCTGTGACCAATACTATCAACAACATAAATATATGATTTCTCATTGTCGATAAGTAAATTGTGCTTTCTAAAGATTTTTAAAACATTATTTTTAGCATTTGTAACTTCTGATATTGAATGATACGTAAATTTCATATCTCTTGTTTGATCATTGCATCCAGAATGATTTCTTAATCGATTTAAAACAGTTTCGATCTCATCATTAATTTGTAATACTTTATAAATTGGCATATTTGCTAATGGTATTCCAATATCTAATGTATATATAATTTTTTCTGTTGAATTAAATTGTTCATGATGATCATGACTCATTATTTTTCTCCTAAATTAAAATTATCGGCGAGAACTTAATAGCTCTCGCCGATAATAACTTTTAGTTTTAAATTATAATACTAATTTAGCATATAATTTTAAAACTTCGTCTGCTTGCCTGAAAGCTACTGGATTTTTTCCACCTTTGTAACATGCTAAAGCAATCCTTAAATCATTATTAGAATATTCTAATTTTTGTTTAAGGATTCTAGCACCATGTAAAACATCAACATCACTAAACATTAATGTAGCTGTTGGTGTCTGCATTAATCCTTTATATCTGATGTTAGTTTTATTGGGTGGTCCAATAGCATCTACCCTAAACCGACTCTCTGTTTTCATTAATGCTGTAATTAATTTAGGATTTAACCCGGTTGATTCATGGGCTATATATACAGCATTAGCTAAATCAGGAATCTTATTTTTTTCCGCATTTAATTTTTTCAAATCATTTTTTATTTCAGTTAGAACAACATTATTTTCCTCAATATGAACCGCTACTGGGAGTCCCATTGAGAAGTTCTGGAAGGCCAACACTACGAAAACAACACAAATCAATTGTATTGTTCTTGAAATAATTTTTTCTATCATTGGTCTCTATAACCTCCTTCTTGTTTCTTCAGTTGCGGCAAGCAGGGTACTACAAACTACAAATTTTGATTTGTTTACAACCTCCTTCTAAAATTGGTGTTACCTCTTCAATTTTTAAATTACCATTATTTACACCTGGTATAGGAAGATAAACTTCTTCTAAATTTTCTCTTTCAATTAATGTATTTAATTGTTTTAAACTCTTTTTAATTAAATTCAAATCAGCTTTACAACACCAACCTGGAATCATATCAGTTTCTTTATATCTATATTTCATGTGTGGAAGTACATCTGTATATTTACCTACATCTGGTTTCACTGGAAAAGATATAATTCTTTCATAAATAAAATTAACATTGTTTCCATGTTTAATTAAATGTGCTCCTAAATTACTTGGTAAACTTGGAATTAATTGAGCCATAGCTAGAGCATTACCTCTACCCATAACACCCGCTCTATCTTTTTTAATACATCCGTTTGTAGTTACACATACTATTTTTCCGGACTTCCATAGATCTACGATGTTAGCTTTTATTATCTCCATTTTTATTTTCCTTTTCAAAATAAAATTAGTTTACTTTATAATTGTATTATTTCTATATAAAATTTGAAAAAATAAAAATTGGTAAATAGGCTCTTATTAGGAGCCTATTTACCAGATACATTGTAACAATTTGGTTTTTCTTCATTGAGACGATACATTAAGCTTCAAAGGTTTTTCTTCGACAATCTGATACATTAATTTTTGCAGGTTTTTCTAGCCGGTATTGATACATTAAGGTCATATGGTTTTTCTGTTGAATTTTGATACATTAGTGCATGGTGGTTTTTCTTTCCGTCATTGATACATTAAATTCCAAAAGTTTTTCTTTGAAATTCAGATACATTGGCGTATAGTGGTTTTTCTAATATAGGTTGATACATTGGTTTCTCCAGGTTTTTCTTCGACAATCTGATACATTAATTTTTGCAGGTTTTTCTAGCCGGTATTGATACATTAAGGTCATATGGTTTTTCTGTTGAATTTTGATACATTAGTGCATGGTGGTTTTTCTTTCCGTCATTGATACATTAAATTCCAAAAGTTTTTCTTTGAAATTCAGATACATTGGCGTATAGTGGTTTTTCTAATATAGGTTGATACATTGGTTTCTCCAGGTTTTTCTTCCTGAAAGTGATACATTTCCTCCTGTTGGTTTTTCTAATAAAACCGGATACATTAAATCCTTATGGTTTTTCTTAGGTTATCAGATACATTAATCATTAAAGGTTTTTCTTTTGTTGAAAGATACATTAATCATTAAAGGTTTTTCTTAGGTTGTCAGATACATTAATTTTTGCAGGTTTTTCTTGCAAATTGTGATACATTAATATTTAAAGGTTTTTCTGGGAAATCTTGATAATAATGGTAACTGAACCAAACTTTTTCAGAATAGTTCAGTTACCATATTTGTTATGCTACCAGCATATCAGTACGGTATTTCTCCATAAACGGATACCGTTTAAAGAAGTTTTCTAATGCTGTTGCATTATGATGCAACATGCCCAGTTTTGCTTCTTCATATGTTGACGTTACTGGTAACCCAGCAATCAGACGATATGCGATCCAGAAATCTTTCAGGAACATTTTAACCATATATCTGTCAGCCATTCTACTTCTTGTCATTTTCTTCTTTTTGTTTAAATGAACAGAAGTGACAATTTGTACTTTGTCAGTTTCCTTCTTTTTGCAACCAGTTGTCATACTTGCGACCATTTCTTCCGCAACTTCAGCATAGTATGCCTGAATTGGTGTACGTGTCATACCAGCTTGTCGTCCCTCCGTTACTATTGTTACATGAGAAGACATTTCTTTCCAGATCGGAATCATATTATTCAGATATTCTACAGCTTCCTCATTTGTTAGAGGTAGATCCTTGTAGAACGGATGATTTTCTAACCTGTGAAGATAATCTTCATATACTTTGATATATGGAGACTTTGTCTTTATGATAGGATTTTTATCTCCCCTGTGAAGATTACTCGCCAAAACTCCAATCAACTTAGGTTTTAGTAACGGATTGAAGGTGATGCTGTCCTTCGTTTGCATCTTTCCATTTTTGTCTTTATATTCCCGGACAACTTGATGTTCCTTCCTTCTGGAACGTCCACGTCCATCTTGTGCAACATCCAATCCACAGTATGACAACAATTTACTGAACTTATCAGTTTTTTCGATATCTATTTCTGAAATAAGAATGCCACCGATAGCCGGTCCGACTTGATTAACATTTTTGAGGAACTCCGAATAAATTGGGAAATGTGCCATTAATAATTTATCCAGGTGTTTAAATTGATTTTCCTCAAGAGTCACCATATCTTCATACTCCTTCATCAACTGGAACTCAACATCGTTTGAAATGATAGGAACTGGAGTTTTTGAAGATTTTGATTCTTCTTCCATGATGTTAACATTTTCTTTAATTGCATCCATCGTCTTTTGCCATCTAACTCTTTCATGACTCTTCTCCAACAGAATATCATCAATCATATCCTTTTTGATAATAACACCATCTGCAATTCTTTTAAATTGCTCACGCAAAATCTTTAACATCTTTTTCGCTTCTCTATTCTCCTTATTATCACCATCATCTTCTTTAATGGTCAAATCCATTCCCATCTTTTTCTTAAAATTGATGACTATGGAGTTACCCATTCCTACTCTGATCTTCTGGAGTTTGTATATACTTCTCACAACCGGTTTAATTGTTTCTAAGAACATTAAATACATTTCTGTAAAAACACTTGCCTCTTTCGCTTTCTTTACATCTTTCACATCATCAGTTTTCATTATTTTACTTACTCCTTTTAATATTCAATATTTAAAAAAAGGAGAAGAGTACTATAATACTCTTCTCCATCAGATTAATTATTTCTATATGAAAACTGTGAATAATAAAAAATTGGTGGGATCATTTAGACCCCACCAATTAAATTGTTTTTTCTTAATTTTTTTAAAATATTCATTCTTCGAATTTTATTTCCACTCTTTTTATTTTTGCTAAATCTAGTTGTTTACAGATTTCTTCCTCTAAAATTAATCTATTTGTCATACTATGACGAGTATAACTTATTGAGACTAATAATAATTCAGAAACAAATTGTTTTATATCTCCGAACATAAGTGTCTTAACTAATGTTTCTGCAACATCAGTTGATTTTCTGTAATATTTACTCATTTTGTGTTTCCTGATTATTTAATTTATTACAAAACATTTCTACTTCACGTTTAACTTCTTGAAAGAAAGATTCATTACTACCATCTATACCATAATATGAACCATCATCATTTTTAATAATTGTATATACGATACATATGACCAAATTTTAGAACTTTATATCTTAAATCTTTTGCCATATTTTTCCTTTCTAAGATCTTATAAAATGTCCTTCTATTTTATTAATATCTGGTTCAAATCTCATAAGTTGATTATTACAATAAGGAATTGAAAAACTTCGAAATTTCATTTTCTTAATAGATTCATAATAATCACAAATAATCATTGTAAGAGAAGCAAATGTAACAATATCTGAATCATCTTCAAATGGTCGTGGTTTCCTATTAATACACCACTCACACAAATCTTCTGAACCGTTTGGAAGTATTATTGATGAACCGTTTGAAAGTATTATTGATTTATTTTGCATAATTAATCCCAATTAAAGATTTTTTGTCGGGAAACGAATTTTTCATCCACATTTCTTTTGTAAAATTAGTATCTAAATATCTAATTCCATCTTCGAAATTAACACATACCTCACATATTTCGTTAATTTTTTCTTCAGCAGTTACAATTTGGCCAATATAGTTATCTGGTGCGATAATATATCTTCCAATCAATTCTTCAACGGTTATACTGAACATGTATAAGAACTCCTTTTTATTTTAATATTTTTATTAATTTTCTTTCATTTTATTGATTTAATTAGATCAACAATTCTTCCAACAGTTGTACTAAATATAGTATTCCATTGAGTTTCTTTATCTATTTGAATTTGAAATTGATCAAGTTTTTTACTAAGTAATAGTTTATCATAAATTTGTGGTATAACTATTCCTTTGATTTTATTCATATCTAATTTCGATTCTTGAAACACCTTACGATTCTTGAATATACAATATATGTGTCTTCCAGCGGAGCCCATAGAAAAAATTTCTTTTTCCATAATAAAATTATATAAAGACATACCACCGATAAATTGATCTGCTTTACTCCATTTACCAGGGATAGCTATGTCAACAAGATCTAAGTTATCAACACTTTCTAGAAATTTTTGATGACATTCATTGACTATAGAAGTTGTTCTTATAAGTTTTTCTTTTGTTGAAATTTGATCATTTAATATAATATCTTCAATAATTTCTTTTAATAAATCTTGAGTCATCTTTGCAGCATTTGATCTAACAACCTGTATTCCTGTATATTTAATTTTTGGTTCTTTGAATATTTTACCTTTTTTAGCTAATATTTTATATGCATATGATTTTTTAACATCAAGAAACATAATTGATTCAATTAACATTTCACTTTTAAAATATGTTGCATTTTGATCTGGTGAAATGTTTGATTTCGGCAAAAAATATTCATTTAAATATTTGGCAACATAATTATTGATATCTTCAGATACTTTATCTGAAATTTTAAGTTTTTCTTCTGTTGATAGTTTATCTGAATCTTTCATAGGAATTGTTATAAATAAACTATCTGTGTCACCATAAAGAATGTTTTTAAGAAATCCAGGTTCTTCTACTCTATCGTAGAAATTCTTTTCTAACAAAATAAAACCCTCCTATTTTATAAACATCTTGGTTGTTCACCTACAGTTGCGTCATTTTCTTCAAATATAGAACGACCCAATCCATTATAATTTTTTAATACTACATCTCTTTTTCTATTGATTTCACTCATTGTTTTTGCATCTTCCTGAGCAGTTTTTAATCTATCTATCAATATATTAACTCTTGTATGATTTAATATAGCAATTCTTCCATCTACAGATACATTAATTTCTCCATTTTCTGTAACTTTTACTCTCACATCCGTCATTGATGGATTATTATCTTTATCTTCACTATTTTCAGTACTGTTTGCTCTTACATCCATTCCAGGAATTTTCATGCTATTTCTCCTTCTATAATTTGTTGTTCGTCAATTACATCAATTATTTCACAATCAAATTCATTTTTAACAACAGATTTTTTAGTTTTCATATCTGGTAAGAATAAACTTGGAAAACCACGATCAATAAGATCATCAACAACTGGTGCTTTCTTTTTATGAGTAAGACCTTCCCTTAAAATCCTTCCAATTACTTGAATTAAAGATTTTCTACCAGCTAAATTTGTAGCCAATATAAGAGAACTCAATCGTTCAAAATCAAAACCTTTACCGATAAAACTATAAGTACCTAATAATAACTTAACATTTTCTTGATCTACTGCTTCTTTTTCATCACCATAATATCTTCTATGAACTATTCCTTCTTTTTCTAATCTTTCAGAAATCAATTTAATTTGTGCTTTTGTAAAACATAATACCAATACAATATGACCTTCGTTTAATCTTTTTTTAATCAGTTTAATAATTAATTCTAAATAATTTGAACTTTTAATTATTATTGAATTATAAAATGCTTTTCGTTTAATATAATCTGACATCTTTCCAAGAACGAAAGCATATTTACTAGTAAGTCCACTATCATAATGATTTAAAACATAAGTTGGTTTGAGCTCATAATGTTTTGTTTCATATAATATATTACCTATTGTATTTTTCATTAAAACTTCTGATACTCCAGTTTGAAACGGTGTTGCAGATAAACCTAATACATTGTTAGTTCTAAATAACAATGATGCTTTAGCAAATTTGCTACTTGAACTTGTATTATGAACTTCATCATAAATAACTAATCCGATCTTTGCCGCATCCATTAACTGAAAATTCTTATGCATATCAGTTTTAATTTTTGATAATAATGTTTGAACAGTTGCAATAATTACAGGTTTGTCAACTACAAAATATTTACCTTTAATTAACCCAATCTCTTCTGCTTTAAGATCTGTAAATGCTGGTTTATCTGGTGTCCCAATAAAAGCAGCAATCCATTGATTTAATAAATTTTCATTATCAATTACAATACAAGTTTTTAATCCCAACTGAGCAGCAATAAACGTGCTCAATACAGTTTTCATTTATATTTGGTAGAGGACGCAACTCCTCTACCCAGGATTTTCCTGCTCATAGTTACCTATGAGATTAGACTATATCTTCATCCTAGAAGTTATACTACGTGTGACCAAAATTTTCCTTTACGAATATCATAAATTGTTTGTGTTGTTACATTAAATTGTTGAGCAATTAAATTTATTGAACTGTTTTGGCGAAGCATTGATTTAATTTGAGTAACTTTTGTTTCATCGAGTTTTGAAGATGTGTCTTTGTGAATTTTTGCACGAATTTGTTGGAGCTGGGATTTTGTATATTTCTGAAATATATAATGACTCCATCTTTCTCCTTTTAAAATTCGTTGAATTGCATGATCTTCAACATTGTAGATATTGCATATTTGTGAAACTTTTTGATATTTACCCGATGAGATTCCACTGAGTATTTCATCAATATCAATCTCTGTAAGTTTGGAAGTTCCTACATCTGATCCCCTGACAATTATTTGACGATTTTTGTTAATTTTATCAGTCATATTATCTTGTTCGGTTCCTAGGAACAAATGTTCTGGATTACAACATGCTGGATTGTCGCATTTATGACACACTAGTAATCCATCCGGGATTGGACCGTTATAAAATTCCCAAGCAAATCTATGAGCTCTAAAGGTTTTGTGGTATTTCGATGATTTTATAGAAAACGTTCCATAAACTCTTTTATTACTTCCTTTTGCAGCTGTCCATTCCCAACATTCTACATCGTTTCCTGGATAATTAACTTTGTTCCAAAAATTTTTAATAATATTCTGCGGATAATTCATTTTATTTGGCATATTTCCCTCTCTAATAATAAATTATAAACAGTATCATATACATTTTCTAGGATGCTCCCCGTTTCAGCTCGCTTGAACTTACGTCTTTCGACTAGTCGTTACACCTTCAATCAGAAGTTAGCAGCTTCTGAAAGCTTGGCTCGGTATTGTCCTGATTACAGGAGTTTCACCGAATTAGAGGAGTTTAATCTGAGCTATTTTGTCAACCCAGACCTGGTCTAGCTTTAATAATTCCATTTATTTGGCCATGATTCGTATTATATGTATTCATAATTACTTGAGCAATATCAATTTGTTCTGGTTTTAATTTTCCAACAAACTTGAAGAATGTAGGATTGAATTTTGGTGATTCTCTATCAACGAAGACTTTTATACCTTCTGAATAATTTTTATAAAACAATTTTGGAAGAAATATTTTATCTTCAGTTTCGTATAATTTTAAATCTTCAAAACTTTCTGCAAGATATGGATACTTATTCAGAAATGTTTCAATATTTTCTTTTTCTATGAACGTCCACACTATATTAATTCTCCTTTGCGAATCTTTCGGAAATTATTTTAAAATATTCATCATCTTCTAAAAGAATACAATCTCTACACTCCCAACTGCACATGATACTTTCATATTCACTATCTGGAAATTGACATCTGAAGAATTTGACTAAAAATGCTCCATTAAAATCACCTACTAAAGGATCGCCAGCTTTTCCGAAAGGTTTTAATTCTGTAACATGTTTTCCACAACATTCACATCTACCAGATGTTGGTGGTGGATTTATTAAAATTTTAGGAGGTTTTTCTATTGAAGATGTTGTTTCTGCCATAGTTTGTATTTGTCTCACCTTATACTCCTTTTAGATTATTTAATTTATCTTTAATCTTTTTAACAACTAAATATTTTTCTCTTCCAGATATAGTAACAATTCCATCAATGCTATTAACTATCTGATCACATTGTTTCCAATCAGCATTTTTTATAAAGAAATTAATATTATAATCTACTATTTTATATTTCTTTTGTCCTTGTTGATTAATATATATCATTAGAATTTTATCATTAATCTCACGAACATCAAAAAATGTTAAATCGGATGTAACTTCTGTAATAAACTTATTATTATCAGATGGAAGAATAAGTTCAGATTTTGATGATTTAGTTGTAGTTTTCTGAGTTATTGGAACATTTGGAACATTTTGTGTTGGAATAGATTCACTTGTTTTAAATATATTCAGAACTGTTTGAAAACTATTCTTAAATTTTATTAGATTCTCTGCATTATAATTTGCTGCACTTGGATGCATTACTGGTGCTAATGTAATGTTATTATTAGTAAATACTTTTCCTGAAAGAGAAGCTACACTTCCTTTCAATCCAAAAGCTTCAAAAGCTTTAGCTCCTAATGGAACAATAACTTTTGCAGGAAATGCATCACCGATAATATTAACTAAAGGTTTACATCGTGTCTTAACATCTTCTGGTTTTTTAATTTCACTTTCATTTTTTGTATGACACAATATTACATTATAAATAACCCATTTAATCTCTGGTGGAAGAAGTGACATTCTTTCTCGTAATATCTTTCCAGCTTTACCAACGAATGGTTTGCCAACTTCGACTTCTTCAGTTCCTGGATTAAGTCCGACAAAAGCTACATCTACTTCACCAGCATCTTCCATATTTGTATCTAAAATGATTGTTGGTTTTCCATATAATTCACAATCTTTACATTCATCTCTAGAAAGAACAAATTCTTTCGCTTGATCACAAAATGTTTTTACTCCTGGTGCTAATTCTCTATAAATATCAAGAACTGCCGTATTTACTTTTTGAGTAGTTTGAACAGTAGAAGCAGCAGAAGAAAAATCTTCTAATTTTAAAGTACTTTTGCCGGTGTTAATATGTTTATCAATTTCTTCAAGATCCTGGAAAGTTATAATATTTAAATTAAAAAGGTCATAAAAATAATTCATTTCTGAATCATTATAATTTTTATCATAGATTTTATCGAAAAATTCATATAGAAGATTTTTTACTTTAGTTTTATTTTTATCCGATAATTCTGTATTCCTGAGATACATTAATTTTTCAGGAATAGTTTTTCTTGTAATTCTATTAACATCAAGTAAATAAACTAAACTGTATATTAAATCAATAGTATCAAATTTATTAAAATCATATAATGCGTTTAAATACTTATTAATGTACCATGTTAAATGTGGTGTATTATAGACATATAATCCAAATCGTTTCATGATTGTATTATCTATTCCATATTTATTGATAATATATTCGATTTCTTCTTTTTTACGTCTATTACTAAACAACCAACTAGTTAAAGCTTTCAATCCATTAAGATAACTTGGTTGCTTTTTCTTAATTATATTGTTTTTCATAATCACCTTTAATTTAATTTATTTTTCTGTATAAATGTTTTCATAACTTGTTCAATATCCTTATCAGTACTTAAAATTATTTTTGAGTATTTAATTAAAATATCACAAAGCATATGAATAAGAATTTTATGATTATTACTTCTCCTAATTAAAACAAATAATAAATAAAATTGAAATGATATTGTAATTACAATTATTGATAACATTATATTTATTGAACTCATTAATCCTTCTCCTTATTAAATATTTCTATATAAAATATGAATTGTCTAGATATAATCATCACCTTTTATTTTAAATGATGATATTAATTTTTTTGATTTATTTTCTTTCTTTGGTATTTTATCTGTTATTATATCTATTGGTGGTTTGTTTATTTTATCTTGTTCAATAGTATTAAAATTTATAGAATTTATTTCAACTTCTTTTTCAACCGGAACTTCATATTTTGGTGCAGCTTCGATTTGAAGTGCAAAATCTTCTTTCTTAATAAAAGCATGAGAACAACCCGGTGAAACAAAAATAGATTGTTGAACGATAATAGGAACTCCAAAAACCATTTTCTTAATTAAGTTAACTGTTTGTGGAACAAAAGTAGAAGCAAAACTGTCAACATATTTATCTACTGAAAAATACATTCCTATAAGTGGTTTATTTCCAATTGTTGCTCTTAAAGTTTCAGAACTTTCGTAGCCATTTATTACAGAATAATATTCTTCGACTTCATTATTGCTGATTCTACAGAGAACTAAATATTTTCCATTATCCTTTAATTGGGATGAGTCTAAATTAACAAGTTGTGTAAGCATTTCATCAACAGATATTGTATCTGAACTGTTTTTATTTTCTGTTATTGTTTCAGGTTCCATCTGTTTATGAATAATTTCTTCTTGATATACCATTTCTGGTTTTTGTTCACTTGTATCGTTTTCAATTACTATTCCTTTTAAATTCTCTAGTTCTTGATGTAATTCGTCATATTTATTTACTGTTTGAAGTTGTGGAGCAATTTCATCTAAAACAGTTTCCACAATATTTTGAATAGTTTCTGAATTACTTATCGATGTTTCTTCAATTTGTTTTTGCATTTCTTGTAATCTTTGATCAACCATTTTAATATAATCGTCGCTTATAGATGTTTTCTTTTCTGTAATTGTTGGATTTTCTATTGATTGAACTGTTTCTGGATTCTTATTCTCAAGATCTATTACCAATGTAATGCAATCTAAACAGTACATTTCATTTGGTCTTATAAATCTTTTTGTTTCATTACCATTAGTTACTTCACTAGTAAAAACTCGAACTTTATCTGGATCATCGAATTCTGCTCCACAACCAACACATTGATAATATTCTTTGAATATCTTACCCATATATGCCTCCATATTGAAATTAAAAAATAAGTAGATGTCTGCCCTGATTCCTCAGGACAGACTCGTTATATAATTACATCATGCATCTCCTGATTAAAAATGATTTAACATCTTTAACAGGAACCTGTTTTAGAAACATGTTTAAACTCTCATGTTTCTTTTTGCCAAGAATCCTAGCAAAATGTTGATAGAAATGAGTGATTTCCTTACAATTTGTAATTGTAAAACCAGTTCTTATGTCTCCTACTCCTATTTTTCCTTCAATTGTATTTACTTTCATTTTTTACCTCCTTTCAATTTATGACTATATTATTTCTATATAAAAGATGAAAAAATAAAAAATTGGGTAAGAAGCTATTTCTAGCCTCCTACCCAATAAATATTTTGATTTTTATCATTTTCTTGATCGTTTATTTAAGTATATAATTTACCTAAATCAACAAGAATTGCAAATCTATTTGGATCACACATCATATAATTCGATGCTCTAACTTTTATTGCTGGCAAAGTAATAGTTTTATTAATATCTAATAAATCGAACAATGGCCGATGTTTGAAATCGAAATCTTGAATTTTTTTCTTTCCTTGTGTCAGGATTCTCCATACATCCTCTTTATTCGCTTTATTTCTGCCTGGTGGTTTTAATTGACTATCATTAAGAATTAATATATAATCATTTTCAATATCAATATAGATATCGACTATATCACCAGATATAAATCCTATTTTTTTCTTACTTCTGATATGAACTTGTCCGCTATTATCTAATTTGTCTTCATTCCAATAGAAATAAACTTCTATTGGAATTTTAGACCATTCTTTTTCTTCTATCGCTTGACTTACAGTTTTTATCATCATTTATTATTTTTTATCCTCCATCTTTATATTTCAAATGTACTATAGCCACTTGAATTGAAAGTGATCAATTCTGGTGGAAGTTCCGAAGTTACTAATATTTTTTGCAGATTAATAAACATCAATGTTGCTGCTAAACTATTAATAGCTTGACTTTGATCTCCAAAGAATGCACAACTTTGTTCTGGGGTATCATTTTCAACATTAATTGGAAATATATCTTTAAAATTTAGTTTCTTTTTCTTTTTTGAAGATTTTTGTAATATCCAATCTGGACAATTAAATGCTTGTGTTATAATTTGGCCATTATGTAATAAATTACCACTATCAATATAAACTATTGATAATTTACTATTTTTGTACTGTTTTGATAATTTTTTTGAAATTTTAAGCATATTATGTCTCGATATATTATTATCTACACAACCTAACATTATTATTAAACAATTATCGAGATTTGTCTTAATAATATTTATAATATCTGAAGTTTTTTGTATTCTTTTACTACTAGCAACTATTTCTTCAAATTCATAACATGCTTTATTAACTAATGCTTGGGATTTTATTTTACCAATATCCCAATTACTAAAATTTTGTCTCAGAATGTTTCTATCTTCAACAATATCATTATCGATTATTATATACTCAATTAATTTTGATAAAGGTAATCTCAATTTAATATTATTTGCTAGTTTAGATACAAGTGGAACAAGCCATGAACCTGTTCCACCACATCCAACTTGAATTATTATAATTCTAGAGAAATGATCTATAATCGTGTTCATCATCCAACTCCAATCCGCGAAGGAATTCTATATCAAGATTACTTTCAATATTTGTAAAATTATTATTCATTAATGGATTTAATGTTGAAAAGTTTTTTTCTGCTATCTTTTTTGAAACTTTAATAATTTTATCTAATTTATTCTTCATTTCAGAAGACAATGTGCATGATGGAAGATTTAATTCAAATACACTATCTAGATCAGCATCAATAAATCTAATACCATTCCATACTCGAAATTTCATATCGACGTTAAAAAATTTACTTTCTGATGTGAGTTTACCAACTACACCATAGTAACATAACGCTGTAAAATTTTCGTCATTGTTATCTTTTGAAGAAAATGTAGCTGTCATGGTATTGTGGCTATGAATTTGTAAATATCTAACATAGTTTTTGGACATCTCATACTCTTCAGAATATTTATAATCCGCCGCCGCTCCAGAAATAATTTGTTTATCAAGACTCAATTTGAACTCTT
>ERZ1645192.238-NODE-238-length-42586-cov-44.448590_pt1 | contig 42586 bp, 36 predicted proteins | sample MGYA00575354_ERZ1645192 | MGnify/ENA primary metagenome ERZ1645192 (study PRJEB40844, sample SAMN11349763) | freshwater sediment metagenome | isolation source: river sediment | host: Sediment | place: India: Faizupur Khadar , New Delhi | collected 2017-02-21 ...
CCCTCGACGACATCGAAGGCGAAGAGTAGCCCCGGGCCGTTCAGACCCCGCAGGGGTGCCGCAGGGCTTTTTCGAGGTGGGCGCGGTCGAGGTTGCCGCCCGACATGACGAGCACCACCTTCTTGCCCGCGAGCTTTTCCTTTCGCTTCATGGCGGCCATGATCGAGGCCGCTCCCGCGGCTTCCGCCAGGTTGTGCGTCGTGGTCAGGGCGAGACAGATGCCCTCGAGGATCTCGTCCTCGGTGAGGAGCACCACGTCCTCGATGCGGTCCTTCATGATCACGTAGGGCAGCTGGAACACCGAGCGAGCCGCCAGGCCGTCGGCAATGGTCTCGGCGTTGTCGATGACCACCCAGTCGCCCTGCTTGAGCGACTCCGCAAAGGCGGGCGCCTTTTCCGCCTGCACGGCGATGAGCTCGACCCCCGGGTTGATCGCCTGGGCCACCGTGAGCAGCGACGCGCACCCGGCACCTCCCCCCACGGGGCAGATGATGGCGTCCACGTCGCTCAAGTCCTCGAAGATCTCAAGCCCCATGGTGCCGATGCCGTTGAGCATCTCCGGCTCGTTGCCCTGCTCCACGTAGTAGTAGCCCGCAGCGGCCACGAGCTCGTCGCAGAAGAACTGCGCCTCGTAGAAGTCCTTGCCGTGCACGATGAGCTCCGACCCGTAGCTCTCGATGGTGCGGCTGATCTCGGGGTTGTTGTTCTCGGGCACCACCACGGTGCAGGGCACGTTAAACCACCGCGCCGCCCAGGCCATGGCGAGCCCGTGGTTGCCCCGGGTGGAGCACAGCACCCCGTTTTCCACCTTCTGCTTGGGAATGGTGTGGAAAAAGTTGATGGCGCCCCGGATCTTGAACGACCCCGTGGGCATGTGGTTCTCGTGCTTGACGAACACCTCGCAGCCCATGAGCCTGCTGAGCTCGGAGTAGTGAATCAGGTTGGTGCGCTGGATATAGTGGGAAATGGCGGAGCGCGCCCTGAGGATCCCCTTGATGGAGACCTGGTCGCGGGCCTTGTCGTATTTCTTCAACATACACCCCCCTTCGCTTCGTTAGAATTTGTAGCCGCCCTTCTTGGGCTTGGCCCGCATGAACTGCAGCAGCGAGCCGATCACCAGCCCGATGATGATGAAGCTGCCCCCCAGCAGCGTGAAGATCAGCCGCTCCGAGGTCTTGAGCCGGTTGTTCTCCCTGGTCTTCTGCCCGAGCTGCGTGGAGGCTTCCTGGTACTGCCTCTGGAGTGCCAGGTAGCGGTTCTTGAGATCGAGGTACTGGCTCGACTCCTGCTTCAAGGTCTCGTACTGCTTCTGGGCGTCCTCGAGCTCCCTGGACGCCCCGCTGATCCGGTAGGTGCGCTCCCGGTTCTCCTTCTGGAGCTGGGCGTTCTCCTCCTGCAGGGTGAGGTTCTCCTCGGTCAGCGACTTGATCTTCTCGTTGAGCTGGTCCACGATGAGGGTCTTGGGCATCTGCCTGGTCAGGTAGCGGGCCGGCACCCACCCCTCCTCGCCCTTGGGGGTCTTGATCCTGAGCCACTGCCCCCTGCCCTCGAAGACCTCGAGGTAGTCGTTCTGCATGGCCAGGCCGGTTATCTTCCCGTTCTCGAGCGGGGCTTCCCGGACGGGCACGTTCGCGCCGTCCTTGACGTAGAGCCCGGCCCCGAACGCGCTGTGCAGGGGCGACAGAAAAAAGAAAAGACAGGACAGAAAAACCACTCCCTTTGCCGCTGTATTCATCATGCTTTGAACCTCTCACCTCATGCTGGGACCTGATACTGATTCCCTCTGCCGGGAACCGATACTGATTTTCTCTTAACCCAGAACCGCCCTCCGAAGCAACACCCTGTGCCCCTTCAGGACAGCCCCCGGATGATCCCGTCGAGGCGCACGCGGGTGTCCCCCTCGATCCGGCAAAGCTCCTCCGGGGTCGAGGCCTCGAAGCGCAGCACGATGACGGGCTGGGTGTTCGAGGGCCTCACCAGCCCCCAGGCATCCCCCCGGGTGAACCGCACGCCGTCGATGTCCACGAGCTCGCTGGAGGTCTGCCGCGCGTAGGAGGCGAACTCCTCCACGGCCTGGAACTTCACCTCGTCGGGACAGTCGATCCTGATCTCCGGGGTGTTGAACATCTTCGGGAGACTGTCGAAGACGGCCTGGGAGTCGTTTTCATTGGAGAGGATCTCCAGGAGCCGGGCCATGGAGTAGACCGCGTCGTCGAAGCCGTACCACCGGTCGCTGAAAAAAATGTGCCCGCTCATCTCCCCGGCGAGCGCCCCCTTCTCCTGGATCAGGCGCGCCTTCATGGGCGAATGCCCGACCTTTGCCATGATGGGCACGCCGCCGGCCTTCCTCACCTCTTCGAAAAAGACCTTGGAGCACTTCACCTCGCCGATGATCTTCTCCCCGGGCCTGCGCCTGAGGATCTCCCGGGCGAGGACCGCGGTGGTCATGTCCCCGTAGACGGGGTTGCCCTTCGAGTCCACCACGCCGATGCGGTCCGCGTCGCCGTCGAAGCCGATGCCCACGTCCGCGCCCGACCGGAGCACCTCCTCCCTGAGCATGGCGATGCCCTCTTCCGTGGTGGGGTCGGGGTGGTGGCTGGGGAAGGTGCCGTCGGGCTCGAGGCAGATCCCGCGCACGTCCATGCCCAGGCGCCGGCAGACCTCCATGGCGGGGCGCCCGCCCACGCCGTTGCCCGGGTCGACGATCACCCTGAGGCTCCGGCGGCACGGCCCGATGCGCGAGACCACGTCGTCGAGGTACCCGGGCATGATGTCGATGGCCTCGACCTTCCCCGCGCCAGTGGCCCTCGAGCCCCGCTCCATGATGGACCTGAGCTCGAGGATGTCACTGCCGTAGATGGTGCTCCTGCCCAGGGCGATCTTGAAGCCGTTGTTGTCCGCGGGGTTGTGGGAGCCGGTGATCTGGATCCCCCCGCCCAGGTCGAGCCTGAACAGAGAGAAGTACATGACGGGCGTGGGCACCATGCCGAGGTCGAACACGTCGATGCCGCTCGACGCCAGCCCCTCCTTGAGGATCTCGCCGAAGAGCGGGGAGCTCAGGCGGGCGTCCCTGCCCAGCGACACCCTCGCCACGCCCCGCTCTCTCCAGTAGAAACCCACGGCCAGCGCAAACCGCTCGACAAAATCCCGGTCGAGGTCCCTGTCCACCACGCCCCTGACATCGTATTCCCTGAACACCTGCGGATTCATGTCCCTCCCACGCCCCTCCTTCATCCCCCGGGCACCGGCGCGTGAACGCATGCCCGCGCCATGCCCATCCCTATACCATTTCGGCTCCCAGGTAAAGGCCGAACGGGCACAGGCCCGGTGCCCGGGAGCGGCTCCGGGCCCCGGCGCGGGCACCTCTTCCGTTCATGTCGCCCCCCTTACCCGATGTGCGGCTCCCGGCCCGCGCGTGGGCACCATCCCGCACCCGTCCGGGGCATTCGGGACGGCCCTGCCTCCGGTTTTGCGCGCGGGCATCACCCCGGTTCGCGAATGCTGTTTCCCCGCCCGGACCGGGGCACCTCCCCGGCGCGGGTGCCGCCCCGCCCGGAAATTCATTCGATTTCTTTCCGATTGCCCCGTGAGATGCCATAATTTCTTTGGAGATTTTCTCATGTATTATTTTTGCAACCACCCTTGGCGCTTTGTGTTGATTCTTCAACAGGGGCCCCCACCGATAGGCATATTTATTATTGTTTTTACATGTTATTTTATTTGGCACACATGTTGTATAAGCCATTTGCAGGGATTTTTGTGTACGTGGCCTGCCATGGTTTGGAATTGTCGGTTGTTTTTGCTTCACGGGGCGGGCCGCCAAGGGAAAAACAAAAAAGAACTTAATAAGAGGGAGGGATTTTAGGATGAAAAAGGCTCTATTTATCTTGGCAGTGATGCTGCTCTGCGCAACGACGTCCTTTGCCGAGGCGAAGTTCAGCATGACCGGCAGCTACTGGGCGGAAGGCAAGTACTGGTTCAACTACAACCCCGGTCCCGGCATCGACGCGGACTACAGCGACAAGGCCTTCGGATTCATCGAGCAGGACATCAACCTGTTTCCGAAGATCACGATCGACAATACGTCCCTGAACTTCAAGGTCTCCATCACGGACACCTGGTGGGGCGATTATAACGAGAACGGCAGCTCAGACGAGAAGGTCACCCAGGATCTTGACACATCCTCTAACGACGACAACATGCAGATCGAACGGGCGTTTCTGACCCACAAGTTCAACGACATGTACACGATCGACGTTGGTCTCCAGGACGGCACAGTGTTCGGTACCACGTTCGGCGACGACAAGCAGCCCAAGTGGAGAATCAAGGGCACCGCAAAAACCAGTGCCGGCATACTCGGCGCGGTCCTCGAGAAGAACAAAGATCGCGGCTCGCTTGCAATGGGCGATGAATCAAAATCGTTTGATGAAGGCGATGACGCTGATGCCTATGGGCTCTTCGGCATCACTAAGGTCGGTGACGTATACGGCAAGCTTCTCCTCTGGTATGTTGTGACCCATGATGCCGCCTACGATGCTGACCTCGATTTGAACGGAGATGGCGACGTGAGTGACCCTGGCGAGACCACCGACCTCTCATCGGCGATCGGCAAGGTCGACGTCAAGCTGTTCAACCCTGTTCTCGCCTTCAACGGTGATCTCGGCCCCATCTCTTTCGAGTCCGAGATCAACTACAAATATTATACTGCTGAGGGTGGCATTGCTGACATAGACGAAAGCTTCAGCACCTACGGCGTCTACCTCAACTTCTGGAAGGCCCTCGATAACATGACCCCCGGCATCATCCTGGCCTATGGCTCTTATAACGACGAGATCGCCGATGCAATGGCTGAGCTTGATCCTACCGATCCTGCACAGGCTGCTGCATACATGAGCTTAAGCACCGTAAAGAACTATGGCGCTTTCGACTTCGAAGACGACTTCGACTCCTCCATCATCCTTGGCGACGAATACTGTTGGGGCGGCTCCGGCGACGACCTCCAGGGCATGACGCTGGTCAAGCTGTACGTCAACGACATCAAAACCGGCATCAAGCCGCTGACCCTGTTCGGCTACTTCAACTATGTCATGTCCAACCAAAAGGACACCGACTATGAAGACGCCACCGCGTGGGAAGCCTGCCTGGGCACCAACTACGCCATCACGAGCAACCTCAACTACTCGGTCTACGGCGCCTTTGCCGACATCAGCTACGATGTTGACGGCATCGACGACCCCGACTCCGTGTACATGGTCGCCAACTCCATCAGCTTCAGCTTCTAGGATCGACTCAGCAACTACCAGGAAAGCCCGCCAACCGGCGGGCTTTCTTTTTTCCCCGCTTCTTCTCGTTCGACCAGCTCGACAGGAAAGATCTGCCCGGGACAAAAAAACGCCGGGGACATCCCTGCCCCCGGCGTTTTTCCTGCTGAGTGAACCCCGCCTTACACCGGCCCTGCCGCCCGGCTCACGAGTCGATGAAGGACCTGAGCTTTTTCGAGCGCACCGGGTGCCTGAGCTTCCTCAGGGCCTTGGCCTCGATCTGGCGGATGCGCTCCCGGGTGACCGTGAAGTCCTTGCCCACCTCTTCTAAGGTGTGGTCCGACTTCTCGCCGATGCCGAAGCGCATGCGCAGCACCTTCTCCTCCCGCGGGGTGAGCGTGGCGAGCACGCGGCGGGACTGCTCGGAGAGGTTCTTGGCCATGATGGCGTCCGAGGGCGACGGCACCTTCTTGTCCTCGATGAAGTCGCCCAGGTGGCTGTCCTCCTCCTCGCCGATGGGCGTCTCCAGGGAGATGGGCTCCTTGGCGATCTTGAGGATCTTGCGGACCTTGTTTTCGGGGTAGTCCATCTTCTCCGCGATCTCCTCGGGGGTGGGCTCGCGGCCCAGCTCCTGCACGAGGGCCCTCGAGGTGCGGATGAGCTTGTTGATGGTCTCGATCATGTGCACCGGGATGCGGATGGTCCTGGCCTGGTCCGCGATGGCCCGGGTGATGGCCTGGCGTATCCACCACGTGGCGTAGGTGGAGAACTTGTAGCCGCGGCGGTACTCGAACTTCTCCACGGCCTTCATGAGCCCGATGTTGCCCTCCTGGATGAGGTCCAGGAACTGCAGGCCCCGGTTCACGTACTTTTTCGCGATGCTCACCACGAGCCTCAGGTTCGCCTGGATGAGCTCGGTCTTGGCGGCGTTGGTCCGCGCTTCGGCTTCCTCGAGGATCCGCACGGCCTTCTTCAGCCCGTGGGCGGTGAGCCCGCCTTCCATCTCGAGGGCCTTGATGTCCCGCCCCATCCGCTCGATCTCCCCTCCCACCTCGAGGAACTCGTCGCGCGCCAGGGAGTACTTGTCCAGGAATTTGCAGACGGTCTTGTTCTTCTCGCTTTTGCAGAAGGCCTCGTGGAGCTCGCGGAGCTCGTCGATGTCCCGCTCGAACCGCGACTCGTAGGAGGCCATGAGATCTTCCTTGGCTTCGATCTGGCGCTTGAGCTCCTTGAGGCGGCTGCCGAAGAGCTCGATCTGCTCGGGCAGGAAGTGGATGTCGTGGATCATCCGGACGATGTCGCGGCTCACGGTGCCCATCTGGCGCTTGATCTTCTCCTTGTCGGTGTTCCTCTTGGCGCGGAAGAACCTGACCTTGAGGGACTTGAGCTCGGCCTGCTTCGTCTCGATCTCGTCGATGATCCGCAGGGCCTTCTCCATCGACGCCTCCTCTTCGATCTCGAAGATGTCGTCGATGTCCACCACGTCCTTGAGCCTCATCTCGCCGATCTTCAGGGCGCTGCCGATCTGGAGCACCTCCTTGACCGTCACCGGGGAGTTGATGATGACGTTGAGGATCTGCCGCTGGCCGGCCTCGATCCTCTTGGCGATCTCCGTTTCGTCCTCCCTCGAGAGCAGCGACACGGAACCCATCTCGTGCAGGTACATCTTCACGGGGTCGGGGGCCCTCAGGGAGCCGTCCTCGTGGAAATCCATGGTTTCTTCCGAACTCTCGTAATCGTCCTCGGTGTCAACGAGCTGGATCTCTTTCTCGGAGAAAAGGTCCATAACGTCTTCCAGATCGTCCGGGGTGATGACGTCGTCGGGCAAGGCGTCGTTGACTTCCTCGTACGTCAGGTACCCCTTCGACTTCCCCATCGCGACCAGCTTCTTCACTTCCTTGGTAAAGGCCTTTTTCTCGCTCATATGCTTCGCAGGACCTCCGCCACATACTCGCGTATGTGCTTTCTCTCGTTCATCTTCAGCTGTCTTTTCTTGAGCAGCTCGTTTCGCTTCGTCAGGTTGCCGCTTTCCTCGGCCTGGGCCAGATCCCTTTGTATTCCCTGGATTTCCGAATCGATCGAGAGACTCTTAAACCGGCACGCGATATCAAGCAAGGCTTTTTTCGCGTCGCCGGGAAACTCCCCTTCCGACACGATCCTGGAGGCCAGGATCCTGATTTCATCCGGGCACCAGGAGGCGTTCAGCCCCTCATGGCCGTGCCCGGCCAGAAAGTCCATCAGCCTCGCCATGCCGCTGTCCCGGAAAGCCCCCGCGAGGCCGAGCTGGCGGGCGGCCCTCACGGCCGCGTCGTCGAACAGCATGAGCCGCACGAGCGTTTCTTCCAGGGGTAAATGCTCCAGCAGAGGAGCGGCGAGCACGTCGGACGCGCTCCCATCACCGCGGGCGAGCTGTCTGAGTATCGCCCCATCGGATATTTTCAGCCTCACCGCGAGCCTCTGTGCCAGCAGCTCACGGACGACAGGGTCCTTGATCCGGGAGATGACGGGGATGAGCTCGTTCATAAGGGTCTTTTTATCCGACAGTTTTGATGTATCCCGGGTGGAAAAGGATTCATCCATGATGAAATCCCACAGCGAGGGGGCATTCGCCAGGAGCTCGCCCCACAGGGGGGGGTCGGTCCGGGCCACGTCGTCCGGGTCCTTCCCGTCCGGGAGCACCACCACGCCGGGGATGACGTCGCTGCCGAGAAAGGGGTCGACGCTCCGGAGCATGGCCTTGCGGCCCGCCGGGTCGCCGTCGAACACGAGGCGGATGTTGTCCGTGAACCTGCTCAGGACGCGCACGTGGTCCTCGCTCAAGGCGGTGCCCAGGGTGGCCACGGCCTCGTGGAAGCCCGCGTTGCTCAAGGAAACCACGTCCATGTACCCTTCCACGATGGCCACCCCCCTGCTCCTGATGCTCCCCTTCACCCGGTGGAGGTTGTAAAGCACCTTGCGCTTGAGGAAGACGCTCGACTCGGGCGTGTTCAGGTACTTGGGCTCGCCCGGGCCGATGACCCGCGCCCCGAACCCGATGACCTCGGAGGAGAGGTCCCGGATGGGGAAGATCACCCTGCCCCGGAAGCGGTCGTAGTGGCCACCGGTGGGCCGGGCGGCGAGCAGGCCGCACTTCTCCGCCAGCTCCAGGGAAACCCCCTTGCCCTTGAGTGCCTTGCACAGGGAGTCCCAGGAATCCGGGGCGTACCCGAGCTCGAAGGCCTCCACCGTTTCGTCCTTCAGGCCCCTGGCCTTCAGGTAGTCCCGCGCCGCGGCCCCGGCCGGGGACTTCAGGACGTGGCGGTAGAACCGGAGCGCCAGGGCGTTGATCTCGTAGAACTTGTTCTTCTCGGACGACTGGGCCTTGCCGGGCTTCTCGAGGGTGATGCCCGCCTGGTCGGCGAGCTCCTGCAGGGCGTCCGGGAAGCTCAGGCCCTTGGCCTCCATGAGGAAGGAGAAGGCGTCGCCGCCCTTGCCGCAGCCGAAGCACTTGTAGGTCTGGCGGCCCGCGTCCACGTGGAACGAGGGTGTCTTTTCCGTGTGGAACGGGCAGAGCCCCACGTGCGTCCTGCCCCGCTTCTTCAGGCTCACGTAGCCCGAGACGAGGGACACGATGTCGGTGGCAGCCTTCACCCTCTCAACGTTGTCGTTTTCCATCAGCCCTTTTCAAACACCGCGATCGTCTTGTTCCCGCCGCCCTCGTTCATGGGGCTGTCGGAAACGCCCTGGACCACCGGAAGCCCCTTCAGAAACTCCCGGACGGCGCTCTTGAGCCTGCCCGTGCCCGCGCCGTGGATGATCTCGAGGGTCTTCTGCCCCGAGAGGAGCGCCTGGTCCACGGCCCGCTCGACGAGGGGGAGCGCCTCGTCCACGCGCATGCCCACGACGTTGATGGGCAGCACGTACGCAGAGGAGACCTTCGAGCGCATGCTCACCTTCGGCTTCTTCTCCCCTTCCCCGGCCACGGCCTCGATCTGGTCGAGGGCCACCCGCAGGCGCTTGTCCCCCATGAGCACCTCGGCGTGGTCGTCGGCCACCTCCACCACGGAGCCTTTCGCCCCCGTGCCCCTGAGCACCACCGCAGCGCCCTTGCGGACCTCGAGCACCGTGGCGGGCTCCACCTTCAGGCGGATCTCCTCGAGCTCGCAGGCCTCCTTCGAGGCCCTCAACCCCTCCACCTCCTCCCGGGCCCCCCGGGTGCGGGACAAAACCTCGGCCCGCTCGATGAGCCGCCGGTACCTGAGCGCGAGGCTGACCTTCTCCTTCTCCGCCTCCTGGAGCGTTTCCTCGGCCTTCCGCCGCAGGTTCTCCGCCCGCCGGAGCTCCTCCTCCGCCTCGAGCTTGAGGGAGGAGGCGTGGGAGATCTCCTCCATGGCCCGCGCCAGGGCGGAGGTTTTGTCCCCCGCGGTGATGGCCTCGGCATCCCTGATGATCCCCACGGGGAAGTGGACGGACTTGAGGATGTCGAAGGCCCTGCTCTGCCCGATGACCCCGTACTGGAGCCTGTACAGAGGCTTGAGGCCCGTGTCGTCGAAGGCGGTGGCCGCGTTTTCCGCGCCCTGGGTGGACAGTCCGTAGAGCTTCACCAGGTCCGAGTGCGACGTCACCACCACCACGGCGCCCTTCTTCCGGAACGCGTCGATGCAGCTCACGGCGATGGCCGCACCCTGCTGGGGGTCGGTGCCCGTGCCCGGCTCGTCCAGGAGCACGAGGTCGTCCGGGCCGACGCCCTCGTGGATCCGCTTGAGGGACAGCGCGTGGGCGGTGAAGGAGGACAGGTCGTGCTGGATGTCCTGGTTCGTGTCCATCTCCACCCACACCGTCCGGAAGGGCGCGATGACCGAGCCGGCCTCGGCGGGGATGGCGAGCCCGCTCTTGGCCATGGTCATGAGCAGGCCCAGGGTCTTCAGCGCCACGGTCTTGCCCCCCGCGTTGGGGCCGGAGATGATGAGGCAGTCCTTGCCCGAAGGGATCCCGATGTCCAGGGGCACGGTCCTTTTGCCCAGGCGCTCCAGGAGGATGGGGTGCCGGGCCTTGAGGAGCTCGATGCGGCCGGGCGCGAGCTCCGGGATGACCGCACGGCGCTTCACCGACCACAGGGCGCAGGCGTGGACGAGGTCCAGAAGGCCGTAGACCCGGAGGTTGTCCCTGATGGTCCCGGCCTGGGAAAAGATCCTGAGGGTGAGCTCCTGGAGGATCTTGTTCTCCTCTTCCTTTATGTCCGAGCGGACCTGGTTGAGGGTGTTGTTCTCCTCCACCACGGCCAGGGGCTCCACGTAGGCGGTCCTGTTCGACCGGGAGTAGTCGTGGGTGATGCCCTTGACGTGGCTCCCGTAGTCGAGCCTCAGCGGGATCACGTAGCGCTCGTTGCGCACGGTGATGAGGTCGTCCATGACCGCGCCCTTCGCTTTGAGGCTGTCAAGGACGACCTGCAGGCGCTCGAGGATGGCGGTGCGCAGCATCCGGGACCGCTTGCGCAGCTTCCGCAGAATGGGGTTCGCCTCGTCGGAGATCTCGCCCGTGGGGGTGAGCGTCTCGCTTATCTCCCAGGTGAGGTTCTCGAGGGGGTCGATGCCTTCCGCCAGGGCCGCCAGCGACGGACCGCCCTTCTCGAGCCGGCGCCTGACCCGGGCCATGTCCGACAGAACGCCCGCCACCATGACGATGTCCTTGCCCTCGAGCATGGCGCCCTCGGGGAGGCCGAGGAGCTCGCGGATGTCGGAGAGGCCGGAAAAGTGGGGGGGCGAGTCGGAGGAAACGAGGAGCATCATCTCGGCCAGGAGGGCCCAGCGCTCCTTCACCTCATCCCAGGAGGAAAGGGGGTGCAGCTCGTCGAGGGCGCTCGATCCCATCTCGGACGCCACGTACGATTTGACATACCCTTTCAGCGCGGAAAACTCGAGGAGATCCTCTCTCATGAAAGTCCTGAACACGCTGGCGGGGGGGCCAGCTCAAATTTGGAAGCCGGGAGTTACTTCAGCAGCCCGGAGACGATGCCGCTCACCTTTTTGCCGTCGGCGCGCCCGGCGACCTCGGCCACGGTCTTCTTCATGACGAGGCCGAACTCCTTCTTGGTGGCACTGGTTTCGGTGATGATCTTCCCGGCGATGGCGGCGATCTCTTCGTCGCTCAGCTCCTGCGGGATATAGGACTTCAGGATGGCGAGGTTCGCCTTTTCCTGCAAGGCCAGATCCTCCCTGCCGCCCTGGGTGTACTGCTCGAAGGAGTCGGTGACCTGCTTGATCTGGGAGCGGATCACCGAGAGCGCTTCCTGGTCGTCGAGCTCCCTGTGGGCCTCCACCTGCCGGTACTTGAAGGCGGAGAGCACCATACGAAGGCAGGAGACCTTCTGCCTGTCCCCTGCCTTCATGGATTTCGCCAGATCGGTTTTGATCGTGTCGACCAGCATCAGTAGTATGACCTTACCTTGTTCAGCCTCTTGAGAACCCTCTTGCGCGCCGCGATGGCCTTCTTCTTTTTCTTGACGCTCGGCTTCTCGTAATACTCGCGCTTGCGGACCTCAGAGAGAACACCCGCTTTTTCGACCTGCTTCTTGAAGCGCTTCAATGCGCCCTCAAAAGGCTCGGTATCTCTCACTTTAATGCCTGGCATCCGATTAAGTACACCCCCCCTCTTCCGTATAGCTTTTTGTCAGGAGATAGAATCTATATAAGAAGAGGGCATGCATTGTCAAGGATGTATGTGGGCACACCGCCCTTCATCCTCCCTGACACGAATGTTCTGACATGACTTGTGGACACCCCGCCCTTCCTGCCGCCGGGGGGAAATGGCGCAAGGCCCGGGATTGAACAGGGAGCGTACGGAAAAACTCCTGCCCCCGGCGGGAAATGGTGCGAGAGAAGGGACTCGAACCCCCACGGTGTGAACCACCAGATCCTAAGTCTGGCGCGTCTGCCAATTCCGCCACTCTCGCCTGTGTACTCTATGGAAAGGGCGCCCGGTCCTGTCAAGCCAAAACCGGGCGGACTCCACGGGTTTCGCCCTTCGGGATGCGGGGGTCCGCGCCTGTGCGTCGTTCTCCCCCTGGCGGGCCTCCGGACCGCAGGGCCCGCCCCGCGCGCTCACGAAGCCCAGGTGATGAGGCCCGTGTCCACGGGGTAGATGAGGTTGGGGTGGCTCGGGAGGATCCGCACCGTGTAGCCGAACCGCCCGGTGTCCTCGCAGGGGATGCGGGCCTGGAAAAGGTGCTCGCCCTTGCCCGCCTCGCCGCTGTGGTCCATCACGGTCTTGCGCACGTCGAAGAGGTTCCCGCCGTCGTCGATCCTGCCGTAGTAGACCTGGGCGTTCACGTCTTCGGGGGTGAGCCCGCCGAGCCTCACCGTCGCCTTGACCACCACCTCGCCGTGCACTTCCACCTCGTCGCCCTCGTCGTGCTCGATGTTCCTGATCTGGACGTCCCTCCAGTTCCTGCGAAGGTTGTTCATCCAGGAGACGAGGTCTTTCGCGTTCCCGTACCCGTCCGACCCGAGGATGCGGGCGTTCAGGGCGGCCTCCATGTAGCACCGGTCCGTGTACTCCTCCACCATCCGGTTGGAGTTGAACTGCGGGCACAGCACCCGCATGGACCGCTTCATCATGGCGATCCACTTCCGGGGCAGGCCGTCGAGCCCCCGGTCGAAGAAGAGCGGGACGATCTCTCGCTCGAGGATGTCGTAGATGGTCCTGCTCTCCACCTCGTCCTGCTCCTGGAGGTTGTCGTAGAACTCTCCGCTGCCGATGCACCAGCCGAGCTCGGGCTGGTAGCCCTCCACCCACCAGCCGTCCGGGACGCTCAGGTTCAGCGCGCCGTTGGCGGTGGCCTTCATGCCCGAGGTGCCGCAGGCCTCCATGGGGCGGCGGGGGTTGTTCAGCCACACGTCCACGCCCTCCACGAGGTAGCGGCCGATGTTCATGTTGTAGTCCTCGAGGAAGACGACGCGGTTCCTGAAAGGCTCCTCCCGGGCGATGTGGATGATCCTCTGGATGATGGCCTTGCCCTCGTGGTCGCGGGGGTGGGCCTTGCCCGAGACGATGATCTGCACCGGGCGGCCCGTGTCCGAGAGGATCTTCTTGAGCCGCTCGATGTCCTGGAAGAGCAGGAGCCCGCGCTTGTAGGTGGCGAAGCGCTTGGCGAAGCCGATGGTGAGCGCGTCGGGGTGGAGCGTCTCCATGGCCCGCTGGATGTCGCCGGCCTTGCCGCCCCGGGACTTGAGCTGCTTCACGAGGCGCCTGCGGGCAAAGGCCACGAGGCGCTCCCGGCGCCGCTGGTGGGTGGACCAGAGCTCCGCGTCGGGGATCTCGTCGATGCGCTCCCAGACCTTCTGGTTGTCCGGGTCCTCCTTCCACTTGGGGCCGAGGTAGCGCTCGTAGAGGTCCGCCATCTCGGCGGAGATCCACGAGGGGATGTGGATGCCGTTGGTGATGGAGGAGATGGGCACGTCCTCGATGGTGACGTGGGGCCAGATGTCCTTCCACATGTCCCGGGAAACCTCGCCGTGGAGCTTGCTGACGCCGTTGCGGTAGGCGGAGTTCTTGAGCGCGAAGATGGTGGCGCCGAAGTTCTCCTTCTCGTCGCCCGCGTTCTTCCGTCCCAGGGCCACGAAGTCCGGCCACCGGATCCCGCTTCGCTCCACGTAGCCCTTGAGGTACTTCTCCATGAGCGACAGGTCGAACACGTCGTTGCCCGCCGGCACCGGGGTGTGGGTGGTGAACACGAGCGAGGACCTGAGCACCTCCTTGGCCGTGGGGAAGTCGAGGCCGTGCCTTTCCATGAGCATCTTGGTGCGTTCGAGGCCCACGAGGAAGGAGTGGCCCTCGTTCATGTGGTAGACCATGGGGTCGATGCCCAGGGCCTCGAGGGCCTTCATGCCGCCGATGCCCAGGATGATCTCCTGCCGGAGCCGGTCCTCCATGCTCCCGGCGTAGAGGCCGCCGGTGATGGCCCGCTCGTCGGGGTGGTTCTCTTCGAGGTTCGTGTCCAGGAGGTAGAGCGGTATCCTCCCCACCTGGCAGCGCCACACCTGGGCATGGCAGGGCCTACCCGCGAGGTCCACGCAGATCTTCACGGGCTTGCCGGCCCTGTCGGTCTCGAGCTTGAGCGCCATGTGGTAGAAGTCGTTGTTGGGCGAATCCTCCTGCTGCCAGCCGTCCCAGCTCAGGTACTGGGTGAAGTACCCGTGCTTGTACAGGAGCCCCACGCCGCACAGGGGGAGCCTCAGGTCGCTGGCGCTCTTGAGATGGTCGCCGGCGAGGATCCCCAGGCCGCCGGAGTAGATGGGCAGACTCTCGGTGATCCCGAACTCCATGGAGAAATAGGCGATGGTGAAGTCGATGGGCTGGGCCAGGAGGAACGAGTAGACGCCCTTCTCGGAGATGTAGTCCTCGAAGGCGCCGGCGGTCTTCCTCATCTGGGAGAGAAACCCGTCATCCTCCATGAGGTCCATGATCCGGCCCTGGGAGACCCGGGACAGCATGGCCACGGGGTTGTGGTCCGTCTCCTCCCAGAGGTCGCGGTCCATGTGCTGGAAGAGGCGCAGCCCCTGCTGGTTCCAGCTGAACCAGACGTTGTAGGCAAGCGAGATGATGGGGTTCAGGGTTTCAGGAAGGGTGGGCACGACGCGGAAGGACTTGATTTTCATACTATCCCCTTTCGTGGAGCGGTGAAGCTCTCCTCATACCGCGGACCATTATACCTGCGTTTGACGGCTCCGAGAAGGGTAACTTTCCCGCTCGCGGGGGTTCCCGCCCCGGTCCGCGGCTCGTTCCCGGCTGGGAAAGGCTTTCCCGCGAAGATGTTTTTCGTGTTTCTTTCGCACGGCATGGTTGTACATCGGAAATTCCCGGGGAGAACTGTATCGGGGGGGCCGCACGCCATGCATCCCCGGGCGCCCGCGGCCACGCTCACGCCGGAGGCGGACACGCGGAAAGGCCCACGGGCACCGGATGGCGGCCGGAACCCGGAAAGGGCCCCGGCCGCCGTGCGCCTCTTCATGCCGGGCTTCATTCCCGGGGAAGCCCGTCCTTCACGATCTTTTTCGCCTTCGCCGCGGCCTCGGTGGCGGGGTATCCCTGGATGAGCCGCTGCAGGACGAGGTTGCCCGTCTGGCTGTCCCCCGTCTTGTGGAAGGCCATGCCCTCCTTGAGGAGCGCGTCGGGCACCTTGTCGCCCTTGGAGTACCTCTTCACCACCATGTCGTACTGCAGGAGGGCGTCCTCGTACTTCTCCATGGAGTAAAGAGACTCGCCGATCCAGAACTGGGCGTCGTCCGCCAGGGCCGGGTCGGGGCCGGCGTCGAGGTACGACTTCAGGTCGGCCATGGCCTCGGCGTACCTGCCCGCCCGGTACTTCTCCAGCCCGGTCTCGTAGAGGGATTTGGGCGGCTCCTTCTGGGTTTCGACGAGGGCCTTGAGGTCCATGACCTCGCGCTCGAGGGCCGCCAGGCGGTCCTCCTTCACCGTGCCTTTCGTCGAGGCCTTCGTTTCTTCCATGCCGCCCTGCAGGGAGGCCACCTGCTCCTTGAGCTCGTGGTACTGGGCCAGGAGCTGGGCCTGATTGCCCAGGCCCTGCTCCGTGAGGCGCTCCTTTTCCTTGAGCCTGTCCTCCGCTTTAGCCACCCTGGTCTTGAGGGCGTCCACTTCCCACTTCACGGCGTTGAGGTCCTGCTGCGTCGCGCACCCCGCCAGGAACAGCATGCCGAAGACAAAAGGTACCAGCCTTCTCATACGCGCCCGCCCCTACTGCGCCAGGATGACGAAGTGGCCTCTCCTGTTCAGGGCGTAGGCCTCCTCGGTCTGCGCGGGGTCGAGCGGCTTCTCCTCGCCGAAGGACACGGTGGAGATCCGGGCCGCGTTGATGCCCAGGAACACGAGGTACTCCTTGGCCGCGTTGGCTCGGCGCTCGCCCAGGGCCAGGTTGTACTCCGTGGTGCCGCGCTCGTCGGCATGGCCCTCGACGCGGATCTTCACGTTCGGCTTCGCGTTGAGGTAGCTGGCCTTCTCCGCGAGGATCCTGCGGTCTTCAGGCCTGATGGAAAAGCTGTCGTAGTCGAAGTGGATGTCGTTGTCCTCGAAGGCCTTGGCCGCGCCCGTGAGGTTGACGGCCCCCGCCTCCTGGCCTCCGCCTGCCTGGGCTCCGGGCATGGTTATGTCGTCCTTGGGGCCCGGGGCAGAAGGGGTGATTCCTGCGCCCTGCTGCTGGGGGGGGGTGATCTCGCTCACCTGCTCGACCTTTTTTTTCTCGCACCCGGCAAAGAAGAAGATCAGGGATATGAAAACGACATAACAGAGTCCTCTACCGAAATTTTTCATATGGTCCTCCTTACGTGTCAGTAACTGTTCCGTGTGGCCTTCCCTGGGCTGTTCCCGGCAGCTGGCTCCCAGGGTACCCGAAAAGGGGCGGGGGTCAAGCGGAAAGTGCCCGCCCCTGCCCCGGGATCTACTGCAAAACGGGCGACCAGCTCGGCTGGGAAAAGGCCCCTGCGCCCGTGACCCTGGTGAGGAAACTCCCCGCCAGGTCCGTCACATATATATTGCCGTCCGACCCCGAGAATGCAACCAGCCTCCCGTCGGGCGAGAAGGTGGGCGACTCGTCCCCCCTGCCCGTCCCGGGCAGGACCTTCAGCCCGCTCCCGTCGGGCCTGATGAGCGCGACGTGGTACCGGCCGTCTTCCGGGGAGAGGTAGGTGAAGGCGATGAGATCGCCCCGGGGGGAGAACACCGGCTCGGAGTTGTAGGTTCCCTGGAAGGTGATGCGCTGGGCGCTCCGGGAAAAGATGTCCATGACGTAGATCTGGGGGTTGCCCGTGCGCGACGAGCAGAAGGCGAGCCGTCTGCCGTCCGGGGAGAAGGAGGGCGACGTGTCGATGGCCCAGCTCGTGGTGAGGCGGAGCAGCTCCCGGGTACCCACGGTCATGACATAGATCTCGGGGTCCCCGTCCCTGGACAGGGTGAGCGCCATCTTGCGGCCGGTGCGGTCGAAGCCCGGGGTGGTGTTGATGCCCCTGAGCGCCGAGAGGGTCTCCACCCTGAGGGTGGCCATGTCCAGCAGGTACAGGTCGGGGTTGTTCCTCCAGTAGGAGACGAAGGCGATCTTCCTGCCGTCCGGGGACCACGCCGGGTCCAGGACGAGGTCGCCTCCCCCCTTGATGGTGCCGCCGCCGGTGCCGTCGCACCAGGCGGTGAACAGCTGCTTGCGCCTGCCCACCTTCTGCACGGCCACGATCTTCGAGGAGAACATGGGGTCGAGGCTGAGCGACTTGCCCAGGAGGCTGTCCATGAAGGTGTGCACTGCCCGGTGGGGCGTCTCGACCCTCGCGGTGTACGCCGTGCTGATGAGCACGCGCGAGGTCGCGATCTCCACGACCTGGACCGCGAGGCTCACGAGCCCCCCCTGGGAGTCGACCCTCGCCGCGATGACGTAGTCCGCGCCGATGAGGCTCCAGTTCTTCATGGTGGACGGGTCGACCTTGCTCATGGGCCCGGGGTTGAGATAGGCCCTGGGGGGAATGAGGGTGTAGGCCCCGGAGATCTCGAGGTCCTTGGCGCACGTGGCCCACAGGGTGTCGGCCAGGGGGCGCTGCCCGCCGAAGGAGGGCATGGCCACCTTGAGCCGCCTGAACTCCTTGCCCTCGATGTCTATGTGGACGCCCTGCGCCATCAGGGCCGCGGGCAGGGCGAGGATGAGCACGAGGATGAGCGGGAGTGCTTTCTTCATCTATTGGGCTCCTTTGGGAGGGGTGAACGACAGGGTGACCTCAACGCTGCCCTGGTTCCCCAGGAGGACCGGGGGCGGCTGGGGCAGCCTCCTGATGCTGTTCAGGGCCATCTGGACGGAGCGGTCGAAGGGCCTGTTCCCCGACGAAATGAGGAGCTTCCTGTCCATGAGGTCGCCGCCCCGGGAAACCCTGAGGATGCAGGTCGTCTTCAGGGACATGTCCAGGGAGGCGATCTCCGGGGGGGTCTTCCACACCCGGTCCACCAGGGCCTTCACCTGGGACTTCCACAGCCCCACCAGGTAGGCGTTCTCGTCGGTGACCCTGCCCTGCCTGCCGGGGCCCGCCACCGGGGGGGCCGCCGGGCCGGGGGGCGTCTCGGTCTTCGCCTGGGCCGGGGGCTCGTACTGCTGCTCCTCCTGCCTCGGCGGCTCGATCTTCGAGGGCATGAGCTCGGGCCTCTCGTCGGGGAGGGCCTTTTCCTTCTCGATGGCATCGAGGGCCTTGGGGGCGTCGGTCTGCTTCATGTTCAGGGGGATGGCCTTCGCCGGGGACGGGGCAGGTCTCGCCGAGGACGGCAGGTCGGTGACGATGTCCACCTCGTAGACGTCCTTGAACGGGTTTTCCTTCGCGGCGAACTGGATTTCCACCATGGCCGCGAGCAGGAGCAGGTGCATGCCGATGGAGGTCCAGTTGTACCAGTGAAGCCTTCTGATCATTTATTGTGGTCCGGGGGCTGCGTCACCAGCCCGATCTTCGTGATCCCCGTGGTGCGGATGAGGGACATGACCTGGGCGACGTATCCGTAGGACACGGCCTGGTCGGCCTGGAGGAACACGCTCTCCACGCCCCGCTGCTCCTTGATCTGCTCGAGAATCACGCCCATCCGGTCGAAATCGATGGCGCTGCCGTTGATGTCGAGGGTTTTGTCCTTATTAATGGAGATCACGAGGTCCTGGCTCTGGGTCTCCAGTGCCCGGGCTTCCACGCTGGGCAGGTCAACCTTCATGCCCTCCTTCATCATGGGGGCGGACACCATGAAGATGATGAGGAGCACGAGCATCACGTCCACCAGCGGCGTGACGTTGATCTCGGCCACGAGCTTGCCGGGCTTATTCGCCTGCATTGCCCAACCCCCTGCGCACCCAGTTCATGAAGTCGATCTCGAAGCGCTCCATCTGGGTGACGGCATGGCTCACCTGGGTGGTGTAGAAGTTGTAGAAGAGCACCGCGGGGATGGCCACGAACAGGCCCGCGGCGGTGGCGATGAGCGCCTCCGAGATGCCCGGCGCCACCGTGGCCAGGTTGGCCGAGCCCTTCAGGCCGATCTCGCGGAAGGAGTCCATGATGCCCCACACCGTGCCGAACAGCCCGATGAAAGGGCTGGAGTTGGAGATGCTCGCCAGGAAACCGAGGCCCTGGTTGAGGTCGCTCGTCTGCTGGGCGATCTGGCTCCTGATCCGGTTCTCCACGTTGGGGAGCATGGAGCCGGACACGGAATTGTTCTTCCCGGCCACCTTCCGGAGCTCGTCCTTGGCGTCGCGGAAAAGCTTCGAGAGGGGGCAGTCGCCCACCTTGTTCACGTTCTCGTTGAGGTAGACCATGCTCCAGCTCTCGTGCAGGGTGTCGAGAACGAGAGCGCCCTTCTTGCGCGCCCGGGAGATGACCACCCACTTCTGGATGATGATCCCCCAGGAGATGACGGAAAAGAGCAGGAGCACGAACAGGACCATCTTCACGATGGGGTCAGAGTCGACGATCATGGCGCCCACGTCGCCCCGGAACTGTGCTGAAGCTGCATAGGCGTTCGATGTGAGAAGCGGCATCAGTTTCCTCCTAATGAACTGCCGGACCCGTGACCTGCCTCGACCGCTTCATTTCCCCGCCCCTTTGGGCAGGGAAATGGTGAAGACGGTGCCGGAAGGGCCCGAAACAAAGCTTATGGTGCCTGAATGCATCTTGATCAACCGGTAAGATATGGACAGCCCGAGCCCGACCCCCTTGGGCTTGGTGGTGAAGAAGGGGTCGAAGATCCGGCCGCGGAGATCTTCCGGTATGCCCCTGCCCGTGTCCCTGACCTCCACGTTCGCCAAAGGCCCGTTTTCGAGCAGGTGGACCTCCATCCTGCCCCCCGAAGGCATGGCCTGCAGGGCGTTGATGAACACGTTCATGAGCACCTGCTGCACGAGGCCCGGGTCCGCCTTGACCGTGAGCCCGCGGGGCGGGTAGAACTCCATGATCTGCACGCGGTTCTTCCGGGCGAGGTCCTGCACGGTGAAGACCGTGTCCTCGATGACCTTCTTGAGGTCGCAGGAACGCAGCGAGAGCTCACGGGGCCGGGCGAAGTCGAAGAAGCTCATGAGCAGCTTGTTGAGCCGGTCGATCTCCATGACGATGCGGTCGACGTAGGCCGTCCGGTGGTCGTTCTCGGGGATTTCGGCCTTGAGCGCCTGGGCCGTGGTCTTGATGCCCGCCAGGGGGTTGCGGATCTCGTGGGCGATGCCCGAGGTGAGCTCGCCGACGGAGGCGAGCCTGTCCATCTTCAGGAGCTCCTGCTGGAGGCGGTGGATCTCGGAGATGTCCGTGAGGACCACCGCGGCGCAGCCTCCCGACAGGGGGATCCGGGTGAGCCTCACCGTGAGGCGCTCGTCGCCCTTCGTCCTGATCATGAGGTCTTTCCTGCCCGAACCGTGCAGGACGATGTCCCGGATGTTGACCCCGCCCAGGCCCCCGCCGTCCACGCCCATGTACTCATGGGCGGCCCGGTTGGCGTAGGTCACCGCCCCCGTCTCGTCCGCAAGCATGACCCCCGTGGGCAGACATTCCAGGACCTCGCTCAAAACCTTCCTGTCCATATCCATATAGTAGCCAACACCCGTGGAAAGTTCCAGAAAATTTTATTCACCTTGTGGCACTTTTTGCCTTAGCCTATTATTGTTTTAATATCAAGAAATTTATACTCATCTTTTGCGGCACCTCGCTTGAAGAACCTGTTGACAGGACAGGTTGATTACTATATAGGTCAAAAAGTGCCATTTAGTGTCGTAGGATTGAGGGGCTACCGTGTTCAAAGGGCATTATGAAAACACCATAAACGAGAAGGGCCGGCTCAGCATCCCGTCCAGATTCAGGGAGATGCTGAAACTCGGCGACACCGACACCCTCGTCATCGCCAAGGGGCTGGAGAAGTGCCTGTGGGCGTACTCGCCCGAGGGCTGGGAAAAGGTGGAAAAGAAAGTCTCCGGCCTCTCTTCCGTCCGGATGGCCGACATCGTCTACAAGCGTCACGTCATGGGTTCAGCGGAGGAATGCCAGCTGGACGGGCAGGGGAGGATCCTCGTCCCGGCGAGCCTGCGAAGCTATGCGAACCTCAAGAGAAAATGTTTGTGCGTAGGCGTTGGTGATCGATTCGAGATCTGGGACAGGGAAGCGTACGACGCATTCATGGACGATGCCATGAAAGACCCGGCAAGCCTGAGAAAAGACCTCGCTGAAATGGGCCTCTAGTCGTATGGAGCACGTCCCGGTTCTCCTGGAAGAAACACTGGAGGTGATGATGCCCCGCGACGGAGGCCGCTACTTCGACGGCACCCTGGGATTCGGCGGACACGCGCGGGCAATCCTCGAACGGAGCTCGCCCACCGGCGAGCTCGCCGGCACCGACCTGGACAGTCAGGCGATCTCGCGGCTGGAGGCGCTCCTGGAGCCCTACCGCGCACGGGTGCACCTCTTCCAGGGCAACTTCACCGAAATAGACAGGATCTGCGCCATGCTCGGATGGGAGAATCTCGACGGAATCCTCGTGGATCTCGGGATGTCATCGATGGCCCTCGATGATCCCGGTCGGGGGTTTTCCTTTCTCCGGGAAGGCCCGCTCGACATGCGGTTCTCCTCCCGAAACCCCCTCACCGCCGGCGAGGTGGTGAACTCCTACGACGAGGGCAGGCTCGCCTCGATCATCAGGGAATACGGCGAGGAGCGCTTCGCAAAGCGCATCGCCGAGCGCATCGTTCAGGCGCGGCCCATCGCGACCACCACCGGGCTCGCGGACGTGGTGTCAAGGGCCATCCCCCGGCGCTTCTGGCCCAGGAAGATCCACCCCGCCACCCAGACCTTCCAGGCCATCCGCATGGAGGTCAACGGGGAGATCGACAGCATCGGGGCCTTCCTCCCCAAGGCGGCCGGGCTGCTCGCCGTGGGCGGGGTCATGGCGGTCATCTCCTTCCACTCCCTCGAGGACCGGCTGGTCAAGCGGTTCTTTGCCGGCACGGAAAAGGAGTTCTTCCACCCCCGGGGCCTGCCAGCCCCGCCGAAGGAGGCCGGGCCCGGGATCGAGCGGATCACCCGCAGGTCCATCACGGCGTCCGGGGAGGAAGTGGAGCGCAACCCGAGGGCACGCAGCGCGCGCCTGCGCGCCGCGCGGAGGGTGTCGTGAGGACGAGGGTGTCCCTGACCATCCTGCCCTCGAGCATCATCCTGCTGGTGTGCTTCACGTCCTGGGCCTTCTTCCACATCTGGTCCCGGCACATGGCAACCGAGCTCGGGTACCGGATTTCCGCGGAGCAGAACACGAAAGAGGAGATCCTGAGCGAAAACAAGTCGCTCAGGCTCGAGATATCGGCGCTCAAGAGCACCAAGAGGCTGGAGGCGATCGCGCGGGAGAAGCTGGGCATGGACACGCCCAGGCCCGAGCAGGTGGTGTACCTGTGGGTAAAAGAGTAAAGGGCGTCCGCATCTTTTTCATGATGTTCCTGGCCCTCCTCGGGGCCCGGGCCCTCTACATCCAGGTCGTCACCCCGGACAGGATCCTGACCCTGGCCCACAAGAAGTTCGACTACAACATCAAGCTCTCCGCCTACCGGGGGGGCATGTACGACAAAAGCGGCCAGCCCCTGGCCATCAGCCTCGACGTGAAGTCCATCGCGGCCAACCCCCGGATCGTGGAAAACCCCCGGGCGGCCGCGGCGAAGCTCGCCCGGGCGCTCAACCTGAGCGAGCCCTCCGTGCGCAGAAGGCTCGCCTCCACCCGGTACTTCACCTGGATAAAGCGCCAGGTCTCCCCCGACGAGCTGGCCGCGGTCCAGGCCCTGAACATCAAGGGCATCGGCTTCTACAACGAGGCCAAGCGGTTCTACCCCGAGTCCGAAGCCCTGGGCAACGTCCTGGGCATCGTGGGCATCGACGGCCAGGGCCTCGAGGGCCTGGAGCTCATGTTCGACAGCCTCCTCAAGGGCAAGCCCCGCCAGATCGAGGTCCGCAAGGACGGCATGGGCAGGATCATCTACGCCCGGGGCCTGCCGCCGGACGAGGCCAAGGACGGCTACACGCTGTGCCTCACCCTCGACCGGAGGCTCCAGTACATCGCCTATTCCGAGCTCGCGGAGACCATCAGGGGCCACAACGCGGGTTCGGGCTTCGCCATCATCACCAACCCCGTCACGGGCGAGATCCTCGCCATGGTGTCCTACCCGAGCTTCAACCCCAACATCGGCGTGTACAAGACCATGGAAGGCCACCGGAACCGGGCCGTGGTGGACCTCTTCGAGCCCGGGTCGGTCATGAAGCCCATCTGGATCTCCTGGGGCATCGAGAAAGGCAGGATCAGGCCCAACCAGACCGTCTTCTGCGAGAACGGGAAGTTTTCCTACCACCGCAAGGTCATCCACGACCACGAAAAGTACGGGTGGCTCCCGGTGACCGACGTCATCAAGTACTCGAGCAACATCGGCATGGTGAAGATCATGGACCCCGTGAAGGCCGACGACATGTACTCCTGCCTCGACCTCTTCGGGTTCACCTCCCAGACGGGCGTGCAGTTCCCCGGAGAACCCGACGGGTTCATCCGCCAGCCCCGGAGGTGGACCACCGTGGACAAGGCCACCGTGGCCTACGGCCAGGGCTTTGCGGTCACCGGCATCCAGCTCCTCACCGCCTTCAACGCCATGATCAACGGCGGCATGCTCCTGAAACCCTACCTCGTGGACCACATCACCGACGCAAAAGGCAGGGACATCGAGTACTTCCGCCCCACCATCATCCGGAAGGTGGTGTCCCCCCAGACCTCGGACCAGATCCTCACCATCCTGAAGACCGTGGCCATCAAGGGGGGCACCGGGGAAGGGGCGAGCATGAGCGCGTTCCAGGTCTTCGGGAAGACGGGCACGGCCCAGAAGATCGATCCCCTGACCGGGACCTACTCAAAAAAGGACTATGTTTCGAGCTTCATCGGAGGTATTATCGACGCCAGCGGCAAGCCCCGGCTTACGATGATCGTCTGCATCAACGAGCCGCAGCTGAGCTACTACGCCAGCGTCGTGGCCTGCCCCGCATTCAAGAACATCATGCAGAAAAGCTCGAGCATCATGGATTTGAGCCCGAACATCACGGTAGCCAGCAAAGAGCCAGGAGCGCAGGGTGAAGGCATCTGAGCTCCTTTCCATCGTCCGCGGCTCCGCACTCGTCGGCGACGACCGGGAGTTCTCCCGCCTCCAGTCCGACTCCCGCGCGGTCAGGCCGGGAGACGCCTTCATCGCGCTCAAGGGGAGCCTGTCCGACGGCCACGCCTTCATCGAAAAAGCGGTGGAGGCCGGCGCGGGCGTGGTCGTCTGCCGCAGCGACAGCATGCCCCGGGCGCAGGGGGCCACCCTCGTGACGGTCCCGGACACCCGGGCGGCCCTGGAAGGCATCCTCCCCGCCCTCTTCCCCCGGGCCCTGAAGCCCCGGCTCCTGGGCATCACCGGCACGAGCGGCAAGACCACCACCACCTACATCCTGGAGTCGATCCTCCGCCAGGCGGGCATGAACCCGGGCGTCATCGGCACCATCGACATGCGCTACGGGGGCCTGAGCATCCCGGCGAACAACACCACCCCCGGCCCCGTCGAGCTCTACGAGGCCCTCGACACCATGGCGAAAAGCCGCGTGGACGCGGTGGCCATGGAGGTGAGCTCGCACTCCCTCGACCAGGACCGGATCGTGGGGCTCTCCTTCGCCTGCGCGGTGTTCACGAATCTCAGCCAGGACCACCTCGACTACCACCGGGACATGGACGACTACTTCCTGGCCAAGAAAAAGCTCTTCGACGAAAAGCACCTCGCCGGCAGGGCGGTGATCAACGCCGACGACCCCTGGGGCCAGAAGCTCATCTCCGGGGTGCCGGGCGCCCTCTCCTTCGGCAGGAAGGGCCGCCGTGACATAACCGTCCGGTCCCTGCGGAACCTGCCGGGCGGGATGATCCTCACCCTGACCGGTCCTTTCGGGGAGCTTACCGTGAGGACGCACCTCATGGCGGAGATCAACGCCTACAACATCATGGCGGCCGTGGGGGCGGCGCACGCTCTCGGGACAGGCACGGACGCGATGATCGCGGGCATCGAGGCCCTCGAGCAGGTCCCCGGGAGGCTCGAGCCCGTCAGGAACAGCCACGGGCTCACCATCCTGGTGGACTACGCCCACAAGCCCGACGCCCTGAAGAACGTCCTCGCCTGCGCGCGCACCCTCACCCGCGGCAGGGTCATCTCCGTGTTCGGCTGCGGCGGCGACCGGGACAGAACCAAGCGGCCGGTCATGGGCGCCATCGCCTCTGAGCTCTCCGACCTCGTCATCGTGACCTCGGACAACCCCCGCTCCGAGGAGCCCTCGGCCATCATCGGGGACATCCTCGCGGGCATTGCGGACCAAAGCTACGTCGTGGTGGAGCCGGACCGGGAAGAGGCCATCCGGCAGGGGATCACCGCCATGAAGGAAGGCGACTGCCTCATCGTCGCGGGAAAGGGACACGAAACCTACCAGATCGTCGGGGGAAGGAAGACCTCCTTCGACGATCGCGAATGCGTGCGGAAATGCCTAAGGGAGATATTCGGCTCATGAAGCTCAAAGCGTGGGAAATAGCGGAGTGCACCCGGGGCGCGGTGGTCTCGGGCAGCGCGGACACAATCTTCACCGGGGTGTCCACCGACTCCCGGACCGTGGGCGCAGGCGACCTGTTCATCGCCCTCGGGGGGGAAAACTTCGACGGCCACGTGTTCGTGGCGGAGGCCATCTCCAAGGGCGCGTCCGGCGCGGTCATCATGCGGGAAGGCCTCCGGGGCAAGGGCACCATCATCTCCGTAAAGGACACCCTGGAAGCCCTGGGCGACATCGCCTCGGCCGTGCGGAGCCAGTTCGACCCCATCGTGGCGGGCATCACGGGGTCCACGGGCAAGACCACGGTGAAGGAGCTGTGCGCATCGATCCTCTCCCAGGACGGGCCCTGCCTCAAGACCCAGAAGAACTACAACAACCTCATCGGCGTGCCCCTGTGCCTCCTGGAGCTCACGGCCGAGCACAAGTACGCGGTCATCGAGATGGGCACGAACCGCTTCGGCGAGATCGAGCGGCTCTCCGCCATCACCCGGCCGAAGGTCTCCATCCTGAACAACATCAACCCGGTGCACTTGAGCGGGCTGAGGAGCATCTCGGGCATCATCAAGGAGAAGCAGGCCATCTTCCGGAACACCCAGCCCGACGGCATCGCGGTGATCAACCCCCACCTGGAGCACATGGACCGGGTGGAGATCCCCCGGAACCTGAAGATCGTCACCTACTCCACGTCCGGGGGCGCGGACGTGACGCTGGGCCAGGTGCTCCACCAGGGGCTCGACGGCACCGAGCTCGTCATCGACCTCGCGGGGTCGCCCGTCCACACCCACGTGCCCCTGCCGGGCATGCACAACGTCTGCAACGCGCTGGCCGCGGCGGCCTGCGCGCTGGGGCTGGGCATCGGCGCCGACCACATCGCCAGGGGCATCCAGGAGGCGAAGTTCCCGGGCATGCGCTCGGAGATCATCGTGTCCGACCACATCTCCATCATCAACGACTCGTACAACGCCAATCCCGCTTCCATGAAGGCCGCCCTCCAGATGCTCCTCTCCTCGCCGCACTCCTTCCGGGTGGCGGTGCTCGGCGACATGCTCGAGCTGGGGACCGAGACGGAGCACTGGCACGCGCAGCTCGGCACGTGGGTGGCCCAGGCGGGCCTCGACAGGCTCGTGGTGATCGGGGAGATGGCGGGCATCGTCTCGAAGGCGGCGCTGAAGGAAGGCATGGACTCAGGCGCCATCCACGTGGCGGAGAACCTCCCCGGCATCATCGCGCACCTCTCCGACGTGCTGGACAAGGACGCCATCGTGCTCGTGAAGGCCTCCCGGGCCCTGCACCTGGACGAGGTGGTGAACCACCTGAAGGCGGTGGCATAAGATGCTGTACCACCTGCTTTATCCCCTCCACATCCAGTCCACCTTCTTCAACGTCTTCAAGTACATCACCTTCCGGAGCATCTACGCCACCATCACGGCGCTGGTCATCGCCCTGGTGCTGGGGCCCTGGTTCATCCGGAAGCTCTCGGAGATGAAGCTCAAGGAGCGGATCAGCGGCGACGTGCCCAAGACCCACTCGGGCAAGTCCGGCACGCCCACCATGGGGGGCATCCTCATCATCTTCGGCATCGCGGTGTCCACGCTCCTGTGGGCGGACCTCACGAACCTCTACGTGTGGATGGGCATGATCATCCTGCTCTCGTTCGGGTTCATCGGGTTCGTGGACGACTACATCAAGACCATCAAAGGCAACATGATGGGGGTCCCCGGGAAGGTCCGGCTCCTGGCCGAGTTCGCCATCGCCGCGGTCATCGGCTACGTGCTGGTGAACATCCCCGGGTTCGACCGCTCCATCGTGTTCCCCTTCTTCAAGACGGTCTCCCTCAATCTCGGGGCGCTCTACATCCCGTTTGCCATGCTGGTGATCGTGGGCTCGGCCAACGCGGTCAACCTCACCGACGGCCTCGACGGCCTGGCCATCGGCCCGTGCACCATCGCCGCTGCCACCTTCCTCGTGTTCGCCTACGTCACGGGGAACATCAAGGCCGCGGGCTACCTCCAGTTCCCCTACCTCCCGGGGGTGGGCGAGCTGGCCATCTTCATGGGCGCCGTGGTGGGGGCGGGCATGGGCTTCCTCTGGTACAACGCCTACCCCGCCCAGGTGTTCATGGGCGACGTGGGCAGCCTGAGCCTGGGGGGCATCCTGGGCACGGCGGCCCTGGTCACCAAGCAGGAGATCCTCCTGCTCGTCGTGGGCGGGATCTTCGTCATGGAGGTCGTGTCCGTGATCCTGCAGGTGGGCTTCTTCAAGTTCACCAAGGGCAGGCGCATCTTCCGCATGGCGCCCATCCACCACCACTTCGAGCTCAAGGGGTGGGCGGAGCCCAAGATCATCGTGCGGTTCTGGATCATCGCCATCCTGCTCGCCATGGTGGCCGTTTCGACATTGAAATTGCGGTAGAGGGGGGGAAGGGGCATGGAAAAGGACGAACACGGGCTTCAGTACCTGGGGTTCCTCATCAGCTGCTACACCGGCCACGAAGACAAGGGGATGAACGCCCTGCTCCTGAGCATCCTCGAGGGCATAGAGAGGATGACGGTTTGCGGGTAGTCGTGTGGGGCACGGGCCAGACCGGCCTGGCGGCAGCGAAGGAGATGGCCCGGCAGGGCCACGAGGTGCGCCTCGTGGACGAGCAGGCTCCGAAAGGCAGCCTGGACGCCGCCTGGAAGATCGCCGACGAGGGCGACATGGCCTGGGCTGACCTCGTGATCCCGAGCCCGGGCATCCCGCGGTTCCACCCCCTGCTCGTCAAGGGGAAAAAGGTGCTCTCGGAGGTCGAGGTGGCGGCGTCCCTCATGACCGGCAAGCTCATCTGCGTCACGGGCTCCAACGGCAAGACCACCACCACGACCCTCATCCACCAGATCCTCACGGCCGCGGGGCTCGACGCGGGCATCGGCGGGAACATCTCGCCGCCCCTCATCACCCTCGTGCCGAAGAACCCCGCCTACATCGTGGCCGAGATCTCCTCGTTCCAGCTCGAGTGGATCGAGGCCTTCAGGCCGCACATCGGCATCTGCCTGAACATCACCCCGGACCACCTCGACCGCTACCCCTCCATGGACGAGTACGTGTTCTTCAAGAAGGTCATGTTCAAGAACCAGACCGCAGAGGATGCCGCCCTGGTGAGCGACGACGACCCCCTGCTCCGGGAGATCCCCGGGAGCGGGCGACGGGTGGGGTTCTCCTTCTCCGAACCGGCCTCGAAGGACGGCGCCTGCCTGAGGGGCTCACAGGTCTTCTTCCGCGGGGGCATCGAGGGCGAGGGGCCGAGGCTGCCCGTGGGGGGCCACATGAGCCGGGGGCTCCAGGAGGACATGCTGGCCTCCGCCCTGGCGGCGCGGCTCCTGGGCGTGGATTCCGAAGTTTCCGAAGAGGTCTTCGCTTCGTTCAAGACGATCGGCCACCGGTTCCAGCTCGCCGGGGTCAAAGGCGGGGTCACCTTCATCGACGATTCCAAGGCCACGAACGTGGGCGCGGTGGACACGGCGCTCGCGGGCATGGACGGCCCGGTGATCGTCATCCTGGGCGGCAAGGACAAGGGCGGGGACTTCTCCGGCATCGCCGAGAGGCACAAGGGCAGGATCCGGAAGTGTTACGTCATCGGCGAGGCCGCGGACAGGATCATGTCCGAGGTGTCGGGCATCGTGGAGGCGCAGAGGGCCGCCGACCTGCAGGAGGCGGTGGCGAGGGCATACGAAGGGGCGTCGAGCGGGGACACGGTCCTCCTGAGCCCCGGGTGCGCCAGTTTCGACCAGTTCAGGAGCTATGCTCACAGGGGGGATGTGTTCCAGGAATGCGTACGCGCGATCAAATAATCGACGCCATAGACAGCGCCATCGACTTCGACATGGTCTTTCTCCTGACCACGCTCATGCTGCTGGTCCTGGGCACCATCATGATCTTTTCCTCGAGCTACTTCATCTCCAAGGAGGCGTCGGGCTCGAGCTTCGCCATGACGCTCAAGCACATCGCCCACCTGGGCCTCGGCATGGTGGTCATGGGCGTCATCATCCGCATGGACTACCGCAGGTTCAACAGCCCGAAGTTCGTGATGCCCCTGCTCGCCTTCGGAATCCTCTGCTGCGCGCTGTGCTTCGTGCCGGGCATCGGCATCGAGGGCGGGCACGCCAGGCGCTGGGTGCGGCTCGCGGTGGTCACCCTGCAGGCCTCCGAGGTGGCCAAGATCGGCCTCGTGTTCTACCTGGCCTACTATCTCTCGAAGAAAAACAAGAAGGTCGAGGACCTGGCCTACGGGGTCATGCCCCTTTTGGCCATCGTGTGCGTGACCTCGGGGCTCGTCTTCCTGGAGCCCGATTTCGGCACCGCGCTCATCATCGGCATGTGGTCGGTGTTCATCCTCTTCGTGGGCGGCATGCGGTTCAAGCACCTGGCCGTGCTCTTCGCCGCCGGTGTGCCGCTGGTGGTCGCGCTGATGATCCTGGAGCCCTACCGCAGGGCGCGGCTCACCGCCTTCGTCAACCCCTGGAACCACATGCAGGGCATCGGCTACCAGATCGTGCAGTCCATGGTGGCCTTCGCCAACGGCGGCTTTTCGGGCTCGGGGCTCGGGGAAGGAACCCAGAAGCTCTTTTTCCTGCCCGCCCCCCACACGGACTTCATCTTCTCGGTCCTGGCGGAGGAGCTGGGCTTCATGGGCGTGGCCTTCGTGCTCGTGCTCTTCGGCATCTGGATCTGGAGGGGGATCACCATCGCGCTGGCCACGAACGACACCTTCGGCTTCCACCTGGCCATCTCGGCCATCTCGCTCGTGGCCATCCAGGCCATCGTGAACATGAGCGTCTCCATGTCGCTTTTCCCCACCACCGGCGTGACCCTGCCCTTCTTCTCCTACGGGGGATCGAGCCTCATGACCGTGTTCATCGCCTCGGGCCTCGTGCTCTCGGTGTCGAGGGGGGCCAGGGTATGAGGGTGATCGTCACGGCGGGGGGCACCGGGGGCCACATCATGCCGGCCATGGCCATCGTGGAGGGGATCCGGGACCTGCGGCCCGACGCGCAGATCCTCTACGTGGGCACGAACCGCGGCATGGAGGAGCGGATCGCCGGGCAGTTCCGCCTGGACTTCCGGGGCATCGACGCCCTGGGCATCAAGGGCAAGAGCCCCCGGCAGCTCGCCCGGGCCGCGGTGGTGAACCTGTCCGCCCTGGCCAAGGCCGCAGGGATCGTGCGCGCCTTCAAACCCGACTGGGTGGTGGGCACCGGCGGGTACGTCACGGGCATGGTGGTGCTCGCGGGCTTCCTCGGGGGGGCGCGATGCGCCATCCAGGAGCAGAACTCCGTGGGCGGGCTCACCAACCGGATCCTCGCGAGGCTGGCGAAGCGGGTGTTCCTCGCCTACCCCGACACCGCGGGCGTGTTCCCGGAACGCCGGTGCGTCCTCACGGGCAACCCCGTGCGAAAAAGCATCTCCCGGTCCCTGAGGAAGGGAAGCGGCGAGTGCCTCCTCGTTCTGGGCGGGTCCCTGGGCGCGTCGAGCATCAACAGGGCCGCGGTCCACGCCCTGAAGATCCTCAAGGACCAGGGGCTCAACCTCAGGGTTCTCCACCAGACGGGGGAAAAAGACCTCGAAGAGGTGCGGCGCAGGTATGGGGAGCTGGGCATCGAGGCTGAGACCCACGCCTTCATCGGCGACATGTCCCCGGTGTACGCGGGCGCCCGCATGGCCCTGTGCCGGTGCGGCGGCCTGACCCTGTCGGAGCTCTCTGTCATGGGCGTGCCCGCGGTCATGGTCCCCTACCCGCTCGCCGCGGACGACCACCAGATGGGCAACGGGCGCTACGTGGAGGCCCACGGCGGCGGCTGGGTCATCCCCGACAGCCAGCTCACCCCCGAAAGGCTCGCCTTCGAGCTCGGGAAAAGGTTTTTCGACGACGCCACGCTGGCGCAGGCGTCCGCGGACATGGAGGCCCTGGGCCTCGGAAACGGTTCGACCCTCATCGCACAGGAGATCGCAGGTGTTTAGAGGAATACGCAGCATCCACTTCGTCGGCATCGGTGGCATCGGCATGAGCGGCATCGCCGAGCTCCTCATCAACCTGGGGTTCAGGGTATCCGGCTCGGACGTCGCCGAGGGCGACATGGTGGCCAGGCTCCGCTCCATGGGCGCCCGGATCGCCATCGGCCACGACGCCCGCAACCTGGGGGACGCCCAGGTGGTGGTGTACTCGTCCGCCGTGACCCCGGACAACCCCGAGTGCCGGTGGGCGCGGGAAAAGCACCTGCCCGTCATCCCCCGGGCGGAGATGCTCGCGGAGATCATGCGCATGAAGCGCGACTCCATCGCCGTCGCCGGCACCCACGGCAAGACCACCACGACCTCCATGCTCGCCACGGTGCTCGCCGTGGCCGACCTCGACCCCACGTGCATCATCGGCGGCAAGCTCGACATGTTCGGCTCCAATGCCCGCCTGGGCGAGGGCATGTTCCTCGTGGCCGAGGCGGACGAGAGCGACCGCTCCTTCCTCAAGCTCGCGCCCATCGTGGCCGTGGTCACCAACATCGAGGAAGAGCACATGGACTGCTACCGCGACCTCGACGACATCCTCGAGACCTTCGTCCAGTTCATGAACAAGGTGCCCTTCTTCGGGTTCAACATGGTGTGCCTCGACAGCGAGAACATCCAGCGCATCCTGCCCCGGCTCGAGCGCAAGGTCATCACCTACGGCTACCACAACCAGGCCCTGTACCGGTACACGGACACCTCCTTCGACGGCCTCTCCTCGCGCTTCACCGCGCACCGCAATGGCAGCGTCCTGGGCGAGGTGCGCCTGAACGTGCCCGGGAACCACAACTGCCTCAACGCCCTGGCCGTCATCGGCACCTGCATCGAGCTGGACATCCCCTTCGAAACGGTGGCCAGGGGCCTCGAGGCGTACAAGGGCGTGCAGCGCAGGGCCCACGTCCGCGGCGAAAAGAACGGCGTCATGGTCATGGACGACTACGGCCACCACCCCACGGAGATCAAGGAGACGCTCCGGGCGGTCAAGGGCGGGTTCCCCCACCGGCGGCTGGTGGTGGTGTTCCAGCCCCACCGCTACACCCGGACCCGCGACCTCTTCGAGAGCTTCGTCACCTCGTTCTACGACGCCCAGAAGCTCTACCTCACGGACATCTACCCCGCGTCGGAGGAGCCCATCGCCGGCGTCTCCGCCCGCGGCCTCTGCGAGGAGATCGGCAAGTACGGCCACCGGGACGTGCACTACATCGAGGACAAGAACGCCATCCCCGGGGTGCTTTCGAAGGACCTCCGGGAGGGCGACCTCATCCTGTTCCTGGGCGCGGGGGACGTCTGGAGGCAGGGCGTGAAGCTCCTGGAGGCCATGGGATGAAGGAGTTCCGGGAAGCCCGCGCCTCCGAGATGACCACCATGCGCTGCGGCGGCACCATCGCCCGGCTCTACGAGCCCGACACGAAGGAGCAGCTCGCGGAGCTTCTGGGCCTGCTTGACTCCTTCATCGTCCTGGGCGGGGGCTCCAACATGATCTTCGGGGACGAGCCCCTGGAGACGCCGGTCATCCGCCTGGGCAAGGGCTTTGGCGGCATCGAGCGCCAGGAGGGCGTCCTCGCCGTGGGGGCCTCGGTTTCCACGGCGGCGCTTTTGGGGTACTGCCTCAGGAACGCCCTGACCGGGCTCGAGTTCCTCACGGGCATCCCCGGCACGCTGGGAGGCGCCCTGTGGATGAACGCGGGCACCGTGGACAGGGGCGTCATGGACACGGTCCTGGCGGTGGAATGCCTCGACCGGGAGGGCACGCACACCCTCGCCCGGAAGGAGGTCCCGTACCGCTACCGCTGGGGCGGCTTCCCGGAGGGGATGGTCATCACCGGGGCGCGCCTGGACGTGCACCCGTCGACCCCGGAAGAGGTGCGCGCCCGGGTGGAGGCCTTCGCGGAGAAGCGCCGCTCCCAGCCCAGGGGCCACAGCGCGGGCTCGGTGTTCAGGAACCCCCCGGGCTCCCCCGCGGGGTATCTCATCGACCAGGCCGGCCTCAAGGGTTTCCGCATCGGGGGGGCCAAGGTTTCCGAGGTTCACGCGAACTTCATCATCAACGACGGGGACGCCACGTCGGCGGACGTCAAGGCGCTCATCCAGGCGGTGAAGGCCAGGGTGAAGGACCAGTTCGGCATAGAGCTCATGGAGGAGGTGCGGATCGTTGATTGACTACAAGGAAACGAGGAAAACCGCCTCCAAGAAGAAGACGCTGGGCAAGATTAACCTTGCAATCCGCTTCTCCATATGGTTATGCCTGGGCATCTCCTGTGCTCTCATATTGTTGTGTGCTGTGGCCTACATGGTCAATTCGGAGCTGTTTCACCTGAAGAGCGTTGCGGTCAAGGGGAACGTCCACGTGGACAAGAACGAGGTTCTGAGCCTGCTCGACCTCGAGCGGGGGGACAATATATTCAGCTGGGACATGGATGCCGCCAGGACAAGGCTCCTGGCCAACCACTGGATCAAGGACGCGAGCATTTCCCGGAGATTCGTCCCGGCGAGCGTGACGGTGCGTGTCGTCGAGCACCGGCCCACGGCCACCCTCTTTCTCAAGGACAAGCCCTACTACGTGTCCGAGGAGGGCAAGGTCTTCGCCGCCGCCACGGAAAACGCCTACGGGATCATGATCCAGGCCTCCGACTACCAGCCGGCCAACGGGAGCGAGGACCTCGACCTCATCCTCGCGTCCGCCCTGAAGGCGGTGTCCGTGGTGCAGTCCCGGGGGCTCAAGGTCAAAGACCTGGTCATCGAGGCGGGCGGCGTCATGGACATCCGGCTCGCCATGGGCATCACGCTCGTCATCCTCGGGGAGATGACCCCCCGGAAGGTGGACCTGGCGCTCCGCGCCATCAGGGAGATCAGGCCCGTCGCGGGGACCGTGATGGACCTGACCTGTGAAAACAAAATCGTGGTAAGGAATCGGGGGCACTATGGCAGCCAGGGATAGGATCATCGTCGGGCTCGACATCGGCACCACCAAGATCTGCTGCATCATCACGGAGCTCAGGGAAACGGGCGACCTCGAGGTCATCGGCTTCGGCATCTCCGAGTCCAAGGGCCTGAGGCGGGGGCTCGTGGTGAACATGGAGCAGACCGTGGAGGCCATCGGCAACGCGGTGGAAGACGCGGAGAAGATGGCGGGCATCCGGGTGGACGAGGTGTACACGGGGATCGCCGGCGGCCACATCCAGGGGATCTCCACGAGCGCGGTCATCGCCGTGAAGGGCGAGGAGGTCACCCCCGCCGACAAGAAGCGGGTGGTGGACCAGGCCATGGACTTCGCCAAGCCCGTGGGCGTGGAGGTGATCCACGTGCTGCCCCAGGAGTTCTGCGTGGACGACGTGAACGGCATCTCCGACCCCGTGGGCATGGCAGGCTCCAAGCTCGAGGCCCACGTGCACATCGTCACGGGTTCCATCTCCGCCGTGAGCAACATCACCAAGTGCGCCCAGAAAGCCGGCCTGGGGCTCCAGGACATCGTGCTCCAGCAGATCGCGTCCGCCGCCTCCATCCTGACCCCCGACGAGACCCAGCTCGGGGTCATCCTCATGGACATCGGCGGGGGCACCACGGACATCGCCGTGTTCGACGACGGCGCCATCCGCCACACGGCGGTGCTCGCATTGGGCGGCGACCACATCACCAACGACATCGCCGTGGGCCTGAGGGCGCCCATCGCCGAGGCGGAGCGGATCAAGATAAAGTACGGCCACGCGCTGGCCTCGCGGGTATCGGGCGACGAGCAGATCGAGGTCCCGTCCATCGGCGGCGACACGGTGAACACGGTGCCCCGAAGAGTCCTTGCGGAAATCATCGAATCAAGGGTAGAAGAATTATTCAAGCTCGCATATACTGAGATCAGGAATACCGGTTTTGCGGAGTCCATGTCCGCCGGCCTGGTTCTCACCGGCGGGGCATCGGCTCTTGAGGGGGTTGCCGATCTGGCGGAGGGGATCATGCACATGCCCGTGCGCGTCGGTTATCCCAGGGGCGTGAAAGGCCTGGTGGAGCTCGTGAACAGCCCCGCCTACGCCACGGCCGTGGGACTCTGCGTGTACGAGGCTGCCCGGCCGAGCCGCAGCTTCTCCTCGAAGAAGGGGGGCTCGGTGTACGAACGGCTGCTGGAGCGCATGATACGCTGGTTCAAAGAGGTCTTCTAGACTATCATGGAGGAGGAGAAGATGTTCGAATTGGAGAAGGTGGAAAATACCGGGGCGAAGATCAAGGTGATCGGTGTGGGGGGCTGCGGCTGCAATGCGGTGAACAACATGATCAGCGCGAACCTCAAGGGGGTCGACTTCCTCTCCTGCAATACCGATATCCAGACGCTGAGATCATCCCTTTCTCCCAACAGGGTGCAGATCGGGACCAGGCTCACCAGGGGCCTCGGCGCCGGCGGCGACCCGGAAGTGGGCAAAGGCGCCGCCAATGAGAGCGAAGACGAGCTGAGAGCGGTCCTCCAGGGCACCGACATGGTGTTCGTCACCGCGGGCATGGGCGGCGGCACGGGCACGGGCGCCTCCCCCATCGTGGCCCAGATCGCCCGGGAAATGGGCGCCCTGGCCGTTGGCGTCGTCACGAAGCCCTTCCCCTTCGAGGGCAAGCGCAAGATGAAGCAGGCCGAGACCGGCGAGAAAGAGCTCGCCGCCACGGTCGACGCCCTCATCGTCATCCCCAACAACCGCCTGCTCTCCATGGCGGGGAAAAACGTCCCGCTCCTCGAAGCCTTCAAGATGGCCGACGACATCCTCATCAACGCCGTCCGGGGCATCTCCGACCTCATCAACAAGTCCGGCCTCGTGAACGTCGACTTCAACGACGTGAAGGCCGTGATGATCGAGAAGGGCAAGGCCCTCATGGGCATCGGCGTCGCCACGGGCGAAAACAGGGCACAGGAAGCCGCCCAGGCCGCCATCTCCTCTCCTCTCCTCGAAGACATGGACATCCACGGGGCCAAGGGGCTCCTCATCAACATCACCAGCGGCCCGAGCATCACCATGGACGAGATCCACGAGGCCTCCACCCTCATCCAGTCCGCCGCCCACGAGGACGCGAACATCATCTGGGGCGTGGTCATCGACGAGGACATGGAGGACCGGATCTCCATCACGGTGGTGGCCACCGGGTTCGCCAACAAGCCCATCATGCTCTCCGCCAGCCCTGACGAGCACGTGGCCACGGGCGCCCCCGCCGGGCAGGAAAAGCGCACGGCCACCGTCATCGACTACAACAAGCCCGCATTCCTGAGAAAGAAGGAGTTCAAGGGGGACAAGGAGGTCGTGCGGCTGGGCATGGTGGTGGATGACAGCATCCTCGACGAGGAGGCCTTCAACGTGCCGACGTTCCTGAGGAAGAAGGCGGACTAGGGACACCGGGAAGACCATGCGTCCGACCAGGGTCGAAATCGACCTGTGCGCGATCAGGAGGAACCTCGAGGCCATCCGGGCCCGGACCGCCACGAGGATCATGATGGCCATCAAGGCCGACGCCTACGGCCACGGCGCGGGCGTCGTCGGCAGGTTCGTCCAGGAGCGGAACCTCGCGGACATGCTCGGCGTGAGCTGCATCGAGGAGGGCATCGCGCTGCGCGAGGCGGGCGTGTCGCTCCCCATCCTCATCTTCGGCCTCATCACCGACAGCCGGGAGGACTGCGACGAGGTCTTCTCCCACCGCCTCATGCCCACCCTGGCGGACGCCTCGCTCGTCGGCCCCCTCGTGGAAGCGGCCCGGAGGTGGAACCGCCCGCTGTCCGTGCACCTCAAGACCGACACGGGCATGGGCAGGCTGGGGCTCGCACCGGGTGAGACCGTGAAGCTGGCCGTGCAGGTGGCGTCCACCCCCGAGCTCTCCATCGGCGGGGTGTACACCCACTTCCCCGTGTCCGACGTCCGGGAGCACCCCTTTACGGCCGGGCAGATGGGGAAGTTCGACGCCTTCGTGAAGGACCTCCGGGACGCGGGCGTCTCGCCCGGCCTCGTCCACTGCGCCAACTCCGGCGCCGTGCTCAACCACCGGGCGTCCTATCACGACATGGTGCGCCCGGGCATCCTCTGCTACGGGCTCTACCCCTCGGAAGACCACGACGGCACCCTGAAGGTGACCCCGGCCATGACGCTCAAGACCGCGGTCATGTTCACCAAGCGCGTGAGGAGGGGCACCTGCCTGTCCTACGGGCTCACCTACCAGGCCCCCCGCGACACCTACATCGCCACCATCCCCATCGGCTACGCCGACGGGTTCCCCCGCAGCCTCTCGAACAAGGCCCGCGTCACCATCGACGGGAAAACCTACCCCGTGGTGGGCAGGGTCTGCATGGATCAGAGCCTCGTGGACCTGGGCGAAGACCTCTACCCCAATGGCCAGGAAGTGGTCGTGTTCGGGAAAGAGGGGGTCACCGCGGCGGAAATCGCTTCCTGGGGGGACACCATACCCTACGAGATCACCTGCGACATGAGCCGCCGCGTGACGCGCATCTACGCCGGGGAACAAGCCGACTAGAAGTGCCTGGCCACGCCGGCCCTCCCTGAACCTGAACCGGTGCCCGAAATGAAAACGGGGGCGGAAAACCCGCCCCCGTTTCGACACTCGCCGGAGGGAGGATCAGCGCTTCTTGAAGTATGCCACCGCGCTCCTGCTCGTCGCGCCCGTGCCCGCCACGGTCCCGTCGACGTACCAGTACACGGTGGTGCCGGAGGGCAGGAACCAGTTCCACAGTGCGGAGTTCATCCTGCAGGAGGTCCCGGTGCCGGTGTAGATGTTGCTGTATTTCCTGTTGTTGACGGTGATGTAGACCCGGTACTTGCTCATGCCGCTTCCCCTCCAGGACAGGGTCGGGTTGGTGCTCACCACTTCACCCGCCGAGGGGGTTGCCAGCGCGACGGACACCGTCGTCTCGGACACGGTGACCGTCACCGTGTCGGCGGGGCTCGTGTCCTTGCCGTCGTACACCTTCAGGCTGAAGGTGTAGGTGCCCGCCACGGCGGGGGTGAACGTCGGGGCGGCCGTGTTGGAGGAGCTTAAGGACACCTGGGTGCCGTCGGTCTGTGCCCAGATGTAGGAGATGGCGTCACCGTCGGGGTCGCTGCTCGCCCCCCCGTTGAGGGTCACGGCGGTGTCCACCTGGACGGTTCTGTCGGAGCCGGCATCGGCCACGGGCACCTGGTTGACGTTGTCCACGGTCACCGCCACGGTGTCCTGGGCCGTGACCTGGCCGTCGGACACGGTGACCTTGAACTCGACCACGCCCGACGTGGTGGGGGTGAACGTCGGTCTCGCCGAGCCTGCACCCGACAGCGCCGCGGTGGCCCCCGAAACCTGGGTCCAGGCGTAGCTCAGGGAGTCGCCGTCCGCGTCGTAGGAACCGCTCGCGTCCAGGGCGATGGTGTCGCCCACATAGGCTGCCTGGTCGTCGCCCGCGTCGGCGACGGGGGCGTTGTTCAGCTTCACCACCGTGACCGTCACCGTGTCGGCGGTGGAGGAGACGTAGCCGTCGGACACGACGAGCCGGACCACGTAGGAGCCCGTGGCGGTGGGGGTGAAGTATGCCGCGGCAGTTGTGGAGTTCTGGATCGTCACTGCCGCCGGGCCGGACACCAGCGACCACGCGTACCTCAGGGTGTTGCCGTCGGGGTCGGCGGACGCACTGCCGTCGAGGGCGACCTGGCTGCCCAGCTGCACGGTCTGGTTGCTTCCCGCCTCGGCCGTGGGGGCGTTGTTCGCCGCGTTCACCGTCACGTTGACCTGGTCGGCCGCACTCGAGAGCAGACCGTCGGAGCAGGTGACCGCGAAGGTGTACTGGCCGGCGGTTGAGAGCGTGAGCGCGTTGTCCTGGCCGCTCCTGTCGGCAACGGCCGCCGGGCCGGAAACGAGGCGCCACAGGTAGGTGAGGTTGTCTTCGTTGGAGTCTGCGCCCGCGGCATGGAGCGTGACCGGGGTGCTGACGACGATTGTCATGTCGTCGCCGGCGCTCACGGTGGGTGCGACGTTCAGGATGGTGACGTCGACCGAGTCGGAAGCCTGCGATTTGCCGTTGGAGCAGGTGAGCGTGAAGCGGTAGGTTCCCGTCTTGATGCCCACGAAGTTCGCCCGGGCGCTCGTCGCGTTTTCGATGGCGACGGAAGCGGGACCGCTCACGAAGGACCATGCGTAGGTGAGGGCCAGGTTGTGGGGATCCGTGGAGGTCGACCCGTCGAGGTACACCCTCATGGGCGCCACCTGGCTGTCGGCGCCTGCCCGCGCAACGGGGAGGCCGTCGGAGGCGAGGACGGGCACGGTGTTGTTGTAGTACTCTTCAAGGTTCGAGAATCCGTCCGAGTCGGAGTCCAGCGCGGCGTCGGAGGGGTTGCTGGGGTCGAGCCCGTAGGAGACTTCCCACGCGTCCGACACCCCGTCGCCGTCGGTGTCGAGGAGGAGGCTGATGGTGTCGCTTACGGGCTGGCTCCAGTTGCCTGCGGCGTCCTTGTACATCACGTACACGGTCTTGACGCCGTCGCCCTCGGTGAGGACCCAGGACTGGGTCGTGGCGTACGCGCCCTCGGCCGACCAGTCGACGCCGTTGTTGCTGATCCTCATGGACACGACCGAGCCGGACGCGTCGAGGGCGGACAGGGTGAGGTTCACCACCCGCGTGCCGCTGGCGGGGCTTCCCGCGTTTATGGAGATCGTCCCCGTGGGCGCCGTGGTGTCGGCGACGGGAACGGTGATGCTCGATTCCGTGGAGAAGGAGGACTCGTTGCCGGAGGTGTCATAGGCGGTGATGGCTATATAATAGGTCGTTCCGGGCGCTGCGTTGTTCAGCTGGAAGCTCGTGACGTTTCCCGCGTCCACGGGCGTCCCGTATACCTGGGACTGCGTGCCGTAATAAACCTTGTACCCCGCGATGTCGCTTTCCGAGTTTGCGGCCCAGCTCACCAGGAGGGACGCGGCATGGAGCGCGGCGGGCGTGAAGGCGAAAAAGAAAATGACAAGCATCAATGTATTTCTTACATGCTTCATCGAAGCACCTCCAGGAGTCCCATGTACTCGGGAGGTGAAAAGGCAATTCGCACGCCAAGTTATTATATCTTGTCATATCATTGCGTTAGGCATATTTGCCGGACGCGCGGGTACACAATTTCGTATTGCAAAATTACTGTTTCGTAATCCCCTGCCCTGCACCGGTTACAAGAAGTACCTGCAGAAAGAATACGTTCCGATTCATGTCCCGCGGGGCCGGCGGGAGGGACAAGGGACTTGAAATCGCCGGGGTGAATGTGCAATCCTGATGCGCATGAAAAAGATCGTTCCCGCCTTCCTGCTGGCGCTGCTCGTCCTCCTTCCCCAGGCCGCCCGCTCCATGTCCTTCGAGGACGAGCGCAAGCTCGCCCGGGAGGTGGTCACCTCCCTGGACGCCCAGGGCCTCCTCGTGGAGGACCAGGAGGTCGCGGGGCCGGTGAAGATGCTTTCGGAGAAGCTCGCGGACCACGTCAGGAAACCCATCTACGCCTTCAACGTGCACGTGATCAACGACCGTACGGTCAATGCGTTCACCATCCCCGACGGGCACATCTTCGTCAATGTGGGGACGCTGCTCTTCGCCCGGGACCTCGACGAGCTCGCGGCGGTCATCGGCCACGAGATGGCGCACGCCCAGCTGCGCCACATCCCCCAGGCCTACGAGCAGCAGTCGCAGATCACCGCGGCGAGCATCCTGGGCGTGGTCCTCGGGGCGCTGGCCGCCTCGAAGAACCCCCAGGCGGGCGCCGCCCTCATCTTCTCCTCCCTCGGCGGGGGCGAAAACTTCAAGCTCGCCTACACGCGCCGCCACGAGCTCGACGCGGACGATTTCGGCAGAAAGCTCCTCGAATCCTCGGGCTACGACGAAACGGCCATGGACAGGTTCCTCTCGCGGCTGGGCGGCATCACGGGCGGGAAGAACTTCCCCGAGTACCTCCTGACCCACCCCACCAGCACGAACCGGCTGTCCGGGCTCTCACCTGACGCGAAGAAGCCCCGGCCCGACGGGTACTACTGGACCCTCCAGGCGGGTGTGGCCGGCGTCCTTCTGCCCCCCGAAGAAGGGACCCAGCGGGCCCAGGCAATGCCCGAGCCCTACCGCAAGCTCGCGCTGGCCATGATCGAGACGAACAGGGGGCGCAGCGCCGACGCGCTCACGCTGCTCGCCGGCGTGAACCTCCCCCTGGCAGACACCTACCGGGGGATAAACCTGGCGCTCCTGGGCAGGAAGGACGAGGCCTACCCCCTGCTGAAGAGCTACGGGGGCACGGCGCGGGCGCAGATGGCCCTGGCGGAGATCCTGGAGGGCCGGGGGGAGTACGGCGAGGCCATCCGGGCCCTGCTCTCCTACCAGAAAAAGGACGTCAAGGTGGACTACCGGCTGGGCATCCTCTACGAGAAATCGAAGCGCCAGACGCTTTCCCACGTCTCGTTTGCCCGGTACTTTTTCAAGACGGGCAAGCGCCCGGCGGCCGTCTTCCACATCGACAAGGCCCTCGAGGCCAAACAGGACCTCGAGCCGGGGATGGAGGACGAGCTCAAGGAGATGAAGGAGTTCATGAAGAAGACGGAGACGAAGTGAGGGTCAGGGAAATCTGACCGGTCAAGAATACCTGTTGATATGTCCATGAAGGAGGCGGAGACGAAGTGAGGGTCAGGTGCTCTTGAGCAGGGCCCTGACCTTGGTGATGT
>ERZ1645192.240-NODE-240-length-42469-cov-22.401566_pt1 | contig 42469 bp, 37 predicted proteins | sample MGYA00575354_ERZ1645192 | MGnify/ENA primary metagenome ERZ1645192 (study PRJEB40844, sample SAMN11349763) | freshwater sediment metagenome | isolation source: river sediment | host: Sediment | place: India: Faizupur Khadar , New Delhi | collected 2017-02-21 ...
TAATTCTTGAGTCCACTCCGAAAAGTCATAATTTATAAAAATCTTAGATTTTTATTCTTTGTGTTGAAATTAGATGTATTGATAATCAATTAGATATAAAATTAGTTTCTTTGTGTAACTTGGTGTTTTAGTGTCTTTGTGGCAAAAACAAGGTTTTCGGAGCAGACTCATTCTTGGAACTATTTAAAAATTCAGTTCTCAATTTCCAACTTCAGATAAAAATTTAATTCGTACTAGACGGATTTCTGTTTCGGTAAAGTCATCTTCACCTAGCTCATCCAATGCTTCATTCAGTTTATCGGTTTCGGCGTTATTGAAATAGTCGAATATTTCATCCACCTTATCTGGATCCATCACTTCTTCAAGGAAATAATTGATGTTAATTTTGGTTCCGGAGTAAACGATGGCTTCCAGTTCTTCGAGCATTTCGTTGAAATCCAGTCCTTTAGAAAGTGCTATATCGTCAAGGGCTATTTTTCGGTCAATAGCCTGAATGATAGATACTTTCAGCTGAGATTTTTTGGCTACAGTGCGTACCCTCAAGTCTTCCGGCCGTATAATATCATTCTCTTTAACATGTTCTTTAATCACTTTCAGGAACTCTTCGCCGTATCGTTTGGCTTTTCCTGCACCTACTCCCGGAATATTTTGAAGTTCTTCCATTGTTACAGGATAGGTGGTAGCCATTGCCTCGAGCGATGGATCCTGGAAGATTACGAACGGGGGAACTTCCAGTTTTTTGGAGAGTTTCTTACGCAGATCTTTCAGAATGGAGAACAGCACATCGTCGGCTGCACTGGTTCCACCGACAGTTCTTCCTGCTGCCTCTTCATCGTCTTCTTCGAATTCAGTATCTTTGACAATGGGGAAAGGCAGTGGTTTCTTCAGGTACTCTTTGCCTGCTGGCGTAAGTTTGAGTACGCCGTATGTTTCAATATCTTTACTTATATAGCCTGCAATCATTGCCTGCCGGATTACGGCGTGCAGGAGTTTTTCTTCTTCATCGGAGGCTACTCCGTAATTTTCAAGCTCATCGTGCTGGTAGGATGTGATATCCGATGTTTCATTGCCTTTCAGAATGTCAACGATGTGTTCTGCTTTAAACTTTTCTTTCAATTGCTGAACGGTTTCAAGAACTAACAATAACAGTTCCTGACCTTCAATTATTTTCTTTGGTTTCATACAATTATCGCAACTTCCACAATTATCGTGTGGGTATTCTTCTCCAAAATAATGTAATAATAATTTTCTTCTGCATACCGATGACTCGGCGTATGCCTGAGTTTCCAGTAATAATTGATTGCCGATTTCCTGTTCGGCAATGGGTTTACCCTGCATAAATTTCCGTAGTTTATCCAGATCTTTATAAGAGTAAAATGTGATGCATTCTCCTTCACCGCCATCCCGTCCGCCTCTTCCGGTTTCCTGATAGTAACCTTCGAGACTTTTCGGTATATCGTAATGGATTACGTATCTCACATCGGGTTTATCTATTCCCATCCCGAAGGCAATGGTAGCAACAATGACCTCCACTTTTTCCATCAGGAAACTATCCTGATTCATAGTTCGCTGAGTGGCATCCATTCCTGCGTGGTAAGGCAGTACAGAGATGTGATTCACCTGGAGTGTTTCGGCCAGTTCTTCCACCTTTTTACGGCTCAGACAATATATGATTCCTGATTTACCGGGTCTTGACCGGATGTATTTGATAATTTCTTTTTCTACATCTTTATTTTTAGCCCTTACTTCGTAATACAGATTCGGCCGGTTGAAAGACGATTTGAAGACAGTGGCTTCGAGCATTGTCAGGTTTTTCTGAATATCGTGCTGTACTTTTGGAGTAGCTGTAGCAGTGAGTGCTATGATAGGAGCAGTACCTATTTCGCTAATTATAGGGCGAATGCGTCTGTATTCCGGACGAAAATCGTGTCCCCACTCGGATATGCAATGTGCTTCGTCTATAGCATAGAACGATATCTTCACCTGCCTTAGTAACTCGATATTTTCTTCCTTGGTAAGTGACTCAGGTGCTACATAAAGCATCTTTGTCTTGCCTGAAAGCACATCTTCTTTTACCACATCAATGGCCGAACGTGTAAGTGATGAGTTCAGAAAATGAGCAATTCCGTCTTCTTCGCTGAAATTTCGCATGGCATCCACCTGATTTTTCATCAGGGCTATCAGAGGCGATACGATAATGGCGGTACCCTCCAGCAATAAAGCCGGTAACTGGTAACACAATGATTTTCCACCTCCTGTGGGCATCAGTACAAAAGTATCCTTGCCGCTCATTACATTGCGTATAATGGCTTCCTGGTTGCCTTTGAAGGTACCAAAGCCAAAATACTTCTTTAATTGAGCAGTCAGGTCGGAGTGAATTGTCATTTTTATTTTTTCGACTGTTGAATGAAAACGAAATTACAGTATTTTTTTATATCTGACAAAAAATATCAAAGAATAATTTGATGATTTATTTTGTTTTTGGATTTAACAAAATTATAAACAGTTTTCTATTATACAAGTATATTTACAAAAAATAATCAGACTGCTTTTCCATTATCCGGCTAACAGTCTGATTATGTATGCTTTGTGATATCCAATTTTTTAATAACAAATATTTTTTAAGCTATTTTTAGTCTGTGAGCACTCATCTTGTCCATTTTGGAGTGTGCATATTCTAAAGTAACGACAAGTTTATTTGCTTTTTTGGACGGCGACTCGTACATGGCATCCATCATAATTGTTTCTGTAATGGATCTTAATCCCCGTGCGCCGAGTTTGAATTCGATTGCTTTATCTACGATATAATCAAGCACTTCGGGTTCAAAAACCAGTTCCATATGATCCATTTTGAAAAGTTTGACATATTGCTTGATGATTGAATTTTTCGGTTCGGTGAGAATTCTTCGCAGTGCTTCTCTGTCAAGCGGTTCGAGATAAGTAAGAATGGGCAGACGACCGATGATTTCGGGTATGAGTCCGAATGATTTGAGGTCCTGTGGGGCAATATACTGAAGCATGTTGTTCCGGTCAATGTTTTCAGAGTCGAGCGAAGCGCCGTAACCTACCACGCGGGTATTCAATCTTTGTGCAATTTTTTTCTCTATACCGTCGAATGCACCTCCGCAAATAAACAAGATATTTTGGGTGTTTACCTGAATGAATTTTTGTTCAGGATGCTTGCGGCCTCCCTGTGGCGGTACGTTTACCATCGATCCTTCCAGAAGTTTTAGAAGGCCCTGCTGAACTCCTTCGCCGCTCACATCGCGGGTGATGCTCGGATTATCGCTTTTTCGGGCTATTTTATCTATTTCATCAATAAAAACAATGCCTCTTTCGGCCAGGTTTACGTTGTAATCAGCCACCTGGAGCAGACGTGTAATAATGCTTTCGATGTCTTCGCCCACATAACCGGCTTCGGTGAGTACCGTAGCATCAACCATCGTGAAGGGCACATCCAGTTTCCGAGCTATGGTTTTGGCAAGCAGGGTTTTGCCGGTACCGGTGTATCCTACCATGATGATATTTGATTTCTCAATCTCCACATCATCGTTGTGTTTATCCTGCATCAGCCTTTTGTAGTGATTATATACCGCAACGGAAAGAAACTTTTTGGCTTCTTCCTGCCCGATAACATACTGATCCAGAAAAGTTTTGATTTCTTTTGGTTTTGGTACCTTTTCCTTATCGAGCTTTGGAAGTCCGGATTTATCTTTAATAGTTTCATTTACAATTTCAGCTGCCTGCAGGGCACATTCGTTGCAAATGTGAACCCCTTCAATACCGAGAATGAGAAAACCGGTTTCAGATTCGGACCTGCCGCAGAAATTGCATTTCTTTGTATTTTTTGCCATAAAATTTAATGTGCTAATGTGCCAATGTGCTAATGTGCCAATAAACTATCGAATTAGCACATTGGCACATGGCATTATTGGCTTATTACTTTTTTTCTTTAATAAGTACCCGGTCAATCATACCATATTCCATGGCTTCCTGGGAGGTCATCCAGAAATCACGATCCGAGTCTTTTTCTATTTGCTCGTAGGTTTTCCCCGAATGATCGGCGATAATTTGATAGAGTTCTTTTTTCAGTTTCATCATTTCACGCAGGTTGATTTCCATATCGGCTGCCACTCCCTGAGCACCACCGCTGGGTTGGTGAATCATGATGCGTGAATGTTTCAGTGCCGAACGTTTCCCTTTGGTACCGGCCACGAGCAATACAGCGCCCATCGAAGCGGCCATTCCGGTGCAAATGGTGGCTACGTCGCTGCTGATAAACTGCATGGTGTCATAAATACCTAATCCGGCATATACTGAGCCACCGGGCGTATTCAGGTAGATGGAAATATCTTTGCCGGGATCCGATGAATCAAGGTAAAGTAACTGAGCCTGAATGACATTGGCTGCATAATCATCTACGGCTGTACCAAGAAAAATTATTCTGTCCATCATCAATCGGGAGAAAACGTCCATTTGTGTCACATTCAACTGACGTTCTTCCAAAATTGATGGTGAAATATAACTGTCTGTAATTTGTGCGTATTGGTCTAACGCCAGTCCGTTCATTCCCAGATGCTTGGTTGCATATTTTCTGAAGTCGTTTCTTTTTTCCATATTGTTTTTGTAAATTTTAATTTTTCATCAATTGTTGCGAATATCCTGCCAATCTGTAAAACATGCCAAATTGTCATATTATTTACCCGAATGCAGCTATAGCCTGATATACAAAGGTACATTTTTTTTGTTAAAACACTACTTTGCAGCCGATGAAAAAATATTTTCTTAAAATAACGGGTTTATAATTATTTAAAAAAGCGAAATCATAAAAGATTTCGCTTTTTCTGTTATTGGAATGGAAAAAAGAATTATCCCTGTGTCTGCTCAAACATTTTATTAAAATCTTCAATCGAAATTTCTTTTTTGTCCAGATTCATCTTCTGACGAATTACTGCGAGTACTTTTTCTTCGGCTGCGCGGTCAATGAAATTACGTACCGTTTCTTCCTTTTTCATCATATCTTTCACGTAGTTATCAAGTATTTCATCGCCCAAACCTACCATGCCGTACTGAGCAAACTGTGCTTTGGCCACTTTTCTGGCGTATTCTTCCACGTCAGGAAGTTCCACTTTTATTTCGTTTGCTTTTGCAATTTTGTCTTTTGTCAGGTGCCAAACCAGGTCTTCTATCATTTTCGGATAATCTTCTTCCACTTTTTCGGGTGTCATATCCTTGTTGTTGTCAATCAACCACCGTTTCAGGAATGTTTCGGGGAATTCCAGATTACTGAATTGTTTTATCAGCGCCTCACGAACATCGATATTAAATTTATAATCGCTGTCGGCTATCAGGCTTTCTTTGATATTTTCCTTTATTTTTTCCCGGAATTCATCTTCGGAATTAATTACGCCTTCGCCGTACACCTTGTCGAATAATTCCTGATTAACTTCACCTTCCTGATAGCGTGTAATACCGGTGATTTCAATTTCAAAGTCAGAAGTCAGATCTTTTGCCTCTTCTTTCCTGATTTTGAGGAGTGAACTGATTTCTGTCTCGTTTTCAAATGCTTTCTGCGGATTGAAAACGATTTTATCGCCTTTGGATTTGCCGGTAAAGAGATTTTTCTGTTCTTCATCTTTCATGTATGCCGGAGTGAGCACAGCATCGGCCACAGTGATTCCGCCTGCTTTCACTTCACCATTTTCAAGTTCCGCCAGGTTTCCTTTTACCATGTCTTTTTCATCTACCGAATCCACCTGTTCGTATTTTCCGAAGCGTGAGGCATATGATTTTATCTGATTGTCAATCATTTCGGCGGATACGGATATTTCATAATAAGGAACATCGGGCATGTCGTTCAGATTTACGTCGAACTGAGGAGCTATTCCAATATCAAAATGAAAATCAAAGTCATCCTGCGTATCAAAGTCAAATTCTGATTTTTCGTTCGGCAGCGGTTGTCCCAAAATCTGAATATCGTTTTCTTCGATGAAGTTTACCAGCCCTTCAGACACCAGATTATTGATTTCTTCGGCTTTCACTGCTTTTCCATACATTTTTTTAATGAGTCCGATCGGAACGTTTCCGGGGCGGAATCCCGGCATATTGGCTTTTTTACGGTAGTCACGCAGCGATTTTTCAACCTTTTCGGCATAATCTTCTTTCGATACACTGATAGTTATAACCGAATTAATCTGATCAATGTCTTTTTTTGAAATATTCATATCTTTTTAATTATTAGCACATTATAAGCTATTATTATTCTCGGGTAAATTGGGGTGCAAAGATACAAAATTTTCAATAAACATTCCTCATTTTTTCACTTTTTACTATTAAATTATTCTGGAATTAATTTATGCAATATGTATTGGCCTTTTTGTTGATTTTTCTCAAATTATACATCTTAAATATCAAAAATATCTCCTTTTTTATACAATTAGTTTTGTAAATTCGCACGAAAATAAACATCTATACACCCCACCATGAACACAGCCAGATTTTTCAAAGTCATCTTTTTTTTATTGTTGCCTGTTTTTATGATTTCCGCCTACGGCGAATCACCCGAAATCACTTCACTCAAAGTAGAAATGCAGACAAATCCAAAGGGTTTGAGCACACTTTCGCCACGTTTTTCGTGGCAGATAAATGCAGACAAACCAAATCTGAAACAAACCTCCTATCGGATACAGGTTTCATCCTCCGAAAAAGATCTGTTGAAGGAAAAGAATCTTCTTTGGGATTCGGGGCAGATTGAAAGTGAAGTTTCGCAACTCATTCCATACAGCGGATTAAAGCCCGGGTCGGGGACCCAATACTTCTGGCGCGTGAGAGTGGGCACAAATCAGGGAAAAAGCAAGTGGAGCAAAGCCGGCAGCTGGTCAACGGCATTGTTGGCTGACTCCGACTGGAAAGCCCGCTGGATAGGTGAAGACACACTATCCAACCCGGGAGAAACAAGTTCCAAAAACACCCGACTGGCTGCCCGCTACCTTCGAAAAACCTTCACGGCAGATAAAAAGGTGAAACGGGCTGTATTGTACATATCAGGCCTGGGCATGTACGAAGCATACATCAACGGCCTGAGAATATCCGAAGATGTATTTTCACCCACTCCATCGTGGTATCCGGAGCGTGTTTACTACAATACTTATGATGTAACTCACCTGCTTAAAAACGGAGTGAATGTGCTGGCTGTAAAGCTTGGCAACGGCCGGTTTTTCGGAATGCGCGAAAACAAAACGATGATGTTCGGACTTCCCCGCTTGCTGGCTCAGCTCGAAATGGAAAACACAAACCATCAGAAAACCACCGTAATAACCGATCAATCCTGGAAAATCACCTCCAGAGGCCCAATCGTATCTAACAACGAATTTGACGGCGAAGAGTACGATGCGCGTTTAGAAATGAAAGGATGGAACTCACCGGAGTTCGATGATGCTGGTTGGGAAACAGCAGAAATAATGAAAAATCCGGGCGGAAAACTTACTGCTCAGCCCAACCCGAATATTGCTGTACAGGATCATATCACCCCGTTGAGAATTATCAAAACAACTGGAAACAAATATGTACTGGATATGGGGCAAAATATGGTTGGGTGGTTGAAAGTAAATCTGAAAGGCAAAAAGGATAAACCCCTGAAAATGAGATTTGCCGAAATTCTGAAAAAAGACAGCACCCTTTATCTGGATAATATCCGGAGTGCAAAGGTAACCGATATATACACTCCCGCTACGGATGGTATGTTTACCTGGGAGCCGTCATTTACATATCACGGGTTCCGCTTTGTGGAAATTGAGGGACTTGATTATGAGCCGTCAGTTACCGATTTCGAAGGAAAAGTAATTTATGACAGGATGACAACATCCGGAAGTTTCGAAACATCCAGCGAAATGATTAACACGATTTACAAAAATGCATTTTGGGGTATCCGGGGCAATTACCGCGGCATGCCCACCGACTGCCCGCAGCGGGACGAGCGGATGGGATGGTTGGGCGACAGAGCTACCGGATGCTTTGGCGAGGCTTTCGTTTTTGACAATTCACAGCTTTACAGTAAATGGATTCAAGATATAGAAGATTCACAGAGCCCCGAAGGAAGCATTTCTGTGGTTTCGCCCCGCTACTGGACTATCTACAATGACGACGTAACCTGGCCTGCAGCCTATTTCTATGCCGCTCAGATGCTCATCAGACAATTTGGCGACACCAAACCGATCATTAAGCATTATGACTCCATGAAAAAATACCTGGAACAAATTCAGCGAATATCCATGAAGGATTACATCATTACCAAAGACACGTATGGCGACTGGTGTATGCCTCCCGAAAAGCAGGAACTCATTCATTCCAAAGATCCGGCCCGAAAAACCGATGGAGCCATTCTGAGCACAACCATGTATTACCAGCTGCTGAATATGATGTGTGAATTTGCTGAAATTTCATCAAACAATCAGGACATCGAAAGCTACAGAAATCTCGCTTCGAAAATTAAACAGGCATACAACGAAAAATACTTTGATAAAAACACCGCTCAATACGGCAACAACACTGTGACAGCCAATATACTATCACTCCGTCTGGGTCTGGTTCCGGCCGGATACGAGCAGCGTGTATTCGAAAACATAGTCAAAAAAACAGAAACCGAATTCAACGGGCATGTCAGTACAGGAGTATTGGGCATTCAACATCTGATGCGCGGACTTACTGAATTCGGAAAGTCAGATTTAGCATTTAAAATAGCCACCAACGATACTTACCCAAGCTGGGGCTACATGGCACAAAAAGGTGCCACCACTATCTGGGAACTGTGGAACGGTGATACTGCCGATCCTTCAATGAACTCGGGAAACCACGTAATGCTGCTTGGCGACTTACTGATATGGTATTACGAAGATTTGGCCGGCATAAAAAATGCTCCTGAAAGTAATGGTTATAAAAAACTGCTCATGCAACCGGTATTTCCAAATAATCTGCATCATGTAAAAGCTTCCTACCAATCTGTATATGGTGAGATAAAGAGCGAATGGACCCGGAAAGAAGGACTTTTCGACTGGAAAATTACGATTCCGGGAAACGCATCGGCTATCGTACGAATACCGAAAGAAATTACACTCAATCAATTAAATACAAATGAAATAATAAGCCAGTTAAAACATGCGGACTATACCGAAATAGAGGTAGGTTCGGGCCATTATTCTTTTACAGGAAACTATTAACCAATTCTTAAAGATTTATAACCGAAATTAGATACTTCAATACCAATATTTTTTACTAATTTTGCACTTCATCAAAAAAAATGTATCACAATGAAAAATATTCTGACATTTCTGTCATTTATAATTATTACTTCATTCTCAGTACACTCACAAGGTATCAGTTTCGAAGAAAATCACGACCTGAACGCAGCTTTGGCTAAAGCAAAAACAGAGAACAAACTTATTTTCATCGATGCTTACGCCGTGTGGTGTGGTCCCTGCAAAGTGATGGCACGCGATATTTTCCCACTCAAAGAAGTGGGCGATTTCTTCAATGCCAACTTTGTAAACCTCAAACTGGACATGGAAGCAAAGGAAAATATCGATATTGCCAAAAAATACGAGGTACAGGCCTATCCAACTTACCTTTTTCTGAATGCCGACGGTGAGTTGGTTCACAAAGGACTTGGAAGCATGCCTGCAGCCCAATTTATTGAAGTGGCCAAGGTTGCAGCAGACACCGAAAATAACTATGCCGCTCTTTCCAAAAAAATCAAAAACGGCGACCGCAGCCTCGCAACCGTCAAAAAATTCATCACACAAAATCCGTACGACACCGGAAACGGAGCACTCGTGGACAGCTACTTCCAGACACTTTCTGAAAATCAGATTTATACGCAGGAAAACTGGGAAATGTTTAATAAATACGTGTACGACATTTCATCGGAATCTTTTCGGTTTTTTATCGAAAACAGAGAAAAAATAGCCGGATTTATCGGAAAAGACAAAACGGATCAAAAAATAACGAATACACTTTCGGCCCTCTACAATCAGGATCCTGCCAAAGAAGAAGAATTGAAAAAAATTGATCCCCAGCTGTTTGCAGCAGCCAAATCAAAAGTAGATTTTGCAAAAGCATACAGAAAATACAATCAGGCAAAAGACGACAGAGCAGCCTGGGACAACCTGTGGAAAGTGGCTACTCCCAACCTCAATCAAAGCACCAATCCGACAGAACTGAACAACATGGCCTGGCTGATATACGAGAACTACAAAAAATTCAACGATAAGAAAATGCTCAAAACAGCTCTTTCATGGGCCGAAAAGGCACATCTGACCGCACCTGACAAAGATTTCATAGCCGATACCTACGCTCACCTGCTGTATGAAAACGGAAAGAAAAAAGACGCAGTAAAAATCGAAACAAAAGCACTGGAAATGGCTGCCAAAGCCGGCAACACCGAAGCTGTGGAAAATTACAAAAAAACAATCGAAAAATTCAAAGGCAGAAAATAATTCTTTTTTATGCCTGATTTTTCACTGCTCAAAACAAAAAAAAACTAAAAACTCTCCCGATATCGGGATTATAACTCATAACTATGGCAACAAAACCATTCATTTATCAGGATCCGTTTCCGCTTGGCAAAGAAAAAACGGAGTATTATTTACTAACAAAGGAATACGTAAGCGTTGAAAAATTTGGCGACAAAGAAATGTTGAAAGTACAGCCCGAAGGACTCACAGCACTGGCACGCACTGCCATGCGCGACTGTAATTTTCTGCTCCGCCCCGAACATCAGAAGCAGGTAGCCCACATCCTGGCCGATCCTGAAGCGAGCGAAAACGACAAATTTGTAGCTATCACCATGCTACGCAATGCTGAGATTGCAGCCAAGGGCGTACTGCCATTTTGTCAGGATACCGGCACCGCCACTGTGTATGCCAAAAAAGGTAACAACGTATGGACCGACGGAAGCGACGAAGAAGCCCTCTCGAAAGGAATATACGAAACTTATACTCAGGAAAATCTTCGCTATTCACAGAATGCCGCACTCAACATGTACGACGAAGTGAACACCGGCACAAATCTGCCCGCTCAAATCGACCTTGTAGCGAGCCACGGCGACGAATACAAATTCCTGTTTATAGCCAAGGGAGGCGGTTCGGCCAATAAATCTTATCTCTTTCAGGAAACCAAAGCGCTGCTCAACCCCGTTTCACTTGAGAAGTTTCTGGTTGAAAAAATGAAAACGCTCGGCACAGCAGCCTGCCCTCCGTATCACATTGCATTCGTGGTGGGCGGAACATCAGCTGATGCTACGATGAAAGCCGTTAAACTGGCTTCAACCAAATACTACGACGAATTGCCAACCACAGGAAACGAACTTGGGCGTGCTTTCCGTGACGTGGAGCTGGAAGAAAAAATTCTGAAAGCAGCACAGGAATCAGGCTTTGGAGCACAGTTTGGTGGTAAATACTACGCACATGACATCCGTATCATTCGTCTTTCACGACACGGTGCATCCTGCTTCGTTGGGATGGCTGTTTCGTGCTCGGCCGACCGTAATATCAAAGGCAAAATCAACAAAGACGGCATTTGGGTGGAGAAACTGGAGGATAATCCGGGACAATATATACCGGAAGAATACCGTCAGCAAGGCGAAAGAACAGCAGTAAAAATAGACCTGAACCAACCGATGTCTGAAATTCTGAAAACGCTCAGCCAATATCCGGTTTCTACCCGTTTGTCGCTTACAGGAACTATCATTGTTGGTCGCGATATTGCACACGCCAAGCTGAAAGAACGTATTGATGCAGGCCTTGGACTTCCTCAGTACGTGAAAGATCACCCTATTTACTACGCTGGTCCTGCCAAAACACCGAAGGGAATGCCCTCAGGCTCATTCGGACCAACCACAGCCGGCCGCATGGACAGCTACGTGGACCTGTTCCAGTCGTATGGCGGCAGCATGGTAATGATTGCCAAAGGCAACCGCAGCCAGCAGGTGACGGATGCCTGTCACAAATACGGCGGATTCTATCTCGGCTCCATCGGTGGCCCGGCTGCCATTCTGGCGCAGGACAGCATTAAGAATGTAGAAGTGCTGGAATATCCCGAACTCGGTATGGAAGCTATCTGGAAAATCGACGTGGTCGATTTCCCGGCATTTATACTTGTAGATGACAAAGGAAACGACTTCTTCCAGCTCATCAAAAAACAGGTTATATGCTAACGATTTTTTTTAGAATGAAATAAAACAGAAAAATCCGGTGAAAAAAAATCACCGGATTTTTTTTGGATATATAAAGCAATTTCATATATTTGTAAGGAATTGAAAAATAAAATCTTAACACCCATTTTAATACTTTCAGAATATGAAAAACACAATAACCATGGGAAACGATGAATTTATTCTCTATGTACGGAAAAATTACAACTGCTCACTCACCAACGACAGAATCGGAAAACTGGTCTGGAGCTGGATTTTAAACAATTCAAAAGAAATAGATAAAATAAAAGACATTGAACGAAATGTTCCCTGCCTCTGGCAAAACTCCCGTCTGAGAAAAACATTCGGATTCCGCCTGCCGCGCACCGCCTCGCAGATTACTTTCAACCGGAAACTCCTGCCAAAACTCTTTTCGTATCTCGATCAGCTGGGCGAAATTTACAGAGCCGACGAACAGTTCGATTTCCGCAAACGGATTGAGGAAGAAGAGCATAAAAATATGCCCGAGCTGGATTTTTAGTCAACATTTTTTCCGGAGTTAAGTTACCGGTTTTCTTGTCTTCTCACAACGAATAACTACCTTTGTACAAAATATTTTTTTTGTATGGTCAACTATATCCAGGTAGAGAATTTAACCAAATCATTCGGAGACAAATTACTATTTGAAAACATTTCATTCGGTATAGCCGACAATCAGCGGGTAGCCCTGATTGCCAAAAACGGAACCGGAAAGTCAACCCTTCTGAATATCTTAGCCAACCGGGAATCCCCCGACAGTGGCCATATCTCATTCCGGAAAGACCTCCGGATCGGATACCTGGAGCAATCGCCCGAATTGCCTTCCGAACTTTCGGTAATTGACGCCTGCCTGCAATCGGACAACCAACTGATGAACACCATTGCCCGATACGAGCACGCAATGCTTCATCCTGAAAACGATACCTTGTCAGAAGTACTTGCAGAAATGGAAATGCTGAAAGCCTGGGATTACGAATCGCGCATCAAGCAAATACTGGGTAAACTCAAAATCACCAACTTTGAACAAAAAATTGGCGAACTTTCAGGAGGTCAGCTCAAACGGATAGCACTGGCCAACGTACTTATCAGCGAACCCGAATTGCTCATTCTGGACGAACCGACCAACCACCTGGATCTGGAAATGGTGGAATGGCTCGAAGACTTTCTCAGGCGATCGTCCATGGCGCTGCTGATGGTCACCCACGACCGTTATTTTCTCGACCGGGTATGTACCAACATCCTCGAGCTTGAAAATCATAATTTATTCAGTTATTCAGGCAATTACAGCTACTATCTCGAGAAAAGACAGGAGCGCATTGACAATTTCAATGCCGAAACCACCTCAGCTCAGAATATTTACCGCCGCGAACTGGAATGGATTCGAAGCACTCCGCAAGCCCGTACCGGAAAATCAAAAGGGCGTATCGACCGTTTTTACGACATTGAAGAACGGGCAAAGCAGCGACTGGTAAACGACAACGTAAAACTGGCAGTGAAGGCATCTTACCTTGGTTCCAAAATTTTTGAAGCAAAATACATCAGCAAATCTTACGGAGATTTGAAAATTCTGGATAATTTTTACTACAATTTCGGCAGATTTGAAAAACTGGGAATTGTGGGGAAAAACGGAACCGGTAAAACTACTTTTCTGAAGATTCTGCTGGGCCAGTTGAAGCCGGACAGCGGCAGTGTTGATATTGGTGATACAGTTCAGTTCGGGTATTACAGCCAGGAAGGGCTGATGTTCGACGAACAGATGAAAGTGATTGATATAGTGAGAGATATTGCAGAAGAAGTAGACCTGGGCAACGGCAAAAAGATGAACGTCTCGCAATTTTTGAACTATTTTCTTTTTTCGCCGGAAACACAGCATAATTACGTGTACAAACTCAGCGGAGGCGAAAAAAGGCGGCTTCATCTTTGCACCGTGCTGATGCAGAATCCGAATTTTCTGGTGCTGGATGAGCCAACAAATGATCTGGATATTGTGACACTCAACATACTGGAAGATTATCTGCTCACATTCAAGGGGTGCGTTATTGTGGTAAGCCACGACCGTTTTTTCATGGACAAGGTGGTGGATCATCTTTTCGTGTTCGAAGGCGATGCCGTCGTGCGCGATTTTCCGGGCAATTACACGCAATACAGAGAGGCCTCCCTAAATCCCTCCGAAGGAGGGACTTCAAAACCTGCAAGTGAAAAAAATCAGCGAAAAAACACTCCCACTCCCAATGAAAACAGGATTGAGGGAAAACCCCGCAAAATGAGTTTCAGAGAAAAGCAGGAATTTGAAGCGCTGGAAAAGGAAATACCGCAACTGGAAGCCGAAAAAACCGAGATTGAGGTTCGGCTTTCATCCGGAATGCTCGATAATGAAGCCATATTGGCTGCATCAGAGCGATTCGGTGAACTGACAGCATTAATTGACGAAAAAACCATGCGGTGGCTGGAACTGAGTGAGATTTAGAGCCGTGATAAAAGAGCTACCTGCTCTTTAAAAACGCGAAAGGTTGCCACGCCTGACAACCAATCTTTGTTAACCTTAAATCTAATACTATGAAAAAATCATGATGCAAAGATATCGGAGATTTTATTCACACCCCCTGTTTTTTCCTGTTTTTCTGCCGAAATTTTTCTCAAACGTTTGCAAAAAATATTTCTTTTTTTAATCAATTTCATCAAAAACCGATTGATTTGAGGTTTAATCCCGTTTTTTCATCCAGTCCGAACATCAGATTCATATTTTGCACCGCCTGTCCCGATGCCCCTTTCAGCAAATTATCAGCAGCAGAAATAATCAGGAGATATTCTCCGTGTTTTTCAACATGCACTATGGCTTTGTTGGTATTGACCACCTGCTTCATATCCGGATTTTCACTTACCACGTGTGTAAAAGCGGCATCATTGTAAAAGTCGCGGTAAATCTTTTCGGCTTCTGCTGCACTCAGCGAACTTTTTGTATAGGTTGTAGCAAAAATTCCGCGTGCGAAATTTCCACGTACCGGTATGAAATTCAGGTCTTTGGCAAAACCGGGCTGAAGCTGATGGATGGATTGAAAGATTTCATCCAGATGCTGATGTTCAAAGGCTTTGTAAACGGAAATATTATTGTTTCTCCAACTGAAATGGGAGGTTGATGAGGGTTTCACACCCGCACCGGTGGAGCCCGTAATAGCGTTTACGTGAATATCGTCGGTGAGCAAACCGGCTGCTGCCAATGGCAGAAGTGCCAGTTGTATGGTCGTGGCAAAACAGCCCGGATTGGCTACGCGGTTTGCGTGTATGATTGCATTTTTGTTGAGTTCCGGAAGCCCGTACACAAAATCGTGATCATCACGTTTGTGGCGAAAATCGGTCGATAAATCGATTATCCTTACATTTTCAGGCACTTCATGAGCAGCTAAAAACTTCCGGCTGTCGCCATGCGCCGAACAAAGAAACAAAACATCCGTTTCGCCGAGAGGCAATTCGTCGGTAAAAATCAGACCGGTTTCGCCAATGAGCCCCCCATGAACAGCGGTAATTGGATTTCCGGCATTGCTTGTGCTGTTTACAAACTCAATTTTCACTTCTGGATGATGAACGAGAATCCGAATCAATTCTCCGGCCGTATAACCCGCACCACCAATTACTCCTGCTTTAATCATATCATTATCAATAAATTAATTGTTTTGTAAATATTCTGCTACGATGCCGGATGAGAGCTTAAATTCAAACCTACAACCGAAACAACGAGCAAAGTGAGGAAAAATATCCGCCAGAAAGAAACTGGTTCAGCAAGCAGAAAAATCCCCATCAACACACTTCCGGCTGCACCGATGGCTGCCCAGACGGCATAAGAAACGCCGACACCCAGGCCCGAATCTATTGCTTTGTAAAGAAAATACATGGACAGGCTCACCGAAAAAACAAAAACCAGTATCCAGAGAAACATTTCCCTGCCGGAAGTTAAAGATATTTTTCCCAGACTGAAGGAAAACAGTGATTCGAAAACGCCTCCGATAATTAAAAAAATCCAGGCCATTTGTAGTTATTATTTTATTGCAACTAAGTATAAATTTAAATCAGAACAGGCTAAACTTCACCTACTCGATTCTTTCAAACACCTGATTATCATGCGAATAGTTATATACTTCGCCTTTTTCAATCACATAATACCACCCCATGATGTTGAGTTCTCCCTTGTCGTATCTCTCTTTGATATACGGAAATGTAAGCAAATGATTGATCTGCTCCACCACATTGAGTTGCTCGGTTAGCATATCGCGCCGGCATGGTTTCAACTTTTCATTCAGAATTTTTGCCTTCACCAGTTTTTTGACTGGCGCAGCAAGTTCAAGCCATTTTCGCGTAAGCGGAAGCTGATTCTGCAACCTGTCTGAATACAAAGCTCTGCAGCCTCCGCAGTTGGAGTGACCGCAAACGATAATATTTTCAACCTTCAGCACATGCAATGCATATTCTATGGCCGATGAAGTAGCTACGTAGGTGTCGTGGTTTTCCTTGTAATAAGGCACCAGATTGGCGATATTCCGTATAATAAACAATTCGCCCGGCAGGGTACTTGTTATCAGATTGGGTACCACTCGCGAATCGGAGCATCCGATAAAAAGCGTATGCGGATGCTGACTACTTTCCAGATTTTTGAACACTTCCCGGTTTTGCTCGAAATCGTTTTCACGAAATTCTTTCACTCCGTGAAATAACCTGGATTCAATGCTTTGCTTTTTTCCCGACATCAAATTCTTTATTATTTCTTAATTTTTTATGTAAAAAACCACCCTGCAATTACCGTCCAGACTATCAGAACAACGTAAGTAATGCGGTAATAATCCGGTTTTCGGTTTTTGTGATTGATAAGATACATCAGCATTACCACGAAAAACACACCTCCTGTTACCTCTGAAAAGTGAAGAACAAGTTCCGGAATTCTCCGTTTTCGTCTGATTGCTGCCACTTTATCGTAAGTGAAGAGAACTGCAGATACAATATTTACAACCACCAGATATGTAAAAAACGCATTCACTGTGTCATTCCTCCAGTAAATCAGGCCGTAAGAGCCTGGTACGCTCCACCGACTGCTGATGCATCCACTCCTCCACCCTCGCCTGATGCCCCGAAAGGAGAATTTCGGGTACTTTCCAGCCTTTGTAATCAGCGGGGCGCGTGTAAACGGGCGGTGCAAGCAGGTTATCCTGGAAACTATCCGAAAGTGCTGAAGTTTCATCGCCGATCACACCCGGAATAAGCCTGACTATGGCATCGGCCATGATGGCAGCAGGCAGTTCGCCTCCGGTGAGCACAAAATCGCCGACGCTTATCTCCCTGGTAATCAAGTGCTCACGAATTCGGTGATCGATTCCTTTGTAATGACCGCAGAGAATAATCAGGTTTTCGGCCAGCGAATACCGGTTAGCCAGCTTCTGGGTAAATTTTTCGCCGTCGGGCGAGGTATAAATGATTTCATCGTAGCTTCGTGCCGATTTCAGTGCCGAAATTGCATTATCCACCGGCTCAATCTGAAGCACCATGCCGGCGCCAAATCCAAATGCATAATCATCTACCCGGCGATGCTTGTCATCCGTATAATCACGCAGGCTGTGAACAAAAATCTCCACCAGTCCCTTTTCTTTGGCCCGCTTCAGGATAGAATGATTCAACGGACTATCCAGCAGTTCGGGTACGGCAGAAATAATATCAATACGCATAAAAAAAAATGTTTTGCTGCAAAATTACGAAAAAACTTTCAGGATTGAAGAACAAATAGCAAAGAACACAAAATACAGAACACAGCATAATGAATTCAGAATTTGAAACTTATTACGTTTTCGGAGAGTAAAACAGAACTTTTTTGTATATTTGCATGAATAAATAAACTCTGATTTTGTAATAAAACCCTATGTTGCTCAATATTTTCACCGATGTATATTTCACAGCTCCTCAGTGGAGCGATTACGTGCTGCTGGTTCTGTCCATGCTGTTTCTGGCATTTTCTGCTTTTTTCAGTTCTTCTGAAGTAGCTTATTTCACCCTTTCGCCAAAAAATCTGGCAGAAATGCACGAGAGCGAAGAGAAATCAGCAAAAACAACCATCAAACTGCTCAATTCTCCTCAAAAACTGCTGGCTACCATCATGATAGGGAATAGTGTTGCCAACATCGCATTCGTCATTCTTTCCACCACACTCATCTATTCGGTTTTTGATTTTGAACTGACTCCGGTCTGGAAATTTATTGCTCCCGTTTTGTTTGTGAGCGTTACCTTGCTTACCTTCGGACAAATCATGCCGAAGGTATATTCCTCGGAATATTCTACCGAAACGGTGCTTAAAAATTCCGGAATCATTCTGGCACTTCAGAATTTTTTCAAACCATTTGTGGACATCCTTGCCGAATCCAAGGCACTGGTAAACAGCCGGTTGCCCAAGAGAAGCCCGAATATGATTTCGATGGATGAGCTTTCGCACGCGTTGGACCTCTCCGACGACAAACAGGAAGAAGACAAGGAAATGCTCGAAGGAATCATTAAATTTGCCAACATTCAGGTAGCTGATGTGATGACCTCGCGCATGGACATGGTGATAGTGGATATTAAATTGAATTTCAAGCAGTTGATGGATGTAATTATCGAGTCAGGTTATTCGCGGCTACCGGTGTATGCAGGTACACGCGATAACATCAAAGGCATTCTTTTCAGTAAAGACCTGCTCCCCTACCTCGACAAACCGGAGACATTCCGCTGGCAGACACTGATTCGGCAGCCTTACTATGTGCCCGAAACGAAGAAAATAGATGATTTGCTGAGCGAATTTCAGGAAAACCGGATCCACCTGGCGCTGGTAGTGGATGAATACGGCGGGACTTCAGGGCTGGTAACACTGGAAGATATTATCGAAGAAATTGTAGGTGATATCAGTGATGAATACGACGAAGAAGAAACACTGTTTCAGAAAATTGACAATCACACCTACATTTTTGAAGCTAAAATACTGCTCAATGATTTTTTCAAGGCAGCCGACATTGAAAGAGAACTATTTGACAAAATCACCGAAGAGGTGGAAACGCTGGCCGGAATGATACTGGAAATAAAGGGAGAAATGCCGGTTAAAAATGAAATGATTGGTTTCAAACATTATGTTTTTGAAATAATAGCCGTGGATAACCGTCGGATCAAGAAAGTGAAACTGCATATCAAAAACAATCCGAATAAACCAGCCGACGATGAAGATTGATACACTGAAATTAATCTTTAGTCTTGTTCTGACCGGATTATTAATCAGCTGTGCAGATAATCCCACTCCTCGTCCTTACGGATATTTCAGGGTAGATTTGCCTCCGCATCAATACGTTCGTTATGACTCGGCTGCCCTGCCCTACAGATTCGATAAGCCGGTTATTGCAAGCATTAAACCTGTAACCGAAAAAGGAGAAAATTACTGGATTGACATCAACTACAGCATTCTCAAAGCAAGTATTTATTGCAGTTACATACCGGTCAGGGCCAACCTGTTCAATCTGCTGGAAGATAGCCGTAAAATTGTGTATAAACACACCGTTCGTGCCGATGGAATCAGTGAAACTCCCTTTGAGAATCCCGGACGAAAGGTTTACGGTATTTTATACCAGCTTTCAGGCAATACGGCATCGCCGGCACAGTTTGTGCTCACCGATAGCTCGAAGCACTTTTTCAGAGGAGCACTTTACTTTGAGCAGGTACCAAACAAGGATTCTATCGCACCGATGGCCGATTACATCCGGAAAGACATCATACAACTGATGGAAAGTTTTGAATGGAAAAACAATTAAAACCAAATCCTGTCAAGCTAATATCCTTACAATAACTTTTTTTTTAAAAAAATGAACGACAATCACATATCCACGCATTACGGAAGCAGAATTTGTCTGCTTGAAAACGATATGACTGTGGATGAACTGATACAATCGTTCAATCAGCCGGAACTCTACCTGCCTGAAATGGAAAAAATCAATTCCGAACATCGCAGGAGAGAATATCTCGGACTTCGGCTGGCATTAAAACAATGCCTGAACGGAGAAGAAAAAACCATCAGCCATACACCCGACGGCAAGCCCGTGCTGACCGACAACAGCTATAAAATCAGTTTTTCACATTGCAAAAACTGGATTTCGGTGATTGCGAATCCAACGTATGAAGTGGGGATAGACATTGAAAGACCTACCGATCGGATTGAGAAAATTCATACCCGTTTTCTGGGAAATGAAGAGTTGGAAGAATACCTGAAACACAGAGAACTGAATTACCTGAAAGTGGTCTGGTCCACTAAGGAAGCCCTTTATAAAATTATCGGGGAGAAAGCCTATAATTTTGCCCGAAAAATACGGATTCTACCTTTCGAGCTCCGGGAGGAAGGTGAACTCAAAGCGCTTTTTCAGGAAACAAACAAAGAATATCTGGTTAACTACCGCTTGACTGATAAATACACATTAGCTTACTGCACTGATAATGAATAAGATATCCGAAACCATTCTGAGTAATTCCTGCAAAGAAAAAAAAATGCTGGCAGTACTCCTTGACCCTGAAAAATGCCGGGAAAAAATGCTCGTAAGTGTACTTTCGGCCTTTGAGAAGAATTTACCGGACTTTATTTTTGTAGGCGGAAGCAGCAAGTCATGCCCCACCGACGATCTTTTCGATGCGCTTCATGATGTACCGGTTCCGAAAATACTTTTTCCGGGCGATGCCTCCCAATTTTCACCGGAAGCCGATGCACTGCTTTTTCTCTCGCTCATTTCAGGCCGCAATCCGGATTATCTGATCGGGCAGCACGTGCTTTCTGCTCTTGAAATCAAGCAATCGGGTATAGAAACAATCCCGACAGGCTACATACTCATTGATGGTGGAAATCATTCAGCTGTTCAGCGCGTTAGTCAAACAATTCCTATCCCTGCTCACAGTGTGGATGAATGCGTATCAACAGCAGTTGCAGGCGAATTGCTGGGCATGAAAATGATATATCTGGAAGCAGGAAGCGGAGCGGAAAATCCTGTTTCGGCTGATATAATCGCAGCCGTGAAGCGCAATCTAAACATTCCGCTCCTGGTTGGAGGCGGAATAAGAACAACCGGGCAACTCACCTCGGCGTTAAGTGCCGGAGCCGATTTGATAGTGGTGGGGAATGTGTTTGAAAGCCAGACTGATAAGATAGCTGAATTTATTCACTGTGTAAAATCTCATTAAAAAAAGCCCGACGTGAAATCGGGCTTTTCTTTTTGAAAATGATTATTTCTGACTTTTCAATTCTTCTAAGGCTTTTTTCACTGTTTCGTCCTCCTTATTCAACATGGGGAAAAACTGACTGTCGCCCAGCATATTTCTTACGATGTACGATTTTATCTGATTCCGCAGCAGACTTTCGGATACACTTATTTCACGCTGGTTAGCCGGAACTCCCTTTGATGAAGCGAAAGAAACGAATTCATTCAGCAAATTCTGACCCGACAGGTATTTGTCCATTTCCTGCCAGCTTTTGAATTTGCTCAGTGCCGTTCTGTTCTTGTCGGTATACTGAAATGCATACTGATAAATGTATCCGTAATTCACCACTTTAGTCAGATAAGGTGAATATTTGGATGTGTCTCGCGGCACGAATATATCGGGCATAATTCCGCCGCCACCGTAAACTGTCCTGCCTTTCAGGGTTTTAAATTTCAGCGAATCAGCCACATGAATACTATCTTTGGTGTCAAATTCACCGTGTTCGAACCGTTTAACCAGATCCATTTGGTAATCATCGCCTTTGCCCCTTTCGTAAGGTTTCTGGATACTTCGTCCGGAGGGGGTAAAATAACGTGCTACGGTAAGTCTCACGGCCGAACCATCCGAAAATGGAATCTGAGTCTGCACAAGTCCTTTTCCAAACGAACGACGACCGATAATTAGTCCGCGGTCGTTATCCTGAATAGCTCCTGCAAAGATTTCGCTTGCCGAAGCGCTGAATTCGTCAATCAGCACGGCGAGCGGATAGTTGATGCATGAGCCGGTTCCGTCGGCTTTGGCATCCGCACGCGGGTAAGCTTTTCCCTCGGAGTAAACGATCATTTGCCCGGCGGGTAAGAATTCGTTGATCATCCGGATAGCCACATCCATCAGTCCGCCGCTGTTTTCGCGCAGGTCGATGATAAATTTACGGGCACCCTTGGCTCGCAATTCGGCAATTGCATGCAGAAATTCGTCGTACGTATTGTTTCCGAAATTATTGTTCAGCCCGATAAAACCTACACCCGGTTCGATAATATAAGCTACAGTTACTGAATTAACGGGAATTTCTCCCCTTTTAATGGTGTATGAAAGTATTTCTCTGGTACCGTGACGCTTTACGCCGAGTTTCACTTCAGTCCCTTTCGGTCCGCGAAGTTTTCGCATCACCTTCTCGTTGCTCACCACGCCTGCCCCGGCAAATATTGTATCATTTACCCGAATTATCCGGTCACCGGCCATTAATCCCACTTTTTCCGAAGGTCCGCCGCTGATGACCGAAACAATCATCACTGTGTCATTCTGAATGTTGAACTGTACGCCAATACCGCTGAAACTACCTTCCAGTTCGCTATTCACGGCTTCGAGGTCTTTGGCCGGAATATACACCGAATGCGGATCGAGTTTTGATACAATATCAGCCATCACTTCATCGGTAATACTGTCCATATTGACATTGTCCACATACTGGTTATCAATCAGCGACAACAATTCACTCACTTTGGATGTGCCTCCCAATGAAAACAAGCCCGATAAGTCTTTCAAATTTCGACCGCTCTGTGCGCGATTCGCAATCAAATTCCCCAGAAATAATCCACCTAAAGCCGAGACAACAATGAATACAATTGTCCAGACATTTCTTTTATTCGCCATATTATTTTTAATTTTTTCTCTTAATTAAACAGATAAATAAGTATGAAGCAAACGGCCAAAACGATTAAATCACTTATAACAACCGCTTTCAAGCCTTTTTTATAATAAATTTTGTTCAGCAATATCGTATCCGGGATTACACTCACAATAAAAATCAGCGCAAGTAGTATCCAGAAAAGAATTACAGTCGTAAATGAAGCTAAAAATATAAACAGAAAGACAATTCCGAAGAAAAGTCCATATTTTTTGAAAAGCAACAATTTTGATTCCGGCTGAAGAATCAGAAACACAATCAACATTTTCAACAGCATCAGGCCAACAACAGATAGCAACAAGGTCATATTTCCCTTAAAATCAGCGTATTTATCCAGACTCAGGCGGAGCATATCTTTCTTGCGGGAAATTTTAACAACCGAGCCAAACCTCGTAGCAGAAACAGAATCTGGATAAAGCCCGGCCTGTTCTTTCAGTTTGATCCGGATTATTCCCTTGTGAATGGTGTAATTGTACACATCCGGCTTTACCACTATCGTATCCATCACCACACTTCTACTGTAATACTGAACAGAATAAATGCTATCAATATTGTGAATGTTCTTGTCAATTTCGATATGTGCGTAAGGCGCCGGATCGATGGCAAAAATACTGTTTACCAGAAACAAGCCAAAAATGAGTATGTAAAACCGATGTTTCATTCGTCGGTTTTTTCCAGAAAAACGACTTCAATGCCTGCGCGCTGCAGTAATTCCACACCATCCATAATCCGGTACATTTCACCATACACCACACGCTTGATGCCGGCCTGAATGATTAGTTTGGAGCACTCCATACAGGGCGATGCTGTGACGTACAGGGTGGCTCCGTCGCTGCTGTTGTGCGACCGGGCTACTTTCGAAATGGCATTTGCTTCGGCATGAAGCACGTACGGTTTCGAAACGTTATTATCGTCTTCACACTTGTTTTCGAAGCCTGAAGGTGTACCGTTGTAACCATCTGAAATGATCATTTTGTTTTTCACGAGCAATGCTCCGACTTTACGCCGTTCGCAGTATGAATTTTCGGCCCAGATTCGGGCCATGCGCATATAACGTTTGTCCAGTAAAAGTTGTTTGTTCATCATGTAAAAGTCTGTCCTTCTATTCTCCTGTTGAGAAAATGAAAGATTCATTGATTATTAATATTTTTCTTAAAAAGAAAAAAAATGTTTTACACCTTCCAAACGACCGGTGATTTCAGCATTCAGCAAAATTTCAGCTACCGTGTATCAGGTGGCAAGCAATTTTCCGGCAAATTCAGATAAATTGATACCTGAAAAATTCCCCGAACTCATGAGCAGGAGAGCCGAATTTTCGTAATTCAGGGATTTCAGTTTTTCCTGAAGCAGGTTAGTATCGGTAAAAACAAGTAAATTTTCGCCGCCAAATGCTCTTTTCACTTTATCCGGATCCAACTCTTCCATCCGCTTATGATGAATGACTTCGGGGTTGTAATACACGTATGCAATATCGGCTTCTTTCATACTATCAGCGTACTGCGGCAGAAAGTCGGAATTCAGGCTGCTGAATGTATGCAATTCCATGCAGGCTATGAGCGTGCGCTCCGGATATTGTTTGCGTACAGCTCTTACTGTAGCTTTGAGCTTGGATGGTGAGTGTGCAAAATCCTTGAAAGCCACCCGATCGGGTTTTTCCACAATTTTCTGCAGGCGGTTTGAAGCACCCGTGAAGTCGGAGATAGCTTCGTAAAATTTATCGTCCATAATGCCTATCTGACGGCACGCCAGACGGGCTGCTTCCATATTTTGCAGGTTATGTTCACCGAAAATTTTCAGCGCCACCTCGTCTTTTCCGGTTTTTACATACGTAATCCCGTTTCTGATTTCGTATTTTGGTGTTTTATAAGGAAATACGATGAGATCCTGCCGGCAATTCTGCGCTATGTCATTCAGGATTTCATCGCCGCCGTAATAGATGAGCCTTCCCTGTATTTCCATCGTATCTACAAATTTGCGAAACTGATCCACGTAGTTGTCAAAAGTAGGAAAAACGTTGATATGATCCCAGGCAATACCGGTAAGGATAGCAATATGCGGTTTGTAAAGGTGGAATTTTGGTCGCGGATCAATGGGCGAGGTCAGGTATTCATCTCCTTCAAAAACTGCCACGCGCGAGTCGTATGACAGTTGCACCATATTTTCGAAACCCTCGATCTGTGCGCCCACCATATAATCTGCCTTGAAGCGGAGTTTATTCATCACATACAGAATCATGGCGGTTGTGGAGGTCTTACCGTGGCTTCCTCCTACTACAATTCTGGTTTTGCTGCGGGTTTGCTGATAGAGATATTCCGGGAAAGAGTAGATTTTTATTCCCAGCTCTTTGGCACGCAGCAGTTCCGGGTTATCAGCCCTTGCATGCATCCCCAGAATGACGGCATTCAGGTGGTTGGTCACTTTTTCAGGAAACCATCCGGTTTCTTTGGGCAGCAGACCATGCTCTCTCAGCCTGCTGAGCGAAGGTTCGAAAATTTCGTCGTCCGAACCGGTGATTTCATAATCATCCTTCTTACTCAGCGCAATAGCCAGATTGTGCATGGCCGCACCTCCAATGGCAATAAAATGAACTCGTTGCATACCCGGTAATTTTTTGTATTTTTGTATCAAATTCGATTACTTAATATAACGAACCGATTTGTGAATCGGTGAAAATGCATGGTTGACTGGCAACAAATGGATTCAATGAAGTGTTAAGTAACCATTATAAGGTGCAAATGTAGTAAGAATTAACCAAAAAAGACTCAATAAAAAGGATGAAATTAGATAAAATTGAAGCCGGTTCGTTTCTTGCCGATGGTGGAGCCATGTTTGGAGTGGTACCCAAAAGGGTATGGCAAAAACGATATCCGTGCAACGACGATAATTTTTGTACGCTCATGATGCGATGTCTGGTAATCAAAACGGATGAAAAACTGATTGTGATTGACACCGGCACCGGAGTCAAACAGCTGGAATATCTGAAATACTATCATTTCAAAGATATTGCTGATTTTGATACCGAACTGAAGAAACTGGGCTACTCTGCCGCCGAAGTGACCGATGTTATTCATACACATCTTCATTTTGACCATTGCGGCAGCAGTACGCGGTTCAACGAAGACAAATCAGAGATAATCCCCACCTTCCCGAACGCCGCTTACTGGGTGGGAAAAGCGCAGTGGGAAAATTTTCTGAATCCCAACGTGCGTGAAGGCGACTCCTACTTCGCCGAAAACATGATTCCGGTAGAAAAAGCCGGCAGGTTGAAACTCGTTGAGAAGGATATGTACATTTGTCCGGAGGTGGAGGTAAGGCTTTTCAACGGACATACCGCGGGTCAGCTGGTGCCTTACATCCATTTTGGAGCTAAAACTGTGGTTTTCACGGGCGATGTAATCCCTTTTCAGGCGGCACTGCCCATCGCCTGGGTATCGGCATACGATACATTCCCCATCACATCGATGGAGGAAAAAGAAAGGATGCTGAGCGAAGCCGCTGAAAAACAGCAGATTCTTTTTTTCGAACACGATGCCTACAACGAATGTTGCACCGTGCAGCGTGTGAACGGCAAATACCGGGTAAATCGTACTTACCTGCTCGATGAAATTAAGCCATAGCATCTCCGGTAATAAAAAATAACTGACTGATACAGCTCAATTACTGTGATTCGGGTATTATTTTTGATGCGTTAATTTCATGCGTAAATAATTGTTTTTTAGTTGTCGCATGGAACCTGCCAACCGCAGGCAAGCTCGCATGTCAGATTTTCATCATCTTTGTTGAACCACCGTGTTCATGCTCGTTTCATACTTTTACATGATCATTTTTTTAAAAAAACAACAACACATTTCAAATGAAAAAATTTCTTTTTCTTTCAGTCCTTTTCGCAAGCCTGCTGCTGGTATTCTCTGCGTGTAAAAAAGAGGAACCGAAAACGGCAAATCCGGTTTCACAATTTGTATATGACGGATTATCAACTTATTACCTCTGGGCCGACGAGATGAAAAGCAAAGAACCAACTGCGGGTGATGTGGATCCGAAAACCTACTTCAAGAGTGTGCTGAACGCAACAGACACTGAAAACGGATGGTCATTCATAACCGACGATGTGGAAAGTTTGCTTGCCGGTTTTTCGGGCGAACCTGTTGATTTCGGATTTTCGCTGGCATTTGCTTACGCCAATGAGGCAAAAACCGAATACGTAGCTATCATTAAATATGTATTTCCTAACTCGCCTGCTTCCAACGCAGGTCTGCAGCGTAAAGACATGATAGGTAAAATTAACGGACAGCCCGTTACCGAAAGCAATTACGGGATTCTGTACGGTAGCGCTACTGCTAATTTTACTACGTATAAAAATTCCGGTTCCGGACTGGTGGCCGATAAAACCATCACGTTGACACCGGCTTCTATCCGGACCGATCCGGTACTCTACACAAATATTTATAATATTGGCGGAAAGAAAATTGCTTATCTGTTTTATACCGATTTTATCAGAAATTATAACCAAAGCCTGTACGATGCCTTCTCCACGTTCAGGCAGGCCGGCGTCACCGACCTGGTGCTTGACCTGCGTTACAACCACGGAGGTTCGGTCATTTCTGCCATTTACCTGAGTTCGCTCATTGCACCCGAGACGAAGGTCAGAAACAAATCGCCATTGATAGTGATGAATTACAACAGTTATCTGAACGGAATTTTCGACAAAAACAAATGGAGCCGCACCGACAGCCTGGGAGTGTATGAAAAGCCCGATCCGGATCCGGTAGCTGCAAATCTGAACTTAAACAAAGTGTACATTATTGCCACCAGCGACTCATATTCGGCATCGGAGCTGACCACATTCTGCCTCAAACCTTACATGCAGGTAGTACACATTGGCGGGAATACAGGTGGCAAATACACGGCATCGTGGACCCTGCATCCGTATAAAGAGGAAATAAACAAATATCCGGTGGTGAATATCTACAGCGAAGCTTCACTGAAAGCTGATGAAAAGGACAAACTTAAAAACTGGGCTATGCAACCCATTGTGGCTAAATATACGAACTACAAAAACGAAGATTTTTCGAACCCCGGATACCTTGTACCTTCTTATGCACTGGCAGAAGGCAACGGATATGTATCCAACTGGACTCAGATAGGTGATACCAAAGACGCTTTCCTGGGGCAGGCTATTTACCTGATTACCGGCGACGAAAGCTACAAGCCAAAGCAAAACATACCAGTAAGCAGAATAAAAGCAAGTGAAAGTGCCTCGGTGAGATTAAGTAATCCAAACGATGCAGCAAAAGAGGCAGTAATTCTTGACTATAACCGACTTCCGAAAAACATGCTGAAATGAAACATGTAACTATAAAAAAAGAGGCAAATGCCTCTTTTTTTATAGATTTTACAACGCACGAAGCGGATGTTTTTTTATCCTGTTTTTATCCAGTGCCTCGTATTTGAGGTATTGCTCTCGTGTAAGGATTTTTTGGAGTTCGATGTCCCTTTTTTCTGCTGATTTTTTAATTTTATTTGCAGTATTGCAACACCTGCAGTTTTCAGCTTTCTGTACTTCCAGTAAGTAATTGAGTTCTGTTTGTTTCAACTCCTTGGCCTGCTGATCGGAGAATTGAATTAATTCCTGCCTGTTATCCACTTTTTGAGCTGCATATTCAGTCAGTATATCCCTGATAATGGTTGTTTTTTCACCCGAATAAGCTACCGAGAATACCATAACTAATGAGGCAATGAATGCAAATCGTTTCATGTGATTGTGTTTTTTTAAATTCATCCATCAAAATCCCTGCCAACTTATTTTTTAAAATTTCTTACCCGTTTCTTATCCATCCGCTACAACCGTTCCGCAGCTTCAAAATCCAGGTAAAGCTCTGCTTCGCAACCCGAGAGGATATAATAGGCCGGAAACCGCTCAAAATCGCCTTTTTCGTTCAGAATAGATTCAATTATTTCGGCTTTGGAGTTACCGGTAATCAAAAAAATCACTTGCTTTGCATTGCATATCACATTGCCGGTGAGGGTAATGCGGTACTGTCCGCTGTGAGGATGTAAGGCAACTTCTACGGTTTGGGCAGAGTGGATCAATTCCAGGTTATCCGGAAAAATGGATGCAGTATGACCATCGTCGCCCATGCCGAGCAGTATCATGTCAAAAACCGGAAATCCGTTTTTTTCGGGCAATTCTTTTTTAAGCACTTCCCGGTAACGCACTACTTCGTCTGAAGGATTGTTGTCTCCGCGGATATTAAAAATATTTTCGGGTGGTAAAGGTACATTTTCCAACAAAATCTTATGAACATTTCCGTAGTTGCTTTCCTTATCAGCAGGGTCCACACAACGCTCATCCACCCAAAAAATCCGAAGTGTATTCCAGTCAATCTGTCCGGCATATTCATCAGCCAGCAATCCGAAAAGTATATTCGGGGTGTTTCCGCCCGAAATGGCCAGATTGAAGTGCTCCAATGTGCCTTCTTTCTGTTTTACTTTTGATACAATGAGCCTGGCAACCGATTCGGCCACCGATTCAGGCTCGTGATTTATGTGGGTTTTGTTGTAAAGCATCGTACTTTATTTTTATTTTAAATTTCACATGAAAATTTATCACACTGATCCTGCCATTTTATTCGCTTATCACCGAAAAGTGCGTCGGCTTCTTTTGGTCCCCAGGTATTGGCCGGATATAAATACAGTGGTATTTCAGCATTTTCGTTCCATGTGTTCAGAATCGAATCCACGAATTTCCAGCTTGCATGTACCGCATCGGCACGGGCGTAAAGGGTGGAATCGCCTGTCATACAATCGAGCAGAAGTCGCTCGTAGGCTTCGGGAATTTTCGATTGCATCAAATCCGAATAATGGAAATCCATATTTACATTCTGCACTTTGTAGCCCGCACCGGGTATTTTCATCCCGAAATCGATGGCAATACCGGCATCCGGATGAATCCGGAGAATAATCATGTTAGTCTGCTGAGTGGCGCATCGTTGCTTGAAAAGCTGAAGAGGTGCAGGTTTCAGATGAATTACAATTTCAGTAACGCGTACAGGCAGATTTTTTCCGCTTCGGATATAAAATGGCACATCGCTCCATCGCCAATTGTCCACGTAGAGTTTCAGGGCTACAAAAGTTTCGGTTGTCGAGTCGGCAACCACATCTTTCTCGTCGCGATAGGCAGGGATAGTTTCTCCACGTCGTTTTCCTTCTGAGTACTGACCTCGAACCACGTATTTTTCCACTTCTTCCGGCTTGATGGGTCGTAATGCCTGTAACACTTTAACCGTTTCGTTACGAATGGAATCCGAATCAAAAACAGCGGGCGGCTCCATGGCCACAATAGCAAGCACCTGCAGCAAGTGATTCTGAATCATATCGCGCAAGGCTCCCGAGGATTCATAATAGCCTCCCCGATCGCCTACACCGATTTTCTCGGCAGCTGTAATTTCAACTCTGTCCACGTAACTGCGATTCCACACCGGTTCGAAAAAACCGTTTGCAAATCGGGTCACCATGATATTCTGAACAGTTTCCTTTCCAAGATAGTGATCAATCCGATAAATCTGATGTTCCTGAAATCCTTCGTGAAGTTTTCTGTCCAGTTCTTCTGCCGAATCGAGGCTGTAGCCAAAGGGTTTCTCCACAATGATCCGCTTCCATCCGTCCTTTTCGCTGTTCAGGCCGCAACTCACCAGATGATTTCCCACTTTCTCGTACATGAACGGCGGAATGGAAAAGTAATAAATGAAATTATTCGGAATACTATTTCTGTCGGTTACTTCGTATGCATATTTTTTCAATTCTTCAAAATCTTCGGCTTGCTTGTTATTCACTGTCTTGTAATAAAGCATTCCAATGAAAGAACTGAATTTCTCAGGATACCGTTCCACATTCTGTTTCGCAAAAATATGCATGTGCAGCTCCACATCTTTCCTGAATGTATGTTCATCTTTCAGGTCGCTCCCACAGCCAATTACAAGAAATTTTTCGGGCAGCAGTCCGTCAATGTGAAGCTGGAAAATGGCAGGCAATAATTTCCGTTTTGAGAGGTCGCCGTTAGCTCCGAATATAAGCAGCGCCTGCCCTTCTGCCGTACCTTTCGGATGTGTATTTATTGTTTTGTCCATTGCTGTATTATAATTGTCCTTTTATAACAAGTTTTTAACATAAATGTTTACCGGGTTTCCTGACAAAAGAGTACCAATTTTGTAAAGACTGCCATTTTGTCATATCGTGACTTAATGGCATTTATTTTGCTAAAATACGGTAGCAAAAGAACCGGTATTAAAAAAAACGTCATCAGATAATCGTTTTTAAAAAAATATCAGGAACTTCTGTGAAAATTTAATTCCGACAAACAAATAAGAAATAAATAAATAAATTATTAATCTCTTAATCAAGAGTTTATAAGTAAAATTACTATGGCAAAAGGAAACATTGGGGTTACAAGTGACAATATTTTCCCCGTTATCAAGAAGTTTTTATACAGCGATCACGAAATTTTTCTCCGTGAACTGGTATCAAATGCTGTTGACGCCACTCAGAAGCTGAAAACGCTGGCTGCTGTGGGCGAATACAAAGGCGAATTGGGCGATCTGACTATTCGAATCAGTATTAACAAAAAGAAAAAAACACTCACCGTAAGTGACCGTGGAATTGGTATGACAGCCGATGAGGTAAATAGTTACATCAACCAGATTGCATTTTCGAGTGCAGGTGATTTTTTGGAAAAATACAAAAATGATGCTCAGGCTATCATCGGACATTTCGGACTTGGCTTTTACTCGGCTTTCATGGTTTCCGAAAAGGTGGAGATATTCACCCAGTCTTACAGGGAAGGAGCCGTAGCACAGCACTGGTCGTGCAAAGGCGACCCGGAATATACGCTCGAAGAGACCATCAAATCGGAGCGCGGAAGCGATATTGTACTGCATATTGACGATGAAAACAAGGATTTTCTGGAAGAATCAAAAATACGCGAACTGCTGAATAAATACTGTAAATTCCTGCCGATAGAAATCGCATTCGGAAAGAAAAAAGAGTGGAAAGACGGCAAAGAAGTGGAGACCGACGAGGATAACATCATAAACAACACCAAGCCCGCCTGGACTCGAAAACCCGCTGACCTGAAAGATGAGGATTACAGCACATTCTACCACGATTTGTATCCGATGACGATGGACGAACCGCTTTTCCACATACACATGAACGTGGATTATCCGTTCAATCTTACCGGCATTCTTTACTTTCCGAAAATAAAGAATAATATCGACATTCAGCGAAATAAAATCCAGCTTTACAGCAATCAGGTTTTCGTGACAGACCATGTTGAAAACATTGTACCCGAATACCTCACATTGCTTCACGGCGTGATCGACTCACCCGATATTCCGCTCAACGTATCACGCAGCTACCTGCAAAGCGACAGCAACGTGAAGAAAATCTCGGCGCACATTACCAAAAAAGTAGCCGACCGGCTGAACGATATTTTCAAATCGGACAGAACTCAGTTTGAGCAGAAATGGGACGATCTGAAACTGTTTATCCAGTACGGAATGCTGAGCGACGAAAAATTCTATGAACGTGCCGAAAAATTCGCACTGCTGAAAAATGTGGATGGTAAATATTTCACACTCGAAGAATACAAAGAACTTACCGCCGCAGAGCAAACCGATAAGGACAGCAACCTCATTTATCTCTACGCAACCAACAAGGACGAGCAGTACACCTACATCGAAGATGCCAGAGCCAAAGGATACGATGTGCTGATCATGGACGGACAACTGGACATACATGCCATCAGCCAGTTTGAGCAGAAATCGGAGAAAACCCGTTTTGTAAGGGTGGACAGCGATGTAATTGACAAACTGATTCAAAAAGAAGAGACAGGAAAAGTAACGCTGAACGAAGATCAACGCAATGCCCTTGTTTCTGTCTTCGAAAGTCAGATTCCGGCAATGGACAAAACCAATTTCATTGTCACCTTCGAACAACTTCCGGCAACAGCTAATCCGGTTTTCGTGACTCAAAATGAATTCATGCGCCGCATGAAAGACATGTCGGCCATGCAGGGTGGAGGAATGATGAGTTTCTATGGCGAAATGCCCGACAGCTATAATCTTGTAGTGAATACGGCTCATCCGCTGATTGAAAAATTGCTGAAAGATGAAGAAACTGCCACTGAAGCGGAAGTTACACCCCTCAAAGCTCAGATAAGCGAAATGAAAACCCGTCTGGATAGTTTGAAAGAGACTCAGAAAGGCAAAAAAGACGAAGAAATTCCAGCCGGCGAAAAAGAAGAACTGGACAGCCTGCAAAAAAAGATAGACGAACTGAACGAAAACAAAAAAACCGTTTACAGAAACTACGCTGCTGACAACAAACACGTACGACAACTCATTGATCTGGCTTTGCTGGCCAACAACATGCTGAAGGGTGAAGCACTGGCCAGATTTGTGAAAAGAAGCGTGGAACTGATGTAGAACAACCGTTTATCAGTCGCCCCGAAAAAAAGGATGCAGGCTGATTCTGAAGAGTCATAAACTCTGCCGGACTACGAAAACTCCGGCAGAGTTTTCATTATCAAATACATATTGAAACTAACTAAAAAATGACTACTTTTGTATTCTTTTTCGTAGAGTTCTTTATTACGTTTACTTGTTTACTAATCAACTATTTACTTTTCGAATGAAACCATTTGATGTTTATCCTCTCTTTGACATAGAAATTACAAAAGGAAGCGGATGTTACACCTACGATAACGAAGGAAATGAGTACCTGGATATGTACGGTGGCCACGCCGTCATTTCCATTGGACACTCACATCCATACTACCTGCAGAAAATGAGTCATCAGATGGAACAACTGCTGTTCTACTCCAATTCTGTCCGCAATTCGCTGCAGGAAGAACTGGCCGAAAAACTCGGGCAGGCATCCGGTTATGAGGATTACTCGTTGTTTCTGGTCAATTCAGGTGCCGAAGCAAACGAAAATGCGTTGAAGCTGGCATCATTCCACACCGGCAGGAAAAAAGTGGTGGCATTCGGCAAAGCCTTCCACGGACGCACATCGGCAGCCGTGAGAGTGACTGACAATCCGAAAATCCAGGCCCCGCTGAATGACAGCCCCGAAGTGGAATTTCTTCCGCTCAACGAGGTTAACACCGTGAAAAACGCTTTGAAAAACCGCGATGTTTGTGCAGTCATCATTGAAGGTATACAAGGCGTAGGCGGCATTCAGACTCCGGATTCAGATTTCCTGCAGGCACTCCGCCAAGAATGCACGGAAACCGGCACGGTACTTATTCTGGATGAAATTCAGTCGGGCTACGGACGCAGCGGAAAATTTTTCGCTCATCAATACGCCGGCATTCGTCCGGACATAATCACCATCGCTAAAGGCATGGGAAATGGTTTCCCGATCGGAGGAGTGCTCATCAGCCCGATGTTCAATGCCGTACACGGAATGCTTGGAACCACTTTCGGAGGCAATCACCTGGCATGTGCGGCGGCCATTGCCGTACTTGATGTGATGAAAAACGAAAATCTGGTGACAAATGCCGCTAATACAGGGGCTTATCTGATAGAAAAAATGAAAAGTTTTCCGAAAATAAAAGAAATTCGGGGTAAAGGACTGATGATAGGCATCGAAATGGAAATGCCCGCCAAAGAACTTCGAAACAAATTGCTTTTCGAAGAAAAAGTGTTTACAGGAGCCAGCGGAACACACGTTATACGCCTGCTACCGCCTCTTACGCTCACCAACGGCGATGCCGATGTCTTTCTGACAAGATTTTATCACGCTTTAATATCGCTGTAAATGAGCAGATTAAAACACATTTTCTTCCTGATTTTCTTTTTTTGCGTACAGCTTCAGGCGCAGGAAATTCCCACGAGCACCATCACCCTCAAAAACGGAGAAACATACCGTGGAGAAATAGTGCTGCGAACGGAAGAAATGGTCATGCTCAAAACCAAAGACGGAAAACGCTACCAGTTTCAGACCAGAGAAATTGAAAAAATTGGTGCGGAAAACATCCTGAAAAGTGAAGAAACTGCCAACGCGAAAATTAACCGGGGTAGTTTTGCCGGAATGATGGATGCTGCGGGCGGAGTGGCTTTTGCCAACGCAACACCGATTGGCCATACGCCGACAATGAATTTTACCCTTGCATTTGGGTCGCGCAATGCGTTCGGTACAAATGCCTTTGCAGGAGCCGGAGCCGGTTATGTTACAGTGGCAGGCAACGAAAGTGTAAAAATCCAATCATTTATACCATTGTTTTTTCAGATAAACATACCGTTAAAAAACACTAAAATCAGTCCTGCAATCGGAAGTAAAGCCGGCTACCTGTTTTCATTGAACGACGAGTACAAAGGAGGCGCATTTCTCAATTTATCGGGAGGAATCATCTACAAACTGACATCCATCACATCGCTTTATTTCGGGCTCTACGCCGAAGCGCTCGGAATATCAGGCACAGTAATTGAAAACAACGAACTGGGAGAATTTACAAAACAGGGAAACGCTACTGTTTACAGCCTGGGATTGAAATGTTCATTCCTTTTTTAAATTATAAAACACAACATCAAACATGACAAAAAAGAAAAAATCGCTTGAGAACAAAGAAATTGTTGATAAAATAGTAGAAGGCATTCAGGAAAAAAAGGGAAAGAAAACGGTTGTGGTTGACCTCACCAAGCTGAATGAAGCCCCATGCAGCTATTTTGTGATTTGTGAAGGCGATTCGAATACCCACGTCAACGCTATAGCTTTTTCCATCAAAGACTGGGTGAAAGAAAAAATCAATGTAAAGCCCTTTGCCACAGACGGTTTCGAAAACTCGCAATGGATTGCCATGGACTACGGCCAGATTATTGTACATGTTTTTCAGCGTCAGTACCGCGAATTTTACGATCTGGAACACCTGTGGGACGATGCCGATCTGGATTTTATCCCCGATCTGGATTAATGAAAGCATTATTTTCTTAAACAAATGGCAATACTCAAACGTTAAATGAGTAGAAAACCATTTTTGTCTCTACCACTACGGTACAGGCAAATTTATTTTAATATACAATTCGAAAAAAGAGAGATAACTAAATGGAAAAAAGAGACCTAAACAACAAGCCTCAAAAATCATCGTCAGGTAAACCAAAATTCAATCTGAACTGGCTTTATCTGTTAATAATATTTGCCCTTTTCAGCGGATTTTTCATGGGCGACCGCAAGCAAACCAAAGACGTTTCCTGGTCGGTATTTGAATCTTACATGTACAAAGGATATATCGAAAAAATAGATGTATTCTCCAATAAAAACATCGTGAACGGAGTCGTATTAAAAGACTCTGCCGGCTATGTTTTCGGAAAGGATTCGGCCATGTACGCCAAAGACAGGCTGATATCCGCCACCATCACTTCGGACGATGCCGTATTGCAGGCAGTGACCAAAGTCAGAGAAAAAACCGGTAAAAACATCGATTTCAACGTAAAAGCCGACAGCGATTACCTGAATATTTTCATCATGTTTTTCCTTCCGGTAATATTTCTGGTAGCCATGTTCTGGCTTATGAACCGGAGAATGTCGGGAATGGGCGGCGGCGGAAGCGGCGGTATATTCAGTGTTGGTAAGTCGAAAGCCCAGCTTTTTGACAAGGACAATAAAAACCGGATAACTTTCAAGGACGTAGCCGGGCTTCAGGGTGCCAAGCAGGAAGTGGAAGAAATTGTTGAATTCCTTAAAAACCCTTCCAAGTACACCGAATTGGGTGGAAAAATCCCCAAAGGCGCCCTGCTTGTAGGTCCTCCGGGTACCGGTAAAACGCTGCTTGCCAAAGCAGTGGCCGGCGAAGCCGATGTGCCGTTTTTCTCCATGTCCGGTTCCGATTTTGTGGAAATGTTTGTGGGCGTGGGAGCTTCGCGGGTTCGTGATTTGTTCCGGCAAGCCAAGGAAAAAGCACCCTGCATCATTTTTATAGATGAAATTGACGCTGTAGGACGTGCCCGCGGCAAAAACACCAACTTCGGAGGCAACGACGAACGTGAAAGCACGCTGAATCAGCTGCTTACCGAGATGGACGGATTCGGATCGAACAGCGGAGTCATTATTCTGGCCGCCACCAACCGTGCCGACATTCTGGACAAAGCATTGCTGCGTGCCGGACGTTTCGACCGTCAGATTCACGTGGACCTGCCCGATGTACACGAACGTAAAGAGATATTCCAGGTTCACCTGCGCCCGATAAAAATCGACAGCACTATCGACGTGGATTTTCTGGCACGACAGACTCCGGGTTTTTCCGGAGCCGATATTGCCAATGTGTGCAACGAAGCTGCGTTGATTGCAGCCCGCAAAGCCAAATCTTTTGTAGGTAAACAGGATTTTCTGGATGCCGTGGATCGGATAATCGGTGGTTTGGAAAAGAAAAACAAGATTACAACCATTTCTGAAAAAAAATCCATTGCCTATCACGAAGCCGGACATGCTGCCATAAGCTGGAAACTCCAGTATGCTAATCCGCTGGTGAAAGTGACCATAGTACCTCGCGGCGAGGCACTCGGAGCAGCCTGGTATCTGCCCGAAGAACGGCAGCTGACCAACCGCGAACACATGCTGGATGAAATGTGCGCCACGCTGGGCGGACGTGCGGCCGAGGAAGTTTTCCTGAACGAAATATCAACCGGTGCACTGAACGACCTCGAACGGGTTACCAAACGCGCTTACGCGATGGTGGCATACTTCGGCATGAGCGAAAAACTTCCGAACCTGAGTTACTACGATTCGTCGGGCAGCGAATACGGTTTTACGAAACCTTACAGTGAAAAAACAGCTGAAACCATCGACGAAGAAGCACGGAATATAGTTGCTGAACAATATGAACGGGCAAAACAGATTTTACGAGACAATGCCGATGGACATAAACAACTCTCGGACCTGCTGATAGAGCAGGAAGTGATTTTTGCCGAAGACATGGAACGAATATTCGGCAAACGCCCCTGGGAATCGCGAAGCGATGAACTCATGCGGCTGAACGAGGAAGCCATTAAAAAGCAAAAGGAAAACGGAGACTCTACCGACACACCAACCGAAAATAACGAGACGGAGAAAACCGGCGAAGAAAAACCGGATGACTATACAAAAGAGACTCCAAAAGAATATTCCAAATAAGGTGAATTTCAAAAAAAACTATCACAACCTCAGAAAACAGGCTTCAATTGGAAAGCCTGTTTTTTTTCATCCAAAAATCATAACAGTATCATCCGAATATTTTGCAAACAGTAAGCGCAAAGTAACACGGATTTTACTTTGAAATGACAAATCTTTTAATATCTTTGCATAGCAATTAGTCCGTACGAAAATTCACAAAATCCCGACACGAAACATGCTAAACAAAAACTTCATTCAGCGTACCGTCAGCGGAGCTATTTTTGTTGCAATTGTCATTGCATCAGTGTTGATTTCACCCTATACTTTTGCGCTTGTTTTTGTAATCATTACGGCGCTTGCCCTGCACGAGTTTTACAAACTCACCCACAAACCGGGCGAAACCGAAGTAAATGCAGCTGTGGGTATTTCAGCAGGTTTGCTGCTTTTCATCTGTTCTTTTGTCTATGCCTACGAGCTGGTGAACTTTCCGGTTTATCCCATATACGGATTATACGTACTTCTGGTGCTGATTGCCGAATTGTATCGGAAGAAAAAAAATCCCGTGAACAACTGGGCATATTTCATTCTCGGTCAGGTGTACATTGCCCTGCCATTTTCGCTGCTCAATTTCATTCTCTTTATCAGCGGATATCAACCCATTCTGCTCATGGCAGTATTCATCACCATCTGGGTGAACGATACCGGTGCCTACGTAAGCGGCATGCTGCTCGGTAAGCATAAACTTTTTGAGCGGATTTCACCGAAAAAGACCTGGGAAGGATTTTTCGGCGGTGCACTTTTCGCCTTGTTGTCCGGCTATGTTTTTTCGCGCTTTATACCCGATATAAGCCTCATTCAGTGGCTCATTTTCTCCGAACTGGTGGTGATTTTCGGTACGCTGGGCGACCTCTCCGAATCGCTTATCAAACGAACGGAGCAGGTGAAAGATTCGGGCAATGCGATACCCGGACATGGCGGCATTCTGGACCGTTTTGACAGCATGCTGATGGTAGCACCGGTTATTTTCATCTATTTGAAAATGATTATTGGAGAATAATAACTGTACGCCTACGAACCGATTTGCCAATCATTTAATCCGACTAATAAACTCATTACCAATGGAATATAATTTTGACGAAATACGCTCCTACAACCCGGAGGAAGTACCGGCAGCCATGCAGCGTCTGTGCGAAGAAAAACAATTTATGAAAGTGGTCAGTACGCTGTTCCCGTTGATGCCCAAAGAACAGCTGAGACATAAACTTCTGAGTTTCAGAAACTCCGACGACCTGCAAAAAGAGATGGTTTATCCATTTCTGCAATACCTGGAAGCCAATATGACAACCGGAATCAATCTGGAAGGAGTGGAAAATATTGACAAAGAGAAAACCTATCTGTACATATCCAATCACCGCGATATCATACTCGATTCGGCGCTGCTGTGCAGCAAATTTCTGGAGCATGGAATGGAAACTGTGGAAATTGCTATCGGCGACAATCTGCTTATCATGCCCTGGATTGAAGAACTGGTGCGCGTAAATAAAAGTTTCATCGTACAGCGTGGACTCTCGGCACGTCAGGTACTTGAAAGTTCCGCAAGGCTTTCGGCATACCTGCGTCATGTGCTGAAGGAAAAGAAAAACTCTATCTGGATAGCACAGCGCGAAGGAAGAGCCAAAGACTCCGACGACCGTACGCAGGAAAGCCTGCTGAAAATGTTCAATTTGGGCGGCAACTCCAATCAGGTTATTGAAAATCTGAAGGAACTGAATATCTGCCCGTTAAGCATTTCGTATGAGTACGACCCCTGTGATTTCCTGAAAGCCAAGGAATTTCAACAAAAACGGGATAATCCCGAACATAAAAAGTCGCCGCAGGACGATCTGATCAACATGCAAACCGGCGTGATGGGTTATAAAGGAAAAGTGGTGTATCATATCGCAGGAATTATTAATGAAGAGTTGGACGCCATTACAAAAGAGACTTCCAACAGAAACGAACAAATCGCACTGGCTGCCAAACTGATTGATTATCACATCCATAGCAATTACACCATTTACCCAAACAACAAAATTGCCTATGATGAGATATACAGTGACAATGAATTTGCCCGAGATTATTCAAAATCCGAAAAAGAGCAGTTCGAAGAATACCTCGACAAGCAAATCAGGAAAATTGACCTGGAGAATAAGGACCGCGATTTTCTACGACTAAAAATGCTGGAGATGTATGCCAATCCGCTGAAAAACCAACTGGCTGCACAATAAAAAAAAGAGAGACTCACACATACGAGTCTCTCTCATTTTATCAGGGAAATTTATTTACTGTCGGTAAATTCCCGGTTTGAAGTATAAGCGGTAAACAAAAGGATAAACCTTACAGGCAACGCAGAATGCAAAAACGGCTTCCAAAAAGGCGCAAATTCCAAATATCACAGAAAAGATCAATACACTTGTTTTCCAGCCAAGCAGTGATGAAATCAGTACCGAAAGGCTAAAAACAACACCTATTCTGGCAGAAAACACCTTGGGTCCGGCATTGATATATTTTGGTTTAATTTTCAGCCATTGATTGATTTTAGCAGAAATAAATGCAAAAGGGCTGTATTTAGACAAATCTGACGATCGGAGTAAAAAATCGGCAAAAAGGAATGCCGGAATTAACAAATTGGATGTCAGCACATAAGCAGTGAGTAAAAGAACAGTCAAAAACGCATTTCCACGCGCTGTATTTTCGTTGATTCGTTTATCTGATATGGGGCAAATGGCAGTTTTCATATTCGGATTGGTTTTATTTACTCTGCAAAGTTAAAACTACTTCACATACTCTGCAATCACCAAAAAATGGTATTTTTATACCAAGAACATGGGAGAACAGATGTTCGATTTACAATTTACAACCAAACATCCGAACTACCGATAGCTATCGGGAAGAACAACCAAACACTTCTTAAATAACCGCAAGCAGGTGGTGAATTTCAGGGGGCAAATCAACTATACCCGGAAACCGCATTTCCGGCACCAATCTTCCACGGCCCGGTGCTGTTCAAATCCTTTTCGGATACGCTGTGCTCGTGCTGACAGTAATATTTCGGAAAATTTATCACTAAAAATATTTCCAAGCAGCAGATGTGCGTCGGCATCGATGCAGCAGGGCACTACATTTCCATCGGAAAGAATGGCTATCTGGTCGCGCAAGCCGTAGCAGGTTTTCTTTTCGGCTTCTATAGTATCCGTCCATTCAAAGCGGGGTGCAAGTTGTAAGTAGATTTTTGGCGACAAAGTGATGTTTCTTTCTTTTTCAGAAATAACATGAAAACAATCTGGAAGGTGAAAAATGTCTTGTATCAGCTTGATACAAAGTTGATTAAATTCATTGCTTGCCTCGTTGGTCTGATTCCAAAGCCGGAAGTTGATGTACGATTTTGCTGAAAGCGATTTCGCAATTTCGAGCATGGAAAGGATAAATTCGCCCCATTTTTCCTTCGTAACATTCTCCTCGGCATCGTGGAGCGAAATGTTTATCTGGCGAACAGGATTTTTGAGCAGATAATCCAGGTGACGGGCGAGCAGACTTCCGTTGGTACTGATATTTACGTTCAGATTTTCACCCTCAGCTATTTGCAGCATTTCCCTGAAATGCGGATGCAAAAGAGGTTCGCCCAGTACGTGCAAATACACATAGTCGGTATAAGGTTTTATCTCTTTCACCACATAACGAAACTCGTCCGCGCTCATAAACTGCACGCTGCGCCCGCTCTGATAACAAAAACTGCAATGAAAGTTACATTTGTTGCTTATCTCGATGTATATTTTCTTGAAATGCATGACACTTCGGATTTGTAACGGATTCCAACACAAAACTTATGGAATATCCACACAAAGTTAGAGATTTATTCTTAATTTTGCATGTTCAAAAAAAAAACATTCCGCACACGATGAAGAAAATAGCTGCAATTACAATGGCTCGAAACGATGCATTTTTTCTCAGGCATTGGATTGCTTACTATGGCGCTCAGTTGGGTGAAGAAAATTTGTTTATTTACCTGGATGGTACCGACCAACCGGTGCCGCCTTCTGCGGGCAAAGCTACCGTTGTGCATTGCCGGCGCATTGAAGGGATGGTGGTATCTGCCGAAAAAAGGCGACTTGCTCACCTGTCGGGTGTTGCCGCAGAGCTGC